>Ga0209487_1001442_pt1 | contig 20112 bp, 23 predicted proteins | sample Poulit2012_FD_187524 | JGI IMG/M metagenome (GOLD analysis project Ga0209487, IMG submission 187524) | Agricultural soil microbial communities from Georgia to study Nitrogen management - Poultry litter 2012 (SPAdes) (version 2) | ecosystem: Environmental > Terrestrial > Soil > Agricultural land...
ACAGGCAAAATAGATACTTCATACCAGGTCGGATGGCCTGGTGTGAAGATAACATCTAAATAAGCGATGATAAATAAAATAAATCCTACCAAAGCTGCATAAGCTTTCTTTGCTCGCTTGACGATGGCAGCAGTAATTAAACCTCCGAAAATTGCACCCAATCCACAAGAAAATAATAAGGAAGCAAAAAACTCTTCTTTTTTATCAGAGAATTTAGCTGAGTTAATCACTCTGTTCCAATGTTCGTATGGAAAAAGATTATAATCATTGTAAGGAATCCAACTTTCATTGACAGTTATTCCAAAACTAATGATACCAAGGGCTGCAGCTAATCCTATGATTACTGCAATTGTATTTCGTAGTATAGTCGGCATAATTATATATGGGCAATCATTGAAATTTCAACCTTTACATCACTTGGTAATTTTGCAACTTGTACAGTTTCTCTCGCTGGATAAACACCATCGGTAAAATAGGATGCGTAAATTTCATTGACAACTGCAAAATCATCCATGTCCTTTAAAAAAATTGTTGCTTTCACTACTTTTGAAAAATCTGAACCTGCTTCTGATAAAATCGCATCCAAATTCTTCATGACTTGATGAGTAGCTTCAGAAATTTCAGAAATAATCTCTCTTGTCTGTGGATCTGCAGGTATTTGACCTGAAATAAAAAGTAAATTGTCCAATGCGATGGCTTGACTATATGGTCCTATTGCCTGAGGGGCATTCTGTGTATGTATTGTCTTTTTCATTTTGCAAATATAATTAACTTTTAAAAGTTTCCTTGTCTTAATAAATTCGAAGCTCGTGAATCGTACTTCACAGCATCGCTCAAAATAGTTGCTTTTATACCAATGAAGAAATCCCAAGTTTTGTATCGACCAAATGGTACCCAAGAAAAGGATAAATTGAAACTTCTTAAATCTCTGTTGAAAGAAATTCTCGCTTGTGAGAATTCATTGGAACTAAAATCATAAGAAGTCGAAGTGCTTAAACTCCAATATGGCGTCGGAGAAATCGCAGCGTTGATAGCTAAAACAGAAGTGCTGTTTCCCTTTTTGGTGTTGAATCTCGAATAGTTGTGAGTGAAATTCAATCCAAGCCTCCAAGGTATGCTGAAACGCGCATAATCCGATTCGTCAAAATAAAAATGCTCATTTCTGACATCTCCACGTTTATCGTATTCCTTGGCATCAAACCCTTTCGAACCAAATGATTTGTTGTCAAATGTATATCCGAAGTTTACGCTATAATTGGTCAATCTAAATCCTCCTAATTTATTGATTCTCGTTCCTATATCAGAACCTTCTTCGAAAACCATTTGATAAGGATCAAAAGTCGCTCTGAATTGTAAATTCAATCTTTGATTGAACAATCGCGTCATACCAGAAACATTGATAGGCGCTAAATTGAATTCATCAACAGCCATATTATAGGATGAACTTATATCTAAATATTCGAAAATCTTGATTTTATCATAACCGGTAGAGTCGGTTTTCGATTTAACTTTCATCTCCAAATTATTTCTCAAACCGAAGTTGATTGAAGCATTTTGCCCTGCAGTAGGTGCTCCATAAACTCCACCATCGAATCGAGAATAACGAATTTTTCTTCCATCTGCTCCTCTGTAATAATCATAATATCCCCATTCTTCTGATGCGAAATCGGGTCTATATCCAACACCAATTGTCGGTGAAATTACATGACGAATTCCTTTGATAGTTGCATCTTTCTTAGGAGAAATATAAGTTCCATATAGATTGGTCGAAATGTTCGCATTGATATTAAACATTCGATAAGAATCAAATCCATTGATGTCGTGTTCAACAACTTTTTGCTCTTCTAAATCGTATTCTTTCTCAGTAGTTTTCAAATACCATACTTCATCATAACCTGCATTGATCGAAATAGGAAAATAGTTTCCAATCGTCGCACCTGTAGTCAAATTAATTTTGTGTCTTGCACCGTTTTTCGCATTATCAAACATTCGATCAGTAAACGCGTCATCCTCATTGGTGTCAATTCTATTCACTAAATTCATATTATATCCTACGGCTATGTTCTTGATCAAACCTTTTTTACTTCCCACTTTCGGAGCAAATGGATAAATTCGACTCATGTTAAAAGTCAATTGTGGCAATGTGAACTGCATATTCGCAGGTTCATTTGAACTTCTATTGTTGTTTTGATGATGAGAAGCTACAACCGACATAGAAAATGGCGAATTTGGAAATGTTTTGTTGATCGAAATCGAGGAAGAAGTTGAATTGGTATAAACATCTCCATTGATAATATTGCTATTATTGATACTTTCTCTATAGTATTGAGAACTCGATAAATTCACATTGGCAGAGAAAATAAAATTTGGATTGGCTTTAGGATCCTGCGAATGATTCCAACTCAATCGATAGTTCGTCATTTTACTATAATCGTCCAGTCCTTTGATTCCTGTTATTCGATTTTCATAATCAAATCTGAACGCACCTGTAAATTTATATCTTTTCCTATAAGTAGAAGCTGCATGAATTCCCCAACTTCCTTTGGTATAAAGTTCTCCAGTCAATGATATATCGACATAATCCTTAATCGGCAAGTAGAAACCCATTCCATCCAAATAAAACCCAACATCTGCTCTTTCACCAAATGAAGGTAAAATGATTCCTGCCGAGCGATTTTCACCCATAGGAATGTATGCAAATGGCAAAGTCAAAGGCGTAGGAACATCATATATTCGCATATTGATAGGTCCCGTAACCATGGATTTGTTTTTTCCATCAATATATTTTGCTCTTCTTGTTCTTAAAACATAATCAGGCTCATCGGTTTTCTTCTCTTTGAAATAAGTATCGGTTGTATAATCCACACCACTGAAATACATAACAGAATCGTTGACTCTTTTCACTCGATCACCTATCATAATACCTTCACCCTCTTCAATCCTTACATTATAAGCAGTTCCAGTTTTTGTATTGAAATTTATCTTAAAACTATGTTGTTCGTATTCTTTACCACCTTGCTTAAATATAGTTGGCTCAATTAACATTCCTGTAGAATCCCTTTTACCATCGGCATAAACATCGCCTGTTTCCCAATTGATTTCAATATAGTCGGCACGAATTTCCATATCGGTATATTTGACAACTGCATTTCTCAAAAAATAACTCATTTGATCTTTCCAACGATGGATTTGATCTTCTGAGTCATAAATCAAAACATCTTCCAATCGCTCTTGACGGACGGTATCAATTTTGATGGTATCAACTACGATATTACTACTGTCTATCGGAGTTTCGAGGTCATTTTTTTCTTGTGAAATCCCCCAACTGTTGATAAACAATAGAAAAAATAATGTAAATAGATATTTAAAAAACTTTTTATGCAAACTAATTACTTATTTTTGCGTTTAAAATTGTGTCAAAAGTAATCAAAAAATGTGGCTGTAGAATGAGATTAACAATGATTTCCAAACAAATTTTCTTAGGAGTGCTATTTTTCACCTTATTAGGAGTGTTTTCTTATGCTCAAAATAAGCAGAATTTTGTAATAGTTATTGATCCAGGACATGGTGGAAAAGACAGTGGAGCAAGAGGTGTTGTACAAAATGAAAAAGATATAGTTTTAGATGTTTCTCTCCTTTTTGGTGAAATGATTGAGAAAAATCATAAAGATGTTAAGGTTATTTACACCAGAAAAACCGATGTTTTTGTTGAACTGTGGGAGCGTGCTCGAATTGCAAATAAAAACCATGCAAACTTATTTGTTTCTATACATTGCAATGCTGCAAACAATAGAAGTGCATACGGTTCAGAAACCTTCGTGATGGGTTTGAGAAGAATGCAAGAAAATATCGAAGTTTCAAAACGAGAAAATAGTGTAATTCTTTTAGAAGAAAATCAAGAGCGATATCAAAAATTTGATCCTAATGATGAAGAGGCGGTTATTGCTTTTGAAATCATGCACTCTGCTTATCAAGGCCAAAGTATTCAATTTGCAAACATGGTCGAAGAGAGCTTTGTAAATCACGGAAGATCGAGCCGTGGCGTGAAACAAAATATTTTTCACGTATTGAGAGAAAATGCATCTCCTTCTGTTTTGGTTGAATTAGGATTTATTTCAAATAGTGATGAAGGAGCTTATTTATCTACTGATAAAGGAAAGAAAAATATGGCAAACGCTTTGTATGAGGCATTTGTGAAATATAAAGAAGAATTCGATAGAAAAAATGGAGTAGTAGCTGTAGAAGAAAAACCTAAAGTAGTAGAAACTCCAGTTGAAGGGAAAACATTTAAAGTTCAAATTTTAGTTTCAAAAAATAAATATTCGCCAAGTGCACCTCAACTCAAAGGATTGACAGGAGTAGAAGTTTTGCAACATGGTGACTTATACAAATATTATTACGGATCGACCAACTTGGTTTCAGAAAGTGAAGATTTACTTGCTTATGTAAAGAGAAAAGGATTTTCTGATGCATTTATAGTTGATTTTGTAGAAAATAAAGCATTGGAAGGAAGACAGAATTATAGAATTCAATTCATGGTTTCCAATAAACGATACAGAGATAGAGACAATAAATTTGGAGGTTTGAACAATGTGGTTAGGGTCAGAAAAAATAGAATGCACTTGTATTTTTATGGTTCGGCCAAAACTTATGAAGAAGCTCAAAAACAGTTGAACTATGTGAAATCAAAAGGATTTAACAATGCAATTATTGTAACTTTTGATGGTGATAAATTAATAGAGTGATAAAGCTGAAAAATTAACTACTTTTGCAGCAAATTAAATTTAGAAGATGAAGATTACTAAAGAGGTGAAAACAGGTTTTATAGTCATAATTACGTTGGTAGCTTTTTATGCAACGTATAATTATATGAAAGGAAAAAACTTGTTTGCCGCAGGAAATACATATTTTGTAAAATATGATAATGTCAATGGGTTGTCAACATCAAAGCCAGTGACAGTCAATGGTTTGAGGGTAGGTCGTGTAGATGATATCAGAATAGTCGATGATGTAACACCTATATATTTCATTGCTACGATTAAATTGGATAGAAAAATAAATTTCTCTAAAAATACAGTTGCACAAATCCATGAACCAGGAATGATGTCAGGTGCAGAAGTGAGATTGTTATTGGATTATGAAGGAAGTTTAGCTGTCGATGGCGATACTTTGAAAGGTGATTTGAAACCATCTTTGCTAAGTGCTATGGGCGATGATTTGGAATTGGATCAAACCAAAAGTAAATTAGATTCTTTGTTGGTAGCTGTAAGAGGCGCTGCGAGTGGAGTTGATAAGTTATTGGACGATGAAAATCAACAAAACTTTAAGGAGATTTTGAAAAGTTTAGACAATACGTTGATTTCATTTGGGCAAACTTCTCAATCATTGACCAAAACTTCTAATAGTGCAAATGCTATGATCGAAGCCAACAATGAACAGCTGAAAAGTACTTTGGCTGCTACTGAAAATACCATGAATAAATTTGGTGAAGTAGCAGATAAAATGAGTAATTTAGAATTAGAAAAAATTATTAGAAATTTTGAAGAATCTTCCAATAGTTTGAATGCCACTTTAGAAAAGATTAATAATGGCGAAGGCACTATGGGAGCGTTAATTAACGATAAAGAACTGTATGATAATTTAAATAAAACCTCAAAGAACTTAGAAGAACTCATTGCTGATTTGAAAGAAAATCCAAACAAATACGTTCAATTTTCTATCTTTGGTAAGAAACAATAGAATTAACTCAAAGAACTCGTATTTATGAACTATATAAGCAATATTATTTTTGCGATTCTATTGATTTTTGCGATTTGGTTTTTTAGCCAAAACGTAAAAAAATTAATTCGCAATATAAAGTTAGGTCAACCAATGACTCGTTTTGACAATCCAAGTCAACGCTGGAATACCATGTTGAGAGTCGCCTTGGGACAAAGTAAAATGGGAGTCAAACCCATTCCTGCCATTCTTCACGGTTTTGTTTACATAGGTTTCCTTTTGATCAACATCGAAGTCATGGAAATACTTATCGATGGATTGTTTGGAACTCATCGAGTGTTGAGTTCACTGGGTGGATTCTATGTCGGTATGATCAGCTTTTTTGAAATTTTAGCATTTATGGTTTTGATTTCTTGTGTCATATTTTTGATCAGAAGAAACATAATAAAAGTTCAAAGATTTATCAAACCTGAAATGAAGGGCTGGCCAAAACAAGATGCAAACTACATTTTGTATATGGAAGTCGCATTTATGTTTGCGCTTCTGACCATGAATGGTGCTGATGTAGCTTTGCAAAAAATGGGTTCAGAAAACTATACTCAAACTGGAAGTTTCTTGGTCAGTGGAATGCTAACCGAACCTTTTTTAAGTGGATTCTCTGAATCGACTTTGATATTGATAGAAAGAGTTTGCTGGTGGTTTCATATCGTTGGAATTTTATTTTTCCTGAATTATCTATATTATTCAAAACATTTACACATCATTTTGGCATTCCCAAATACTTACTTTTCTAAATTAAAACCCAAAGGTGAATTCGATAATTTAGAATCTGTAACCAAAGAAGTTAAATTGATGTTAGATCCAAATGCAGACCCTTTTGCAGCACCACCGGAAGGAGCAGAAGAGCCAGGTACATTTGGAGCTAAGGACGTATTCGATCTAAATCAAGTGCAATTGCTCAACGCATATACTTGTACCGAATGTGGTCGTTGTACAGAACAATGTCCAGCCAATATGACCGGGAAACTTCTATCGCCTCGTAAAATAATGATGGATACCCGTGATCGTTTAGAAGATGTGAGTAAAATATTGGATAAAAATAAAGGTCAATGGGTAGATGATGGTAAAACTTTATTGAACGATTATATTTTACCAGAAGAATTATGGGCATGTACGACTTGTAATGCCTGTACAGAAGCTTGTCCGGTAAATATAGACCCAATGTCGATTATCATAGATTTGAGAAGATATTTAGTGATGGAAGAGTCAAAAGCACCTCAAGAATTAAATATGATGATGTCCAATATGGAAAATAATGGGGCACCATGGCAATTTAACCAACAGGATCGCTTGAATTGGGCAAACGAAAATTAATTTTAATTGAATTTTAAGATGGAGATAAAAACAATGGCGCAATATATGGCTGAAGGAAAACACCCAGAAGTATTGTTTTGGGTAGGTTGTTCCGGAAGTTTCGATGATAGAGCCAAAAAGATTACAAGAGCTTTCGTAAAGATTTTAAATAAAGTAGGTATCGATTTTGCCGTTTTAGGAACGGAAGAAAGCTGTACTGGAGACCCCGCAAAAAGAGCAGGCAATGAGTTCCTCTTTCAAACACAAGCGATGATGAATATCGAAGTTTTGAATGGGTATGAAATCAAAACCATAGTGACGATTTGTCCTCATTGTTTCAATACCATTAAAAACGAATATCCTTCTTTGGGAGGAAATTATAAAGTTCTTCACCATTCTCAATATTTACAGCAACTCATAGACGAAGGGAAATTAGTCATCGAAGGCAATGAAGTTTTCAAAGGCAAAAGAATTACTTTTCACGACCCTTGTTATTTAGGTAGAGGAAATGATGTTTTTGAAGCACCACGTTCACTTATAGAAAAATTGGATGCCGAATTGGTCGAAATGAAACACAGCCGTAGAAGAGGTTTGTGTTGTGGAGCAGGAGGTGCACAAATGTTCAAAGAACCAGAAAAAGGAAATAAAGATGTAAACGTCGAAAGAACCGAAGAAGCACTCAATGTCAAAGCAAATATTATTGCCACTGGCTGCCCATTCTGTATGACGATGATGACCGATGGCGTAAAATCAAAAGATAAAGAAGCTACCGTTTTTGTGAAAGATTTGGCAGAGTTGATAGCGGAAGCACAAGATTTATAGACAATTTAAACAGTTGAAATATGAAAAAAATAAAAGTTTTAGTAATGGTAGTAGCAGCTTCATTTATGTTGAATAGCTGCTTAGGATCTTTTTCCGCTTTTAACAACTTAAGAAGTTGGAACGAAAGTGTAACTAACGAAAAGTTCTTGAACAACTTGATATTTTGGGGATTGAACATAGTTCCTGTTTATCCATTGTTTATGCTTGGTGACGTGATTATTTTCAACGTTATCGAATTCTGGAGTGGTTCAAATCCTATTGCAATGAAAGAAGGTGAAGTTGAAAGCCAAATCTTAGTAAAAGATGGTAAAACTTACCAAATGATTGCTACCAAAAACAAAATGGAAATAACAGTTATCGAAGGTGAAAATGAAGGTAAATCCATCGAAATGTTCTATTTACCAAGCGAACAATCTTGGAACCTAAAAACTGACGAAGGTGAAGTGATTAAACTTTCATCTTTCGAAGAAGGGTTGATTTATGTTTATTTACCAAATGGTGAAACCATAAAAATGAATCCTGAAATGGATACTCAAGACGGAATGGCTATCATCAATTCTAAATTGAACCAACAATTCAATGTGAATGTAGCAGCTAATTAATTTAGCTAAAAATTATAACTCAAAGAGGCTGTCTCACAACTAGTGAAAACAGCCTTTTTTCTTCAAATTATTCGACTCCGAGAAAGGAGTTGAATTCAAATATGAAAACCTCAAGGGGTTGTTTGTTCTTATGAGACTCCTTCTTTTCTTCACTATTGTTGAAGAAGTCTTTGAATTTGAATCTGACCACCCAGATAGAATTTAAAAGAACAACCAAGAGAATTACTTATCTTTACAATGTTTATCCTGTCAAATAATTTTAAATTTTATGAAAGATTTTTATTATATTTATGTTTTGAAAAGTGAAGTTGATAATAAATATTATACTGGATATACTTCAAATTTAAAATTAAGACTTGAGCAACACAACAAAGGTCAAGTAGAGTCAACTAAATCAAGAAGACCATTAAAGCTTATATATTTTGAAGGATGTTTAAACCAACAAGATGCAACCAAAAGAGAGAAGTATTTAAAGACACATTATGGCAAAATGTTTCTCGGAAATCGACTCAAGTCTTATTTGACAGGACAAGGGTCAAAAACTAAAGAAAACGGTGTTATACAGTGACAGCATAAAAATAGTAAATTACTTAGACGGATTTCAAACCGAGGCACGAGGTTCGCGAACTCCAAAGAAAAGGCGAAGCCACAAAACAAATAACAGTGAGCAATATGCAGGAAATGTATTACAATTCTTCCCAACTTCAGAAGGATACGTGAAAGCAACACGATTGGAAAATTCGCAAACAGAATTCAGATTCAATTATATCTACAATAAGAAAAAATTTAATGAATTCGGATGTGCCTGTATCAAGAGTGCCATCTAATACTGGAACTAATTTAGAAAACAGTCAGTTAAAGTATGTAGATAAAACTATAAGAAGCCAACAATGAGAACACTTTTATATTTATTTAGCTTTATTACATTAGTGAGTTGCCATTCATTAAATATTAATGGTAAGGATTACAATTCCGATAGTGATTGTTCAAAAAATGTTTTTATTCAATATCGTAAACCTAATAAGAATATTACGAGTCAAATGATTGCAAACAAATCTAATCAAACAATAACTGTTTTTTTAGAATCATATTTTAATGGAATTATTCAAGGATATATAGGAGAAAAAATGATTTTTAATGAAAATGTTGTTACAGAGGAATCATTAGGAACAACAGGAAAATATTTTATTTATGATTATTCAAAGGACTCAGACTTAGCTACAATTAAAATCCTAACCGAAAATGATTGCTTAGAAATAAATGTAAAAAAGAAATATAAACTTGTATATATTTATAATTATGAAGGAAAATGGGATGTAATATATTCTAATGTTTATCCCACTTACGAATGAAGGAAAGGGCATCAAATATGTTTTGTAAGAAAACATAAAAAATCATCTCTTGGCATTTTTTCTTTTACAGTCTCGCCACATTTTCCTGAATAACTAAAAGTTCACCCAATCCATCAACAATCAAAATATTCACTAACTTTATAAATCTTACGTCATTAATAAGTATTTATACTTTAAACAGTTTTAATATAAGAAAGCGTACAAGAGGCTTCCATATAATTATTCAAGTCAAAATGGTGAAAAATAATGGCAAAATATATAATATTAATTACATCACTTTTAATGTTTAGTTGCGTTTCATCTGGAATAGAAGAACTTAATCGACCTTCAAAAACATATTCTGCGATAAAACAAAATAGAGAGTTGAAATTATTAAAGAATCAGGGATGGAATAATTGTAAGCTTCCCCTAAATTTGTACCACAAGTTAAGTTAAAAAAAAAGTATTAAATTTAACTTGTATTATGAAAAAAAGTAGAAGAAAATTCAGTGCAGAGTTCAAGGCCAAGGTGGCTATTGAAGCTTTAAAGGAGAGAGAAACTTTATCGGAATTAGCCAATCGTTTCGATATTTCTCCAAATCAAATCAGCATTTGGAAGCGAGAGTTTCTAAATAATGCTTCCCAAGCTTTTACTGCAGAAAAGAAAAAGAATGACTCTCAGGACAAGACAGACAAGCTTTATCAGAAGATAGGTCAATTAGAAGTTGAGAATGACTTTTTAAAAAAAAGCTTATGGAAAACCGGTCTGTAAAAGATCGTATTTCTTTGATTGAAAAAGATGCGAAAATAAGCATTCGCAAACAATGTGATTTGCTATCCATCAATCGTAGCAGTTTATATTATAAGTGTTTTAGCCCCCTAAAAAGTCAGACAAGATTATAGTCAAATAAATATAATAATTTTCAGATATGAAACGAAGAAAATTCACAAACGAAGTAAAAGAAAATATTTTAGAAAAAGCCTCTAATACGGTGTAAATACGGCATTAACCAATTCAAAATATTCTCTAACTTTATCTTTCACCCATAAAAATGAAACCACTCAACTACATATCACAACATTTCCACCCATCCACAACCCTCAACGGCGGTCAGGTAGGCGATCCAGTCCAACTGATCAACGTAACCAAAACGGAGTATATGTATAGATACAACGGAAAAGAATGGCAGGATGAGTTGGGGCTTGATGTTTATGATTTTCATGCACGAAATTATATGCCGGATATTGGAAGAACTACTACTACTTTGGACCCTTTAGCTGATAACTTTGCAAATCAATCACCCTATTCGCTCTTTAATAATAATCCAATAATTTTCGTGGATCCTACAGGAATGGCTGCGGAACATATTTATAAATTAAATGAAAAAACAGGGGATATTGATTTAGTGGAAAGGAATAATGATAAGCATGATACATTAGTAGCTGAAAATGGTGATTTAATAGCTGATAATATTCACAAGGTTATTTTTAATGAAGCAGAATCAGTAAATATACAAGAGGATGGACTTAACGTAAATAACTTAACAGGCGAAAGTGCAAAAAGTTTATCAAGCTTTGTATTAAGATTGTCTATTTACATACAAACAGAAATTGCCTTTGGAGTCTATGGATTTGCAGATCAAAATGGTGAACTTGCAGGAGATACACGTTTTGCGGATGTCATGCCTTACTCCGGAAATACAGATAGAACAAGTACGGCAGCACCAACTATGGATGGGACTATATTAACAGCTCAAGTTCACACCCATCCTTCTTTTAAGAAAGGCTCGACTAATATGAGTGGAGGAGATAGATTGAATCTGCAAGTGAATAAACCTATGCAGAGTACAATTTTAGGAAGGTTTGGAACAGCGACTTATAAGGTAGATTCTAAGACTGGTAACATTGAAAAAGCAAGTGGAAAAACATTTAAGTCGCCATACACTAAGGAAAATATTAAAAATAACTTAGGATGGAAAAAGCAATTTTAATAATAGTAATAGTTTGCATCACTGTTGGATGTACTTCAGTTAATAAAGAACATAATGCTAAAGAAATTGCTTATGAAGTTCTCGGCGAAATTATTAAGCCAAATGATTTGACAAAAGACTCCATTTATGTAATTATTCCATTTGGAGGAAAAATAGATTTCCATGAAATTTATGTATCTAAATCAGTTGTTCCTATACATTTATATTCAGATTTTGAGATAGATACAATTAACGGAATGAAAATTTTATTCTCAACAGGGGATGAATTAAAAGCTGATACATCTTATTATCAAAAAAGCATAGATGCAGGAATAGTTGTACTAGATAAAAGAGTTTTCTGGGAAGAAGATAGATCAAAAAACCTTGTTATAATCCAATGTATGGAAAATAACGAAAGGGGGATTTATAAGTTAGTTGATTACGAGGAAGGGAATAACAAATCCCAAATAATAAGTAAACTCTGCTCAAGAGAAGAATAAAAAGAACACAGAAGCTGTCTCACAACTAGTAAAAACAGTCTTTTTTCTTCAAATTATTCGACTCCTTCTTTTTATTTTAATACAATTGATACCAATTTATAACAACTAATTCTTTTTTTATCAATTCTTAGGACTTATATTTAATTCGATAAGGAACAATATTTGAATCATTATAAAATTCTGAAATTAAAATATTCAATGGAAATAGCGATCATTGCTCACGATGGAAAGAAAGCCGAAATGGTGAATTTCTTAATGACACATTTGGAGAAATTAAACAATAACCAAGTACAATTAATTGCCACCGGTACGACCGGAACTTATGTAGAAAAAGCCGGATTGAAAGTTCATAAATTACTTTCAGGTCCAAGAGGTGGAGATGCACAAATAGCAGCCAGAGTAGCCGAAGGTAAAACAAATATGGTACTGTTTTTTAGAGATCCATTGGACAAACATCCTCACGAACCTGACATCAATATGCTTCTCAGACTTTGCGATGTTTGGAATGTGCCACTTGCTACAAATCCAGCAACTGCTACTTTGTTAATTGATCATTTATCCTAAGAGAAAATTTTAAAAATGTCGATATTTGTAAAATAAAATTTTAAAAATGAATTTACCAGAAGAATCTAAAATATGGATTTTCCAATCCAAAAGAAATTTTACAGCAGAAGAGTTAACCGAAATAGAAAATAAATTAGAACACTTTATGGGCGAATGGAATGCGCATGGTGATAGCCTAACCGCTGCTTACGCTATTCCTTACAACCGATTCATCGTCATCGCAAACGATGAGACAAAAGTGCCAGTCTCTGGTTGTTCGATCGATACTCTTTCACATTTGATAAAAGAAATCGAAGATAAATTTCAACTCGGATTATTGAATCGAATGTTAGTTTCTTACGCAATCGGTGAAGAAATTATCACTTTGCCATTGAATGAATTCAAACAAAAAGTAAGAAACAATGAAATTCCTGAACACGCCAGCGTTTTCCACAATGGAGTAAGCAAACTAAAGGATTTTGAAGAATCTTGGGAATTGCCTTTATCCGAAAGTTGGGTAAATGTTTTATTGAACAATTAAATCTAAATATTGTCTATCATTAAAATTTAAATATTATGAAAAAAGGATGTCTTATAGGTGGCTTAGTCGGTTTGATAGCTATTGTGGGAATTTTTATTCTATACGCTGTTGGTATTTACAACAACATAGTTCCAAAAGTGAATGCAGTGGAAAGTCAATGGGGAAATGTTGAAACTGCTTATCAAAAAAGAGCTGATTTGACTGAGCAATTAGTGGAAACCGTAAAAGGAGCAAGAGATTTTGAACAAGAAACACTAACGCAAGTCATCGAAGCCAGATCCAAAGCAGCTTCGACTACCATCGATCCTTCAAACTTAACTCCAGAAAGCATCGCTCAATTCCAACAAGCACAAGATGGTCTTACGGGCGCACTCAATCGCTTGATGGTTGTAGTAGAAAGATATCCAGATTTGAAATCCAATCAAAACTTTTTAGCGCTTCAAACTTCTTTAGAAAGTATGGCAGAAGAAATTCGATTTGAACAAAGAAAGTTCAATGAAACAGCTGAAGTTTACAATACCTACATTCAGAAAGTTCCAAACAATATGATTGCAAACTTTGGTAATTTCGAACGCAAAGGATATTTCAAAGCATCTGAAGGAGCTGAAAAGGCACCATCTTTTGAATTCTAAATCGCTTGGTTTTGAAAAATTTCTCACTCAGCAAAAAACAAGAAAAGAAAATAGTGGAAGCTATTCGCGAAGCTGAATTGAACTCAAGTGGAGAAATTCGAGTTCACATCAGCAAAGAACATGTTGAGGATCATTTAGAGCATGCGATTAAAGTTTTTCAAGATTTGAATATGACTGAGACCAAAGATAGAAATGGAGTGCTTTTTCACGTTTCCATTAAGGATAGAAAATTTACGATTATAGGAGATAAAGGAATTAATGAGAAAGTACCTGAAGATTTTTGGAATGAGATAAAAAACGAAGTGATTAAAAAGTTTAAAAAAGAAAAATACGTCAAAGGTTTGTCCAAAGGAATTCGTATGACGGGTAAAGCCTTGAAAAAATATTTCCCATACCAAGATGATGATGTAAATGAATTGCCGGATGAGATTACTTGGGGTTAATTTTATAGTTTTTTTGCTTTTGCATCTAAGTATCAACTTATTTGCACAAACTCCTTACGATGTCACTAAGAAAGGATATAAACCTGAAATAAAATTAGTGCATGACTTTGGGAAAATCTTCAAAGAAAGTGAGAGAGCAGCACTCGAAAGAAAGTTGGTCGATTATAACGATTCAACTTCTGTTCAAATCGTTGTTGTTACATTTGAAAAATTAGAAGGTTATCCCATCGAGTTATTGGGCAATGAAATAGGTGAGAAATGGGGCGTTGGTCAAAAAGATTTACACAATGGAATTGTAATTGTTTTTAGTAAAGACGATCGTTTGGTCACTCTGAGAGGTGGATATGGAATTCAAGCCAAAATGCCACCTACCATTGAAAAGTTGATCATCTCTCAAGAAATGATACCTTATTTCAAACAAGAACGCTATTATGAAGGCATCGATAAAGCAATTGATGCAATTCAACTTCAATTGGCGGGTCAATATGAAGCAATCCCAAAATCACAAGACGGTCCAAAAGGCGAAATCATCGTTTTCTTAATATTTATAGGAATTTTCATCGTTATCGTATTTGCTTCTGGCGGCGGACATGGAGGCGGTAGAGGTGGAGGTTGGAGAAATGTAATCATCACCAATACTGGAAGTTCTCCATGGACCGGAGGTGGTTTCGGCGGTGGATTTGGAAGTGGTGGTGGATTTGGCGGATTCGGAGGTGGAAGTTTTGGTGGAGGTGGAGCGACCGGAAGTTGGTAGAGTCAATTAAAACCTATACTGTTACTCCAACTAATTTTTATACATTTACTTCATGATGGATTTGAATTTGATTTATTCAGCTAAACGCATAGGCGTTGGTGAAAGCAAAGATTTTAGAACTTCTTACCAAAGAGATTTCGACCGAATCATATTTTCTTCTGCTTTTAGAAGATTGCAAAATAAAACCCAAGTTTTTCCATTGCCAGGAAGTGTTTTTGTTCACAATCGATTGACGCATTCCTTGGAAGTCGCTTCCGTTGGAAGGTCTTTGGGAAGTATTATCGGTGAATTTATTGTCAAAGAGTTCAATGATGTTCTCACAGATGAATCAAAAGATTTTTATCAGCATAATTTATACAATGTCGTTTCTTCTGCTTGTTTGTGTCACGACATAGGAAATCCAGCATTTGGGCACTCGGGTGAAGATGCAATTGCTTCTTTTTTTGAAAGAAATACAGAAAAACTTAAATCGAGATTTTCCGATAAACAATGGACGGATTTTATTCATTTCGAAGGAAATGCCAATGCGATTCGAATTCTCACTCAAAAACAAAGTGGAAAACTTCAAGGAAGTATTGCTTTGACTTATGCAACTTTAGCGTCCATTGCTAAATATCCTTGCGAATCAGTCGCTCGAAATAAAGATATTTTGCACAGAAATAAGTTTGGGTTTTTTCAAGCTGAAAAAGAAAATTTCCAAGACATCGCCAAAGAAACTCAATTGATAGAAGATAGTTCAAATCCTTTGGTTTTCAAAAGACACCCATTCGTTTGGTTGGTCGAAGCAGCTGACGATATTTGCTACAATATCATTGATTTGGAAGATTCTCATAGATTAGGAATCATCGATCATGATAAATGTAAAGATTTATTGATGGAATTAATTCATGCTTTGGATCCAAAAAATGGAATTCATAGTTTGAAAAATCGCCATGAATTGATGTCGGATAAAAATGAGAAAATTGCTTTTCTCAGAGCAAAATGCATTGGTTTACTCATTGAAAAGTCGGCCGAAGTTTATAAAGCTCAAATCCACAAAATATTGGAAGGTAATTTAGAGCAATCACTTTTGGATTTAATTTCTGAAGTAAGCTCACCTCAAACCGATACAGTGCTAAAGGAAATCGAGAGTTTCTCCATCGAAAATATTTACAATCATCATTCAGTTGTGGAAATTGAAAATGCTGGATACAATGTGATGTATGAATTGTTGTCGCACTTCATTTGGCCCATTCTAATTCCTGCTGAAAATCGTTCTAAATCCGAAGAAAAAGCCATTAAACTCATACCGAATCAATTCTTGTATGAAGATGCTTCAGATTATGAAAAGGTTTTGGGAGTTTTGGATTTTGTTTCTGGTATGACAGATAATTACGCTTCGGAATTGTACCGAAAAATCAAAGGAATTGAAATCGGAATGAGAAGGTAAATTTATTTGAAATTAAATGTTCTGTCATCGATGTTCGGATTGATTTGAATTGAATTTACTTTGATTACATACTCTCCTCCTTCCTTAGGTTGTCCAATCATACGGGTTGAAAATTTCAATCCATCAAATTCTTTGTAATCGTAAAAATAAATTCTTTCATCTTTATTTTCTTCCCAAAGTGTTGAATAATCTTCAGTTGAAAAGCAATAAATCGATTGATTTACATTTTTTGTCAATTCGACCATATAGCACTCTTTGCCTTCACTGTTTGATTTTCCTAAATATTTTGCTTCGAATCCTTTCTTTTTATAATCCAAAATATCAGATTCGAATGAATCGGGTTGATATGTTTCTAAAATTTCATTTTTCCCAGAAATACTGTTGTAAGTCCAACCATTTTTTCCATCATAACCTTCGTTCAACAATTCTTTTCCTTCAATGATAAAAACTACTTTTTTCTGATAAGGTCTTTTGTGATAAACAACCATCGGGAAAGATTGCTCCAAACTCAAAATCGCATCACCTCGCATGATGATGCTGTTTAGGTTTTTCCAATTTTTTATTCCTCCAGAATTCTCTAAGTTTTGATGTATGATTTCTTCTGCCGTCTGTGCATTTAAACCAAAGCCAATGATTAAAAATAAGATTAAAGTTAACTTTCTCATACTGCTCGTTTTACATTTTTTCATAGATTTTTCTAATCTTTTTTGTGTTAATTGTTTCTCTCCAATTTTTTCCCAAAGCATTTTCCCATAAAGGTTCTAAGTTCAATGCCACCTCAGTCATTTTATTCATTTGATCGTCCGATAAATTGGAACAAATATTTTTTGGAAGTTGAATTTCATGTTTGTCCAACATTTTTTTGAAAGTTTTCACTCCTTCTGGATAAAATTCTTCAATTTGATTGAAAGCGATACAATTTCCAATGCCATGTTTGATGCCCAAAACATAAGACAAACCATAACTCAGAGCGTGAGCAATTCCAACTTGCGAATAGGCTATGCTCATTCCACCATGCCAAGACGCCATCATCAAATCCTCTCTGCATTCTTCGTCCCAATCATCTTTTTCTAAATAAACTTTGTGACACAAATCCAAAGCTTTTTCGCCATAACTTTTGCTAAAAGCATTGAGATAAGTTCCGTTCAAAGATTCGATGCAATGTATAAAGCAATCCATGCCTGTATAAAAAGATTGTTCTTTGGGAGCCGATTGAGTCAAATTTGGATCGAGTATGACTTGGTCAAAAGGTGTGAAATCCGAATTGATTCCTAATTTTTTTTCAGGTCCAGTCAAAACACAAGTTCTCGAAACTTCAGCACCAGTTCCACTTAACGTAGGAATTCCTACATGGTAAACGCCTTTGTTTTTTATCAAATCCCAACCCTGATAATCGGCAGAAGATCCTTCGTTGGTCATCATGAGCGATACAGCTTTGGTCATGTCCAAAACGCTTCCTCCACCAAATCCAATTATACCTGAAACTTCACCGAATTTCTCTTTCAATTGTTGATTGAGTGAATCTACTTCATCTGTAGTCGGTTCGTGGGTTGTATCGATGAAAAATATTTCGTCATTAGCTCTTAAAGGAATATTTTCTATCAATTTTTTTCCTTTGAAATAGTGATCAGCAAAATAAACAAATGGAGAGCCGTTTTTGCGAAAGGGTTCAATGATTTCTTCCAATTGCGAAGAACTATTGTGACCATAAATGACACGAGGAACCATTGGGAAATTTTTGAAACTCATTATTTTGCTTTTAATTGTTGTTTTAGAAATGCATTTGCTTTTTTTAGATCCTCTGGAGTATCGATTCCAAAACCCATAAAATCTGTTTCCAGAACTTTTATTTTCATGCCATATTCTAAATATCGCAATTGTTCTAACTTTTCTGCTTTTTCATTCTGCAACATAGGTAATTTAGAGAACTTTAGCAACGCACTTTTTCTAAAAGCATAAATTCCAATGTGCTGAAAGTATTTGGCTCGGAAATTTGTCTCTCTTGGATAAGGAATTGGACTTCTTGAAAAATACAATGCAAAGTTGTTTACATCCCAATTGACTTTTACGCAATTTGGATCGTTGATTTCATCCAAATCATCGATTTCTTGAGCCAAAGTTGCCAAAGAAATCTCTTCATTCAAATCGTTTTTATAAGCCAAAATTAATTTTTCCAGTGCTTCTTTATTCACAAACGGCTCGTCGCCCTGAATGTTCAAAACGATATCGCAATCTATATCTTCTACTGCTTCAGCGATTCTGTCACTTCCCGTTTGATGCTCAATTTTACTCATAATGGCTTTTCCACCATTTTGAGTGATTTCATCAAAAATAATTTCAGAATCCGTCGCTACAAAGACTTCATCGAAAAGTTTTGTTTTTAAGGTGTTTTTATAAGTTGTCAATATAACTGTTTCTTCACCTAATTGAGCCATTAGTTTTCCAGGAAATCGTGAGGCTGCATATCTTGCGGGTATAACGGCAATTATCTTCAAAATTCATTAATTGTTTTGTCAAATTTACAAAAATTGAATTTGCTTTTTAGAAAATAAATTGATCAAACACTAAACATGCATTTGAAGTTATTGTTGATTAAATAAAGTTTGTAAGATGAAATCGATTGAAGTCTTTATGTTATGAATTTAATTTCTTGATTTTCAATTCTATATTCGTTTGATTAAGTCAATTCATCAAATCAAATAATCAACAAATATGAATTTTGTTTAGAAAGAATTATCTTTACAGTCTAAAATTTATAGCCATTTCAACAAAAATAGAAAATACACAAACTTTGAATCTTCTTTTTTACAAGGAGGGTTTTTCGTATTGTTATGAAAAACCGAATTACAATGCGCCCAAAGTTCATCGATTCAACGTTCAATATGTGAGTCAATGGGAAAAAGAAGTGATCCAAGAATTGGAAGTCAATTTGAGGTTGAGGAGAAATTTTGAAAAAGTAAACATTGGGTTTATTTCTTCGTTTTTCAATTTAGTTCCAAATACATATGACGATTTGGAAGCTGATGTTTTGCTCAATTTTAGTGAAGCTGAATTCGAAAACAATGCTTTATTGTCAGGTGACACGAATTTAGGTTTAAATGTAGTTTTCGGAACTTCTCAACTTTTGATCGATAAGTTGAATGAATTGTACAAAGAAGTGAATTTTTATCATTCGGCTCAAGTTTTATTCAATACCATTGAAATCACGGATCAGGAAGTTCTTCATTTGAATTTAAATTCAAAAAGTTTAGAAATTGTAGTTTTCAAGGATGAAAAGCTGCTTTTTTACAATTTATTCGAAGCTTTAGTAGATGAAGATATTTTGTTTTATACGCTTTTTACTTTGGAGCAATTGAATTTAAGTGCCAATGAAATTCAGCTGAAGACTTATGGAGAATTGATGCCGAATACCAAAGTTTATCAAACTTTGAAAAAATACATTCGCCATGTAAAAACAGCGATGAAAGACGAAGA
>Ga0209487_1001443_pt1 | contig 20110 bp, 21 predicted proteins | sample Poulit2012_FD_187524 | JGI IMG/M metagenome (GOLD analysis project Ga0209487, IMG submission 187524) | Agricultural soil microbial communities from Georgia to study Nitrogen management - Poultry litter 2012 (SPAdes) (version 2) | ecosystem: Environmental > Terrestrial > Soil > Agricultural land...
ATGTTGTAAAAGGAACCGTCCAAGCGGAGGTTCCTTTTCATGGTGTCATTTTCATTGGCTTATTTCAGAGGTCTATTCCCGAGGGATTGCCAGTCTACGGGACTGTATTGTATTCACTGGGTAACTACTCATTTACAAATGTGAAACCAGGTAAATACTATTTAATGACAACAGCTATTTCCTGGGAAACAAAGGCAACTGACATTTTACTTCCTCATACAACTTTACGCGCTAGATCAATTGATCCAATCATTGTTCAAAATGGTACACCTCTATATCAACAGAATATTACACTGCGGGGTCGAAGAATAGACGACCCACCCATTTTAATTTCGCTCCCAATCTTAATGAAGAAATTTTTGAATAAGCTAAATGTTAAATAGGATCTGATAATAAGTTAAAAGAGAACTTATAGGAAAAATGAGTGCAACAGAAGGTTGGGACAAAATCAAATGGTCAGACACTTGTGTCCCAACCCCTCTTTAGAAAAATACGCAACAACCAATGATCATAATGCCAAAATAAATGATGCTGATGCTAAAAAACTTGTGGCTGTTCGTACATGATTCCAAGCCGTCCATCTCACCATATACTTCTTCCAAACCGTTGCACTTTTTTCATTTTTAGCATCTATTTTTGCTAATGCATCATTTAAGGGAACGTTGAATACAACTGTGACTAGAAAACTTCCTAACAGATAAAAGACACTTCCAACTAGCAAATAAATAACATTTGACTGATCCCAATGAAACAAAGTATAAATTATAAGCAAAACAGTAGTTAGCGTTGTTCCAATAAATACAACAAAAAATGAATAATTTAGCACTGTCCTGTTTATCGATTGCATAGTAGCAATTCCATGATCTACCGGAAGTCGATCAAGTGCCTTCATAATAAATGTTGAAAAGGCAAAAAATAATCCAGATACTAACCCAGAACCCAAAGCTGTTAAAAAAATGAAATATGGAATCATTTGTTCAATCATTTGCGACCATCCCATATACCTGTTGCAGCAGCACTCTTGGCATAATCACTAAAATCCCGTGGGGCCCGACCTAAAACGCGCTCAACACCATTAACGACATGGGAATTCCTACCATCTAAAACCTCTGTAAAGAGCTCTATCATCAGTGAAATTACTTCGTCGGGCATGCTTTGTTGCTTGAGTTCAGTTATGAATAATTCTATCGGTATGTTCATATATTGGATTTCCCGTCCACTCGCAATGGAGATTTCCTTTGTCACTTCAGAAAACGTAAGTGATCTAGGTCCAGAAAGTTCGTAAATCTCACCTATATGTTTAGTGTCTGTCAGTGTAGCAACTGCAACATCTGCAATATCTTCCACATCTATAAATGGCTCTTTCACGTCCCCAACTGGCAGTGCGATCGTACCGCTTAAAACTGGTCCTAATAGAAAGTGTTCACTAAAATTTTGTGCGAACCAGCTAGATCGTAAAATAGTCCAGTCAGCACCAGAATCTTGTAGTGCTTTTTCGCTACGTTGTGCCTCTTCCTCTCCACGTCCAGACAATAAAACTAATCGTTTCACACCGTTTTGTACGGCTAGTTTAGCAAACTCACCAACTGCATCTACAGCTCCAGATGCTGCTAGATCAGGATAATAAGTTATATAGACAGCACCAATCCCTTCCAATATTGATTTCCAACTATCTGTATGATTCCAATTGAATGGAGGCTTACCTGTTCGTGAACCAATTCTTACTGGAATTCCTCTATTTAGAAGTCGTTGCGCTACCCTTCTACCAGTTTTACCAGTTCCTCCAATAATTAATATAGGTCTTTGTTTATTTTTTCCATCATGGATGACCTCTAGATGCTTCTTACAATTTCTGTTGAATTTTCGATTCATTAAAAAATCCTCCCTTATATTCACTTTTTTAAAAGCTCTGTTTCTTCTCCCTTGTCAATGTTCTTTACAAGGTTGTTTGTACAAGCAACTATTTTCGAGGAAAATATAGAAGGGTTATTCTTTATTTTCCAATTGATTGCTTACTTGATCTAAACGAAGAGTTAAATCTTCTCCTTCTTCCTCACCTAAAATGTCTGCATAGCGAGATCGCAAATTCATCCAACTTTCATGAATTGTTTTTTGCAGTTTCTTCCCTTTCTCTGTTGTATAAACAAGTGAATTTCGACCTTCTATCTTTTTATGGATCAAACCCCTGGAAATAAGCTTTTCAATAAGTCGAGTTACTGTTGAAGGTTGGAGATGAAGAATTTCTCCTAACTCCTTTTGGGAAACACCTTCATTGTCGTAAACAACCATTAATAAATAAGCATAGGTTGGTGATAAACCACTCACTGCAAATTCATCTTCTGCCATTTTTGTTACAACTCTGCTGAGTCGACTAGCGGTAAAATATAAGCACTCTCTTAAATAAATTTCTAACATCATTTTCCCTCAAATCCCCAAGTTGTTTGTACATACAACTATAATGACTTTTAAATGAATTGTCAACACTTAATAAAACAATTCCCAAATGATAAAATCATGTACCATTTATTCCCTTAAGATTACACTCGTTAGTCAATTGGTTTATTTTTCTCTCCAAGGGACAGACAGTTCAACAACATCCCCTCCTTATTATGTATTCATAATTTAGTATTGTACTACATTTTTTGATCGTGTATATAGTAGAGTAAATCAGTCTACTTCAGCACTTATTCGTTGTTAATGAATGCTTTCTCTCTCTATCTTAAAAAAATTGCTAAACTATTTTCATAACCTCCATTTACCTGTTAGGTCAATTATATTATAATCAAATTGATCTAACAGGTAAAAACATAATTCAAAATGCAAAGGTGGATATCATGCAATTAAAAATTATAAATTTAGAACCTAAAAGAAGAAATACTATTTTGAATGCTGCACTAAAAGAATTTTCCATGAAGGGATTTGATGATGCTTCAACAAATGTTATTGCAAAAGAAGCAGGGATTTCAAAAGGGCTCATGTTTCACTATATCAATAGTAAAGAGGATCTGTTTCTATTTCTTTATGATTATTGTACTGAAAGGATTAATAATGAATACCTTGATTTGATGAATTTTAATGAAAAAGATATTTTCAAGAGGCTTCGACAATCATATAAACTCCAAATTGACCTATTACAGCAACATCCATGGATATTTGATTTTATTAAGATAACTGACATGACAAATTCCGTGGAAATCAATAAAAAGCTAGAAAAAGAAGTGGCTAAAAAACTAGCACGCTGTCATGATGAAATGTTTGATATTGTTGATGAAGCAAAATTCAGGGAAGGTTTAAATCTCGAAAGATGCAAACAAGTTATTTTTTGGACAAATGTTGGTTTTACAAATCAGATACTAGGAGATATTCGTCATACAAAGATAACTCAATTAGATTATGACAAAATACAGGCAGATTTAGATAGTTACCTAAATGAACTAGAAGCAATTTTTTATAGATGAAGTTATTATCATTATCCACCCTAGGTTCGGAACAAAGTAAATATTCAATCTATAAAATGAATGATTAACATAGCGCAATATTCATACCAAATCACAACAAAAGCTTGTGTAATAGCATTCTGCTGATAAATGAAAAACGTTAGGAGAAAGAGGGGTAATATGGATCGTCAAACATTGATTCGAAAATTTGATAAACAAGCAAAGAAATATAATCAACGACGAGAAAATTATCATGCTTATAAGTTTCGACAACGAATTTTTCAAGAGGCTAACGGAAAGGTATTAGAAGTTTCTATTGGTGCAGGGCTCAATTTTCCTCACTATAACAAAAATATAGAATTAACCGGTATTGACTTTAGCTATGAAATGTTAAGAATGGCACGGAAAGCTGCAAAAAACTACTCTTTTAAAACAACATTTATTCAGGAAGATGTTGAATCAATTGAACTAAACCCTTATAGCTTCGATACAATTGTATCATCTGGAAGTTTATGTGCTTTTCAAAATCCTGTCCATGTTCTAAATAACTTTCAAAAATGGTGTAAACCAGAAGGAAAAATACTCCTATTAGAGCATGGAATTTGCACAAATAATACTTTGGGATGGATGCAGAAACTCTTGAATCCTTTTATGCTTAAACTTACAGGGTGTCACCAAGACAGAAACATAACAGACATCGTAAAAAAATCTAACTTAAAAATCATTCGAGAGGAACGTTACTTCAGTGGTTATTTATATCTGATATGGGCTAAGCCTTAAATATCTTTTGGGCACAATCTTTTTATGCTGAAATCTGTTCATTCACATTGAACGCCATTACTCTCCAATTCCTGCGATCCTTTTCACCATGCGGCTAATAGTAGAGCTTGATGTATTGTCTTTATACCAAACGTTATGAAGACTAAAGACAAAAATGTTACCTTTTGTTTGTCTATATACTATAATAAAATATAATTCAATTATTCAACGAAGTATTTGAATGTTGCTTTACGGGAGAGCATTGTGTACAAAAACCTCTCTCATTAAAATATAGTCAATCAAATTAGAAGGTGGTAAATGATGAGTGACCCTATCATTATTGTTGGTGCTGGCTTAAGCGGACTTTATGCGGCATCATTACTTACAAAACATGGAATTAAATATAGAGTTTTAGAGGCGAGAGAAAGAATTGGGGGCAGAGTATTGAGTACCCCCACTTCTGACGAATCTACTTCGGGTCAGTTTGATCTTGGTCCAACATGGTTTTGGCCAGATTATGAGGATCATATTGACCGTCTTGTAAAAGATCTAAATTTACAAACCTTTGAACAATATACTAACGGAGATATGCTTGTCGAACAAGATCCAAATCAGCCACCACAACGTTATGTTGTGCCTGAAAACTCGAGCATCACATCTATGCGATTGACGGGCGGTATACAATCCCTTCTCGAGTCCGTAACAAATACACTCCCTCCTGGGTAATTGAGCTTGAAAAACGTGTTACATCTATACAATTGGATGAAGATGATGCAATCACACTCAAGGTAAAACTTGCTAATGGAATGCATGAAAAAATTGCTGCCAGTACAGTTATATTAGCACTACCACCGCGCATTATTGAAAAACATATTGAATTTTCTCCATCTTTTCCTTCAGAATTGATAAGGAATTTAAAAAGCAAACCTACCTGGATGGCAGGACAAGCAAAGGCAATTGCAATTTACGAACAACCATTTTGGAGGGAGTTAGGACTTTCTGGATCAGTCAGAAGTTTGGTCGGACCTTTGCAGGAAATCCACGATGCTTCTCTTGAACCTGGGCCCGGGGCATTATTTGGCTTTTTTGGAATGCCTGCAACAGTCAGACAAAAGCTAAGTAAGGACGAAATCTTAAAACTTGTAACCGACCAATTAGTAAGACTATTTGGTCCTTCTGCCGCAAACACAAGCGCCATACTTTACAAAGATTGGGCTGAAGAGCCAGAAACTGCTGTTGCCGAAGACCTTGCACCTCTCACGGATTTCCCAACTTATGGTCCACCACCGCATGCGGGTGTTTGGGAAAAGAAAATCTTTTTTGCTGGTACTGAAGCAAGTTCGCAACATGGTGGACATCTTGAAGGTGCACTTCAGGCTGCTGACAGAGCAGTTACTGAGATAATGAACAATCATTAACAAATGAAGTTCATCCTAAAACGTCTCAAAATTAAACAATAGGAGGTATATTTGATGAAATTGATGAAAGCTATCCAAGTTCCAGCCAAAGGTGAAAAGATGAAACTCGTAAACGTTCCGATCCCAAAACCGAAGAAAGAACAAGTACTGATTCGGGTAGAAGCATGTGGAGTATGTAATGGAGACTCTGCAACCATTAATGGCTCCGCTCCTGAGTATCCCCGTATTCCAGGTCATGAAGTAATTGGTACGATTAAGGAAATTGGTGAAGGTTCAACGAAATGGAAAGTTGGCGAACGTGTCGGCGTTGGCTATCGAGGTCGTGAAAACCATGTAACAGGTTTAACCATGGATGGTGGCTATGCTGAATATATGGTTGTCTATGAAGATCGTTTAGTTAGTATCCCAGATGATCTGTCCTCGTCAGAAGCGGCACCATTAATGTGTGCGGGTGAAACAACGTTTGGTGCACTGAAAAACAGTAAAGCCCGCCCTGGTGATCTGGTAGCTATTCATGGAATTGGTGGACATCGATTCAGAACAGGAAAATCCTGCTGAAGTTTTACAAATGCTAGGCGGTGCCAAAGTAATCATTGCTACTGCACCAAACCCGAAGGCCATTTCCTCTCTAATCGACGGACTTGGTTCAGACAGTGAACTCATTATTGTAGCGGGTGCTGGTGAACCATTAGAATTTTCAACAGGCGACTTTATAAAAGGTCCAAATACAGTTAGAGGTTATTTTACTGGAAAAGCTGAAGCGAAAGACATTCAAGATGCCATTAATTTTAGCGTGATGACTCATGTTCGTCCAATGATCGAAACGTTTCCTTTAAAACAAGCCAGCGAAGCATACGATAAAATGATCGCAGCTTCAACTCGATTCCGTGCTGTTTTGAAAATTTCCGACTGAAACTTTGAGTCTACAACATGGCTTTCATTATAAATATGGGGACTTTTTATTAACTAATTAGAAAAAGCCGAATGGTTGACAATCCATCATTAGTAAATCAAAGCTCACAATATGTAGACAATTTTATTTGTCCACCCTTTGTGAGCTTCACATTTATTATTGAAATTCTGCAGAATCCATGTAGTATTAAAATGTTTTCCTTGCCATCTGTTGGAGCGGATCCCACACACCGTTATATGGGGGTGCATAGGCAAGGTCTAAATCGACCAATTGTTGAACAGTCATCTGACTATAAAGGGCAGTAGCAAGAACGTCAATCCGCTTATCGACACCTTTCTTACCAATGATTTGTCCTCCGAGTAGTTTGTTCGTTTCGCTATGATATAAGATTTTGATATGCAAAGTTTCCCCACCTGGATAATAGCCAGCTTGTGAATTTGCCTTTCGTGTGAGCACTTCATAGGGAATATTGAGGTTCTTGGCTTCCTTTTCAGAAATGCCTGTACGCCCCAACGTTAAATCAAAAAACTTAATGATTGATGTCCCGACAATGCCTTTAAAAGCCAATCGATTCCCAGCCATATTTGCTCCTGCAATTCTTCCTTGTTTATTGGATGTTGTTCCAAGCGGAATATGATCATCAAGCTGTTTCACCCTATGATACTGTGTCGCACAGTCACCAGCAGCATATATATTTTCAAGATTTGTTTCCATATAGGCATTCACTCGGACGGCTCCTTGCTTATTCATATGGAGTCCTGATTCCTTCAAAAAAGCTGTATTAGATTGAACACCAATTCCTAATAAAACGAGATCTGTTTGAAGGGACTGTTTATCGGTCATCACCGTTTCTACCCGATCGTCACCGGCAAATGATTCAACCGATTCATCAAGCACAAGCTTGATCCCTTTTTCTTTTGCCTCCTCGTGAATCAGTTCAGCCATATCTTGGTCAAATATCGATGCAATCTGTGTACCACGTTGGATGAGCGTGACTTCTTTTCCTAAACTCCTAAAACTCTCGGCCGCTTCTAAACCAACATAGCCTCCACCAACAATTGTGACTTGTTTTATATTTTCATCCAAATCATTTAAAATGCCTTTTGTATCTGTGATCGTTTTTAATGTGTGAATACCATCAAGCTCCATACCTTTCCAGTCTGGTACGATTGGATCGGAACCTGTTGCGATCAGCAAACGGTCATAGTTTAATTGAAACTTTGCGTTTGTTCTCGAATGTATTCCATAAACCATTTGTTGTTCGGCGTTTATATCAGTTACTGTCGTATTCAGCCTAGCATCAATCCCATATTTTTCCTTGAAAGTCTCAGCTGTTCGGGCGACTACATCGTCAACAGATGATACAACACCATTAATCACATAAGGTAACCCACACTGTCCATAGGAATAATCTTCACCACGTTCAAGGACTGTCACTTGTGCTTTGTCATCTGTACGAATAATCTCCATTGCCGCACTCATCCCAGCAGCTACTCCACCAATCAATACATAATGCAAAAAATCGCCTCCATTATGATTAAGATAATACTTTTTAAAACGATTAAACAAGAGTGAATTCTACCAGTACCAAATCACTCATAAATCCGTATGGTAAAATTCGCTAAATAAGCATAAATTACCTTAAAAAATAAGATACAACAAATAACTATATGCACTAAATATAATTGTAAATAAAATCAGGATGGGTACTGTCTTTCTTACCAATGAAGAAAAAGTTGTCCCGTATTCCTCAGTTATAATGGCTAAACATATATGGGTAGGTGATATTTGCATCGCAATATATGTCGCACTCATTAAGAGAATTAAAAGACCAAGACCACCATTTGCAATCGTAGCAAAAGCAAGTGGTAATGCTAAAGCAATCATCCCTTGTGACCCAATTAATAATGTACCAAAGAAAAATATCAATCCGAAGATAATATATGGCGAAATCGGTAATTTACTAAAGTAAATTGGTAATTGTTCAATCACCCCTGCATTCACGAGAAGTTCTTTAAAAATCATAATTAAAACGGTTGTGATGATTAATTTTGTTTCAAAAGCCGTTTTAAACATGGGCTTAATCTCTTTAAATGAAAATTTATTGATAATGATTGATAAAATAATCACTAAAACTGCACTAATATGTACTGGGATCCCGAATGCCAAGATAATAACAATGGTTAAAACAATCGTCCATAAACTTTTTATTAAAAGCTTAATTTCAACCTAACGATTAACGCCTTCCAATTGTTTTTCTGCTTTGGGAATTTTACGCACGTAAAATATATACCCTAAATAAAATAGAGCAAACACCATCGGCAGCATCCCTATAACAAAAGGAGCCATTCCAACACCACTCAAATTAATCGCTAGCAATATGGATGCATAAGTAGGTAAAAATGCCTCTGAAATATGTCTAAAAAAAGAAGTTACAAATGTCTTTTCTTCTTTATCTAAATATTCCCCACTCGCATTATCAACAATAGGAGCCGCTATTAATACAGCGCCAGGAGATGGTAATAATCCGATGACAAAAGGAGCAATCATCACATTGATCCTTCTACTGTTAAAAATATTCGTAAGCGACCTTTCTGCTAGCAGAAGATGTCCGCGTTTTTCAAGCATTCTTTGCAGGAAAGTAATCGTGTAGAAAGCTAATACGAGACTAATCGTACTTTCTCCCAATGTTCCTATTTTAATCAAGTTAAAAATATCAATCAGTTCAATTCTATATAACAAAATCGTTGCTAAAGCACCAACCGAAACAGAAATATGAATTGGTTTATTTAGCCTCATAACGATAACAATAACTACAAATATTATTATCAATTTTACGATGTCCATGATGTACCCCTTTTATTTACGATTCACTGAAAAGTTTCAAAGATGTATGGTAAATTCATTGCATTAACGACTTAACATATCTTCAATATCCTTAATATAGCATTCGTTTTTTTCATCGCATAATATATTGCTCAGATCTCTTTACTGTTAAAAACTACAAAACTTAGTCCGTATCAATCTTATGATTTGAATAGTATTAGTATTTTTTGATGATTTTAAAGGGGAACTAAAACCAGGAGAGGAAAGAAAAACACAATTTATTGCTGATGTTTACATAGGAGAAGAGTATTACTTCAGACAAAATCCAGGTGTTGTAGCGGCTGGAACAAGTAATGATGTGATGTGGATGATCACGGCTGAAGAAGCTAAGAAATAAGCCAGACATCCAGTAGTCAGACTGTAATAATGATGAATCCATCTTTTTTCTAAATGGATGATGTTGTCCTCTTCGTGGAATTAATCTAGGTGGAAAAAAGTCGATATGAGGTTACTTCAACAATAAAACAATCCACATCAGAACAGGGGCGACAACAATGTCAGCCCCTGCCTTTTTTAATCCGATTGAAGCAAATCTTTTAGGGAAAAATCAGCTTCTTTCCCTGCAGATGTTTCATAGCCTTTCATATATTGAATACGACGTTGTGCTGCAGTAGCAGTTACTTGTTCGTCGGCATGATAAGAGGAACGAACGAGTGGTCCTGACTGACAGTGATCAAATCCTTTAGCGAGTGCAATTTCCTTCAACTCTTCGAATTCATCTGGATGATAATATTTTTCCACATATAAATGCTTCGTTGACGGTTGTAAATATTGACCAATCGTCATGATATTCACATCATGTGCTAAAAGGTCATCCATCGTCTCTAAAATTTCTTCTTTCGTTTCGCCAAGTCCGACCATAATACTCGATTTCGTTGGTGTGTTAGGAGCGATGTTTTTCACACGTTGCAACAGTTGTAGGGATCGATCGTACTTCGCAATAGCACGGACCTTTTTCGTTAGGCGTCTAACCGTTTCTACGTTATGATTAAAAATGTCTGGTCCTGAATCCATTAACATGCGCAAGCTTTCATAATCACCTTTCATATCAGAAGGAAGGATTTCGACAGTTGTTCCAGGATTACGTTTTCGTACTTGCCTAACTGTTTCCGCAAAAACAGCTGCCCCACCATCTTTTAAGTCATCTCTCGCAACGGCCGTAATAACCACATGCTTGAGTCCCATCACTTCGACAGATTCAGCAACACGTTGTGGTTCGCCCCAGTCGAGCTCATTCGGGAGTCCAGTCTTCACTGCACAGAATCGACAACCACGTGTACATGTATCACCTAGGATCATAAAAGTCGCGGTTTGGCGCTCACTCCAACATTCGTGTAAGTTTGGACACTTAGCCTCTTCACAAACAGTGTTCAAACGTTTCTCCCGCATTAACTTTTTTAGATTTTTATATGAATCGTTCGTATTGATTTTTATTTTCAACCAATCTGGTTTTCTAAGCATTGTTTTATCGTTTTTCATCGTCTCGCCATTTCACTCCTCGTTCTCCTTTTTTGTTTATTGTTCCATGTCTTCGTCATATATTTCGTGTTACGTAAATGAATCACATCCCTCCATAGAGCATCAGGAGGCTCAAACACTTCTGTTTCAATATGTAAACTCTTTTTAAAACCTTCAAGGAAAACTGGGACAAGATCGTCATATTCCAATGTTTGCTTCACTTGCTCATCAATACATGTTGCTTTATCTTGGAATCGCTCCTGTTGACGGTTTCTTAACCTTTCACTCGAAAATTGGAAAAGATCAAACAACATGTTCGGATCATAACTAATTGGTAACGAACCATGCTGGAGGAGAACATCCCTTCGTCGTGTTTGTGCATTCCCGGAAAGTTTTTTTCCATCTGCGAGTATTTCATATATAGCTGGGGTTTCAAAGCATACTGCCGATCTGTCACTACCTAATTCCCGTTGTGGACGTGCAAAGGTCGCATCAATACCGAGACTTTGATAAGCTTTTAGTAACCCATCTGCGAGTACGTAATATGCCTCATTGACAGTTTGCGGAATTTTCGGATGATTTTCGCTTACAATAATACTGTAAGTCACTTCATGGTCATGCAGAACAGCACTTCCACCCGTTAATCTTCGGACAAAGTCGCAACCATGTCTCCGGATACCATCAAAATCAATGGATTTTTGCTCATTTTGAAATTGGCCAATAGTAAGGCTCGGATTTTCCCACCCATAAAAACGAATCACTGGTGGTATTTTACCTTCACTGTGCCAATTAAGTAATGTCTCATCCATCGCCATATTTGTTGCCGCATCATGAAATCCACTATTAAAAAAAGCCCATGTTTCCTTCAAATGATCACCTCTATTCATTTTAAAATCTATCCTTATCTTATCAATATAGAAATGGAAAGTATAGGGAAACTTTGTAAAAGTTCACTTTGTCACACCCTATTTCCTTTAAGATCATTCGAATTGGTTAAACAGGTCACATGTTTATATGTAAATAACTAGACATTTCCACTCTATGATATTTAAAGCACCAACCTTAAAGTCGTTGCAAAGTTAAGACTTTTATAATAAATCACTATAGAAGTCACTAAAAAGGTTCCAAAGCTAGGAAACTTGGAACCTTTTTATCAAACTATATTAGAAGGATCTTCTCCTTCAGCACTTTGTAAATATATGATCGATTTGAACAAATCACCATCAATATTAATTTCGAATTCTCCGCTTTGGTTTTCAATAAGACTTTTTGTAATGGACAGCCCAAGTCCACTTCCCTGACCAGATCTTGATTCATCTCCACGTTTGAATCGCTCCATTAACTCTTCTTCTGTTATGTTTAATTCATATTTAGAAATGTTTTTAAAATGAATTAGTGTTTGATCACCCACCACAGTAATATCAATATAAACCCTTGAACCATCTAGTGCATAATTAAAAATATTAGACAAGATATTTTCAATGGAGCGCCAGAGTAGTTTCCCATCTGCTATGACATACATCTTTTCCTTTGGATGATTACATCTGAAAATCAGTTCTTTTGCGGAAATCTGTTCACTTACTTCACCAATCCCTTGCTTTACTAAAGCGACAATATCTATTTTTTGTAAGTCAACAGGAACATCCCCGCTTGAAGCCTTTGCAGCAGCAAATAAATCGTCTGTTAATACTTTTAGCCTTTTTGACTTTTGATCTAATATCTCAATATATGCTAGCATTTTCTCAGGATCTGTTTCTGTTTTTAATAAATCAGTATATGTGATCAAAGAAGTAAGTGGTGTTCTAATATCATGAGAGACATTTGTAATCAATTCCGTCTTCATGCGTTCATTTTTCAATTCATTATGAACTGCTTGTTTAAAGCCTTCATTGATCCCATTTATATTTGCTGCAAGTGTCGCAAGCTCTCCCTTTCCATCAATGTCTATAGAATGTTGTAAATTCCCTTTTCTCATCTTTTTGGTACCATCTTGTATTTTATTAAAATCCTTCACTTTTCTAAGCGCAAGCCAAACCGCAACTCCAATGGTAATTGGAAAAAGGTATAATGACGCTGCAGTAAGGATGGGATATAAAATCACGGCCACGACTATTTTCATACCAACACTACCACTATTATAAATATCTTTTACAAATCGGTACCCCCAACGGAACACAATATATATTACCGAATGACTGAAAAATGTTTTATTTTTCATATGTCTAATGAGAGATAACAGTAAAATAATGCATATCGATAGGCCTAACAATGTCGCGGTATAAATGATCCAATTCACGGTTCCATAATAAAATCGCATTTCGTTCATAACTAAAAACCAGCTACCTGAGAACACAAATAACAAAAAAATGATTATTTCGATATAAAGTTTATCAATCCAATGCATATGTACTTTTTTATCTTTAAAAGAATCCCTTCCCGTCGTAACAATCAAATAAAGAAGACCTAAGAAAAATCCTATCACATAGATGAGTAAATTATAGATACTGCTCATAACAGCCGTCTTTTTTTCGTTCCACTCACTTGAAAGTCTATCTACATAGCTATCTGTATAGCCTATAAATATTTTAGTGTCTTCAGGATTAGCCTTCCGATAAATATGGGGTCCTCCATAAAAAGGACCATATTGCTCCAATTTACTCGGATACATCTCCCAATCATAACCCTCACTTATATAATGGATTGGGTATTTCTCAAATTGTTCCTTTTTCGTTTGTTTCGTATTCGTAAATGTATGTTTGCCATCTGTCACATAATATAATGGTTCCTTTTCTCTTCAAGATTCTTTAAAATCATCTGAAAATTCTCTAGGTCATCAGCAATCATTTCTTTTCTAAATTGATCAACTGTTTCTGTCTCGCTATATGCTTCATCATGATTTATTGTATGACCTTGTAAAATATTTTCTTCACTTTTATATGTATCAATGAGATCAGCAAGTTGATTGATCGTATGGTTATTTTTAATTTTAAAAGAGCTACTATCTATGTAGCTACCTTCGAATATAATTTCTATATTTCCATTTGTTACTTTAAATATATTCATTACCGTATGAATTACACCTGCCGCACAGGCAATCATCAGTATAAACACAGTTATTTTTACTAACATGGAATGACTAAATCTTCTCAACCTTGTACCCAATCCCCCACACCACCTTTAAATATTCTGGTTCTTTTGGATTAATTTCAATTTTCTCTCTAATTTTGCGAATATGAACGGCAACAGTATTTTCTGGATGAAAGGATGGCTCATTCCAAACTTTTTCATAAATTTCATCAATGGAGTACACCTTACCAGCATTTGCGATAAGAAACCTTAATATTTTATATTGTACTGGGGTCAAATAAATAGCTTCCCCATCCACTGTAATTCTTTTCTGTTCATCATCCAATACCAATCCACCAGTTTGATAGATATGTTGTTTCGTTTCCATACTGCCAAGTGCCGTATATCTTCTTAATTGTGATTTCACACGAAGCGATTAATTCAAGCGGGTTAAACGGCTTTGTCACATAATCATCTGCCCCTATATTAAGACCAAGTATTTTATCATAGTCCTCAGATTTAGCAGATAACATGATGAGTGGAATGTGATGTTCCTCTCTAATTTTCATTGTTGCCTTGATTCCATCCATTTTCGGCATCATTATATCCATGATAATCAAATGTATTTCGTATTTATCAAGCTGTGCAATCGCTTCAAGTCCATTTGCAGCCTTGAATACCGAATAACCTTCATTTTCCAAATATATTTTGATTGCATCAGCAATTTCTATCTCATCATCACATACTAAAATATTCATAGCACTCATCCCTTCATACCAGCGTTTTCCCGTTTCTTTTCTCTCCAAATTGTACCACATTGAAGCTAAACGATCATGTACAATTTAAAGGAAAAACGACTCTCCCTTCCACTATATTTTTGAAGGATACATTTATCATAACAACCAATTCTTATCGATTAGCAAATGAATTTCTTAAGGAATTCTTAATGTTAATCTTGAAATGAAATTCTTTGGAATTTTAAAGCATCAAAAAGCCCCTTTCATTATATGAAAAGAGGCTCATTATTTGGCGAACAATATTTTTAATACTTCTCAGATTAGTGAATTTCATAATACGGATTTATAGCCAATCCGATACTATATGTAGTTTCGTTGAACCGTCCTTAACTACATACAGTACCGAATCGTCTGGTTTTGGTCATTATGAAATTCATTCAGATGAATGAATCTTGTCATTTCCAAATGTTTATTTATCAAACGATCATTGGTTATAATTTGCTCAATTCATCCATCATTGCGCGGCGATTTCTGTAAATAGTACGCCATTCATCCACAAGCTTGTTTACTTTTTCTCTTCCTACAGGATACTCCTGCATTCTCCTTAAAAGAGTGACGATCTCCCGATACCTTTTTCGATTAGTGGTATGACTTGCCATATCTCGTACAGCCACTTCATATTTTTCCAAAAGTTCTTGAGGATATAACTTTTTCAAGCTCTTTTCATATGCTTGCAGTGTATAGAGATTTGGAGATTCTAATACTACCTGAAGCAAACGGTCATATAATTTTTCTGATTCATATAAATCCGCTACTCCCGAATACGGAGAGATATCATTGAAAATAATTTCCCTTTGTTTCTCCCATTCCCCTTCCGAATAAAGTGCCTTTAATTCATTAAAAATTTCCATGTCACCCTTACTATATTCCCGTATTAAAGACCATAATTCTTTTTCATAAGCCTGGTTGTTTCCGGTTTGCTTATAGATACTCTTTAATTGTAAACTGTAATGCCTTACAAGCCCAAAATAATTTCGGTCTACTTGTTTCCCCTCTTCAAGCAGGTGAATAGCTTTATCATATGCTTTTCTCTCGATACAACGTTCAATATAGTATTTCCTCACTTCACTAAATTCCAAATGTTTTTCGCAATATTCGTTAATTGTCATTTCTGCTACTTGTTGTTCTTCCATAATAGCTATACGCCTGATCGCCCATTTTCCGGCAGCATATCCTCTTAACCATGAATCCTCTTCTTTTTTGAATTTACGTACCTGATGATCCGTGAATACAAGCTTCTCTGCAAGAAATGCTTCTTCTTTAAAATGATCAAACAGTATTTTTTCCAGATATTCCTCCATATAATCAACAACAGATCCATTTATATGTTCGATGAACCACCGAAACATCTTTGTCTTTAACGGTTTATCACCATACTCCAATATGTCCTCCCAAACTTCCATACAAGACTCAGCAATCATTCTAGTCTCACCATCGGAATCATCCATATCTTGGTTACTCAGTTTGATAAATATGTCATTTGTTAATTCAAAGGCTTCGTCGTATTGCTCACTTTCCACCATACCGGATATCTCTTCATCAAAAAACTCCTGCAATTCTGTAGCAAACTCACCCGCACTATAATAATCAATAAAACCATATAATCCCGAATGGCTATCAAAAATCCCATTGATCTGATTTTTATAACGCTTCATATCTTCAGGAGTAAGTTCACACTTTAAATGTCTCTTGAATTGATTTAGTAGTTTTTCGTCATTCATTAGAATATTTGCCAAAAAATTGCGAACTACCCTCACATCTGCTCCATTTATCAAATCGTCGAGGCTTCCCCGAATTTCCTCTGAATGCTCTTTGTGCATAGGTTCCGCATCGTCCACACCATATAATACAGCCGCCATATGTTTGCAATTATTCCCATCATAAGCGTATGGACAATTACACTTCATGTTAGTAATCTTTCCGTCTTCTAGCTTTATTTTTACCTCATATACACGGCTTCCATATACAGATGCCTCAATAAAATCTTCACGAATATCTATCTTGTTCACAAGCCCACGTTGATAATAATCTAGCCCTCTGCTCAAGATCTGTTCCGCAAATGCTTGATACCAACTCATTCAATTCCCTCCTCTTTTTTGGCATTTGTTTTTTCAGTAAAATATATAACAAATGGGTGCTTTTAATCGAAGTTTTCCCTAGTCACAATTTCTTGCGCAACATCTTTAAATATTTGATTTTTAACTTGTCTTTATTTCGCAATTCCACTTCAACTTTGAATGTTTTGTTTAGAGTGGTATCATATGTACTTTGATAGCTTTTATATTGATTATAGCAATAATAGCAACACTTGGCACACCACACAATAGAACAACTAGGTTTTCGTTTAGATATTGCCTTTAAAGATTTAATCGAGGTAGAGAAAGAAATTGTGCTCCATGGGTCAGAAATAAAACAAGTCATTGTTGTTCCAACCTCCACCAGGAGACCATTTGACCTTAAAACCAAATACTTTTGCAGTAGTAGAAAACAGCTTAAAAGTAGCCAAAAATGCAAATGTCGGCAAACGCGTTATAAATCAAAACTACTTTCGACACTTATTATCAGGAAAACATTGCTAATGTCAGTCGATATGGTCTATTGCAGCTAGAGGGGTTCTCAGATCATTTAGTGATCTAGGGAACTGTTTCTGTTCCATTAATTATTACCATTCAAAATCGTCACTTCTATTATAAAAAGTATTATTTTCGTGATTATGACCAACTGAAATGATATTATCTGAAACCTCTAACATTTTATCGATAACATCATCAAATTCAATCTCTTTTGCAAAAGGTGTCACCGACCTATATTTTTCCCAAAGTGATTTTTGATTTTCAGATTCTCTTAAAGATAAAATAATACTTTCAAAATCATCTTTACTAATAACTTCATCACGTTGGTTCATAACTTTGGATAGCCCTTCATTTACAAGGGAATAATCAATATCTTCTCCAATAGTAGAAAGTAAATGAATATCATAATAATCCTTCATTCTTGAATTAGTATCATCATATTTACCATAAGCAATAGTAGTGTAAAACTTGTCTATTATGATTTGTTCAATGGAATAGCTTGGGAAAACCAATGACTTATTATCCTCAAAAATCAAAGGTATTTTGCTCCCTTTTTCTATTGCAGCTAAATCTTCACCAGTTGTAAAATCAATTGATAAAGGAATTCTTGATCGACCGTTTTTAAATAATAATTTTAATTCATACCCATTATAATCGAAGTTTTCTCTAGTTTCTTTTATCCCCCTCAATTCAAAATGCTCTTCGCCACCTTCATTTGGAGACGTAATAAAGTCAGTAAGCTCCTCTAGAAATTCTTTTGTTAGTGGAGAATTTATCATTGTAGTGTCTAGATCACGAGTTACACGATTATTTAAGCCATATACTGAAGATAAAAGATAACCACCCTTCAGAATTAAATTATCTTTATAAGGGGAACCATTCAATTTTAATAGAAATTGCTCTAAACCATATAATCCATATAGTTGTTGCTTTGGTAGGTTTGTTTCTTTTGCTTTTTTATCGATTAGATTTTTCATCTTTTGTTCACTTAGCAAACTCAAGCACCTTCCCTTCTATTTGCTTTTCAGCCCCAAAGATTTTTGCATACCTTTTTAATCGTTTGATATCCTTATCTTCCATCCATAGATAATTATCAATCATTTCATCAACAATTCCTGGGAATGCATTTTTATTAGTCAACATATCTACAACGGTTCGTTCTAAATTAGTAACTAGAATATGATTACCATGCCAACTTTCCATACTTTTAACTCCAATATTGATTTTAGTTAATGTCATATGGTGAGGATAAATATGTTGTTGTTCTGGATTGTTTAAGTTATAACCTCTTGGAAATGTCATATGATAGACAAAAGGAGAATAGGTACTTAATGAGTGGAGCATAACTGCTGTTTCATGTGAATAAATCCCTTTAGGATAGCGTAATTGCGTTGTATACAATTCATCTGAATAAGAATTATCTAATAAATAAATGCCACCTTTAAGCTTTGCTAAATCTCCACGCAAATATGCTCTTCTTAATGATTCCTTTGATAAGCCATGATCTACAGCTTGTTTTAACGTAAGGATTCCATTATGTTTATCAAAGATATCTTTAATTCTTTTTGTCAACATACGTCTTCCCACCCTATCTTTTTTACTTATTTATATTATATATTAACGTAGTATGAAATACAACAGTTGCATTTCATACTATGTTTTAAACTTGTAGTTCCATTTTATAATCAATCAAAAAAGTTCTATTGGAATATTCAACTTGAATATCATACCTCCCTCAATTTGCATGAGAAGATGATTAAAAAGCAATTTTAATATTTTTTTACATCTTCTATTTCATCAATAGGTCCACCATCTATTTCCTTTTGGGCAATATCTTAAAAATTCCCTATAGTTTTACCATTTTTTTATACAATAGCATGATTACGTATACCCGAATAAGCCACTTGAAGTCGTTGAAAAGATAAATGAAATGGTATCAAAACGTTATCAGAATGAAAAACAAAACTCCCCAAATCCTTGATGAATCAAGGTTTTGGAGAGTCTTGTGTACTATTCCCACTCAGTACTTCGCCAATACAATATGGTGCAATATAGTTGATATGAAAGGACTTCACGAAATATCAAAAACAATAAAAACATATAAATTGATATAAAGTGTGCCACGACTGTGCCACGGATTTTAATAAATAGGAAAGCTGGAATGAAAGATCATTTCAGCTTTTTCATTCATTTTAAAGCATGATATTTGAAAATATTCAAAATCGACTTCTTACAATAAATCAAAGAACGTGTTACTGAAGAAAAAAACAATGGTGTAATTTTTGATTTCAACACACCAATTGCCTCCAAAGGACATGATTTTTAAACGCAATTGTCCAAACAGCCCAATAAAGGCTGTCCAGTGCGGCGGCGTGCGAAGCGAAAGCCGACGTGCTGGGCTAAGCCTGCGTGGCGATAGCCACGCCTTAACCCCCCGTTTCTAACAGGGGGGTAGAAAAACAATAGGAAACTGTTCCAAATTCCAATAACACCTGATGGCACAATGGATTGGAGCGGATGACAGTGATATCAAATTATTAATGCTAGTTGACAACATATAATTAAGAAAATGTTATACATGAATCAAAGATTTTAGTGTTAAGAATTCAAGGAAAGCACCCTAGCATACAGGTGCTGATAATCTTATATCGTTACTTGATGAAGCTGGTGATAAGTTTTTCTTACCTGACATGAACACAATTAAAAATGCAAGACACGGATGGAAATACCGTAAAAGAGGAATTAAGATTAATAAAATCTGGCTGAAATAGTCAAATGGCTCGATTATATATTTGTAATTCTA
>Ga0209487_1001444_pt1 | contig 20109 bp, 16 predicted proteins | sample Poulit2012_FD_187524 | JGI IMG/M metagenome (GOLD analysis project Ga0209487, IMG submission 187524) | Agricultural soil microbial communities from Georgia to study Nitrogen management - Poultry litter 2012 (SPAdes) (version 2) | ecosystem: Environmental > Terrestrial > Soil > Agricultural land...
GAAATTCATTCGCTCGTAATATTTTTCGATTTCTTCATCGGTAACTTCGATTCCCTCGGTATATGCCTTATCAATAATTAAACCGTTACGAATATCAGCTTTTAAATCGTCTTCGGTAATATTTTGTGCTTCAAGAATCTCCTCGTACTCATCGCCGACAGACTCTTTTAACCGTTCTAGTTCTTCGTTTACCTCTTCATCTGTCACTTCGTAAATATCAGAAAGGACGACGAAGGTAATCATCGACTGTAGCACTTCAGCACCGCTATGATCCTTTAGCTGTTCGTAAAATTCTTCTTTCGTAATATTACCTGCTTTTGTTTCGACGACGACTTCTTGGTCCGTCGAATCGCAAGCAGCAATTGTCAACATCATAACGATGGCGACAATCGCAATAATCGCTCTTTTCATTTTTCCACTCCTCTAATTAAACTTTAAATCTTTTAGGCAAATTTTGTCCTTGTTAAAGAATAACATATGTATCCTATTTCATAAATAAAAATCAAGTAAAATAAAAGATTGAAGAAGGCCACGAAGGAACCTTCTTCATCGTCGGAATTTTTATGATTGATTGTTTTGAGCTTGAATTTTCGCTTCTAAATCTTTAATGCTCGCTTCGATTTGTTCTAAATAGTCATGTATATTTTCTTGATGGGGCTCGATTGCTGATTTCCATTCCTCAATCGACTCTTTCATTTCCGTCGTAAGTTCGTTAATGAGGGCGACTCCTTCTTTGGAGGTTTTAGCAATTTGGTTTTTTAAATAAAGCCCCTCTTTAATAATATCGTCGACGATTCTTTTCCATTCTAAACTTTGATTGATTATTTTTCTACGTATTTCCTTGCCTGTTGAAGGCGTAGCTAGTAAGGTGATAGTTGCACTTACTGCCCCACCAATTAAGAGACCAAGAAAAATTGATTTTGATTTTGACATCAAACATCGGTCCTTTCTATATGTTCATTATTTAATTTCCTCAGCAATTTTTTTAGCCATTTGCTGTAATTCTTCTGGCGTAAATTGATCGTCACGAGTGATCCATTTTGCATCGAATCCATCATTTCCATAGCGAGGAATTAGGTGAATATGTAAATGGAAAACCGATTGTCCAGCAGCGACTTCATTGTTGTTTAATAAGTTAATCCCTGCTGGTTTGTAAGCGCGCTTAATTGCTTTTGCAATTTTCGGGACACGTCTAAATAGTTCTGCGGCGATATCTTCCGGAAGATCATAAATATCTTGTGCATGTTGTTTTGGAATGACGAGAGTATGCCCATCTGTTACTTGGCTAATATCTAAGAAGGCATAAACGTGTTCATCTTCGTAAACTTTTGCCGACGGAATCGTTCCTTCGATAATGCGACAAAATAGACAATCATCGTGTTTCATTTCCTATCCAACTCCTATTATATTGTCATTCATCATCATTTTAACACAAAATGAAAAACAAGTATATGAACGAATAGATTACTTATATTTATGTATTTGTAATGAAAAAATCAACGTGTACGTGCTACTTTACTTTGTTGTTCAATGTCTGTCAATCCATTAAAATAAACAACAGACTACGTAAGCGTCGAATTACGTAGTCTGCCTTAAGAAGAAATGTTGCAAGCACAATCATGTGTAGATTTCGGGGACATTAGTATGCATCACTCGATGCGGTTCATTGTTACATTTCCAATTGTACGGGTAACAAGTCGTTACCGTAAGGAACAAGGTCGAACGATTCCTTTGGAAAGTAGCGACACGATTTGCATTTTATCGACTTATGAAAAAGGATAAAATGGCTCGCTTCATTTCTTCATTTGTTATTGTTAGCAAAAATTAAAATTATATACATCGGTTAAAAAAATGCTATATACTATATAGTAATTATTGAAGTGAGGGTGACGATTATGCGACGAATTTTAGAAGTAGAACAGTTGACTGGTGGCTATGCTCAACGGGATGTACTCCACGATATAACTTTTTCTGTAAAAGAAGCGGAGATCGTCGGTTTAATCGGTTTAAACGGTGCCGGTAAAAGTACGACAATTAAACATATTATCGGTCTTTTACAAGAGAGAAAAGGAACGATTAAAATAAATGGGAAAACAATGAAAGAAGATACGACTAATTATCGTAAACAAATTGGTTTTATACCGGAACAACCGATTTTATACGAGGAATTAACCTTATATGAACATTTACGTTTGACAGCGATGGCTTATGAGATCGATGAAGCAACTTTTGAAAGTCGCTTACAATCATTGCTCAAAGCCTTTCGTATGGAGCGATATATCGACTGGTTTCCTGTCCATTTTTCTAAAGGGATGAGACAGAAAGTAATGATTATGAATGCTTTTTTAATCGAACCGAGCTTATATATCGTCGATGAGCCTTTTGTCGGGCTCGATCCCTTAGGCATTCAATCGTACTTAGAATGGATGCAAAAGATGCGCGACCAAGGAGCGGCAGTCCTTATGTCGACCCATATATTAGCGACAGCAGAAAAATATTGCGATCGGTTTATTATTTTACACGAAGGTAGAATTCGGGCCGAAGGGACAATCGAAGAGTTGCAGTCACAATTTCGAATGGCTGGGGCGAGCTTAGATGATATTTATATCGAGCTTACGAAGGATGACGCTTATGCTTAATGTAAAAGAGTTGTTCAAAGAGCGAATTAGTGCCCACGTACGTTTACTTAATCGTTATTTACGTTATATTTTTAACGGGCATTTCATGATTGCGATTTTATTTTTAATCGTCACCGCAGCCGTCTATTACCAACGTTGGTTATCGGATGTGCCAGAAACTTTCCCCGCAGCTTTAGTCATTGCTTTGTTATTTACATTCGTTGTCCTTTATAATCCGTTACAACTTTTTTTGAAACGGCCGGATCAAGTGTTTTTAATCGTGCAAGAAAAAGCATTACAACAATATTTTATTTATGCGTTATTGTATAACTATGTAATGCAACTGTATCTTGTGTTTATCGTAATCGCAAGTTTAGGTCCGCTATATTTTGCCTTTTATCCTGAGCGAGATACGCTATTTAATGTAATGATTGTAGCGGTCGTTCTTTTAATAAAAGCTTGGAATTTAACGCTCCATTGGCGTATGTTACAGCGCAAGTATCATCCCGCTCAATATGTAGAACGGGCTTTTCGAGCTGTTTTAACGTTTTTCTTTTTCTATACATTGTTAACCCATGAATATTTTTTATGGATGGGGATAGTATATGTCATTTACTTAAACGGAGTATACTTTTTTTACATTCAGGAAAAGCGGATGAATTGGGAACGATTAATTAAAAATGATGAAACACGTTTAGCAAAATTTTATCAATTTGTCAGTCTTTTTGCAGAAGTCCCTCAAGTTGACACCCGGATTCGTAAGCGACGCTTCTTGGCAAATATTGTTCACCGTCAAATCCCTTTTCGCCAATCGTATACGTTCGCCTATTTATATCGGTTGACGTTTTTGCGAAGTGGTGATTATTTTTCCTTGTATGTTCGTTTAACGATACTTGCGATTGTCGTAATTATTTTTGTACCAAATCCATTACTAAAGGTTGCTTTAGCCTTGTTGTTTTTATATATGACAAGCTTTCAACTGCAGACCTTATTTTACCATCATCGAATGAATGTTTGGCTCGATTTATATCCTTTACAGGAAGAAGGGAAGCGGGAGGCTTTTCTTTCGTTTGCGATTCGTTTATCGCAAATTCAAGTCGTCCTTTTATCGCTTGTGTTTCTCTTTTTACAACAGTGGTTACTTTTTGTCGCAATGTTAGTTCTTGGTTTGATTTTTACCTTTACGTTCCACTATTTCTATGTGAAAGGGAAGTTGGCCGAACGAGGTTAATTTTCTAATACAAAATTAATTCGACTTACCAATAGTTGTGCCTCTAAAGTAACTTTCAGATGTAGCTTTAGGGGCATTTTGTTGTTTTGTTAGCAATTAGTTACTAACATACACTTTCAAAAAGACAATAGTATGCTTCAGAGCTTTCAATTATAAATAAGCAAACACCCCTTTCAGATAGAACTTAGTCTAACTCAGGGGTGCAGTTTACAAGGTGTTTATTGTTCGATTTCTTTATTCAAGTTCCTGTGCTTTGAAAAAAGCAGTAATAAAAGCCTTTGCTGCAATTGGTAAGGCCCGTTCATCAATGTCGAAACGAGGATGATGATGAGGGTATTCATTTCCTTTTTTCATCGCACCGGTAAAGAAAAAGGCGCCTCTTTTTCTTTCTAAATAGTAAGCAAAGTCTTCTGCAGCAAGTTGAATATTTGCTTTTTTAGCTTCATTTACTTCTGGAATTTCTTCTGCAACTTGATAAATTAATTCCGTCTCTTTCTGATGGTTGACAAGAGGTGGATATCCATCTTCATATTCGATGGAATAGGTAGCTTCCTTTGCGGAACAAATTCCTTCGGTAATGCGATATAACGAACGCTTCATCGTTTCCTTCGCTTTAGGAGTTAAATATCGAATCGTTCCTTCTAAATGTGCTTCATCGGCGATTATGTTAAAAGCATTTCCAGCAGCAAATTTTCCAATCGTTAATACTCCAGTCTCTAGGGGAGATAGGTTACGACTTACGATTGTTTGTAATGTGGTGACAAGTTCAGAGCCGATCACGACTGCATCTTTCGTTTCTTCCGGGTATGCACCATGACCCCCTTTGCCGCGTATGGTAATAGTGAATCGATCGGCGCCAGCCATAAAGACGTCTTCCCGTGTAGCGATTGTACCAACTGGTAAAGTAGACCAAAAATGATTACCGAAGATATAATCGACTTCATTAAGAGCACCCGACTCCACGATGGAAATTGCGCCACCTGGAGGTAACTCCTCGGCATGTTGATGGAGAAAAACTAATGTACCTTTTAGCTTTGCTTTGTATGGAGCGATAATTTTTGCTAAGACTAAAAGCGTAGCCGTATGCGCATCGTGGCCACAGGCATGCATTACTCCAGGAACCTTCGATTTATAAGGTACGTCTTTTTCATCTTGAATAGGTAAGGCATCAAAGTCAGCACGCAAAGCGATCGTTTTACCTGGTAAATCTCCTTTAAGGGTCGCAATCACTCCGTTACCACCGATATTTGTTTGAACAGGTATGTGCAAATCTTTATAATAGTCGGCGATAAACTTTGCAGTCTTATATTCCTGAAAGGATAATTCTGGACGTTCGTGTAAATAACGTCGTAATTGTACAAATTCATCATAATGTTCATCGATTTTTCTAAAAATGGTTTCTAACATTTTATGTCCCCTTTAGTACCTTAACGTACAAAACTTTATAATTTTTATTGTATCGATGGAATCATGGAATTGCAAATAGGAATAAAGCGTTCAGAAATATAGAAATGAAGCGGAATTTATGATGTGATATGCTTGAACCTCGTAGTTATTTCTGATATATTACAAGTAAATTAAATAGCACTTAATGAAAGTGATTGAGGCGCAAAGACCAAGAGTAAATAATCGGAGAAGTGTGGGACTTCGAGGAAAGTTATTGAAAGGGGAATTTGCCGAAGCTTTAAGGACTTCTCGCATTCTTAAAGTTGGGCCTGTATTGAACAAATGCAGGACTGTCATATAGTGGACCTATATGGAGGGCTATTGCACTTGGAGTTACGAAATAACTTTAATGCAACAGCGACCCTTCGTTGTTGCTTTTTTGTTTTGTTACTTTATCGTAAAAACGTATTAAATTGTTGGAAATTAATATAAAGGACGTGTAAATATGAATTTTGGTCAGCTAATCACTGCGATGGTAACTCCTTTTAATGCAGAAGGAGAAATTGATTATGAGGCAACGTCGAAACTAATCGATCATTTAATTGCAAATGGTACCGATTCTCTCGTCGTTGCAGGAACGACAGGGGAAAGCCCTACATTATCGACAGAAGAGAAATTATCGCTATTTCAGCATGTGGTAAAAGAGGTCGATGGTCGGATTCCTGTCATCGCTGGAACGGGTTCGAACGATACAAAGTCTTCAATTTCATTAACGAAGGAAGCCGAATCGCTTGGGGTCGATGGAATTATGGTCGTTGCTCCTTATTATAATCGTCCTTCCCAAGAAGGTTTGTATGAGCATTTTAAAGTAATTGCAGAAGCGACGACATTGCCGGTCATGGTGTATAATATTCCTGGCCGGACAGCAGTGAATATGGATGTCGATACGATTGTCCGTTTATCAGAAATAGATAATATTTTTAGTGTAAAAGAAGCTAGTGCAGACTTAGATGCGATGACTGAGATTATCTCTCGTACGGATGATGATTTCGTCTTATATAGTGGGGATGATAGCTTAACGTTACCAGTGTTAGCAATTGGCGGTCAAGGGACAGTCTCCGTATCTTCTCATGTCGTTGGTAACGATATGAAGGCGATGATCAATGCTTTTCATTCTGGAGACATTCAAGAAGCAAGTAAGCTACATCAAAAGTTATTACCGACTTTTAAGGCGATGTTTTCAGCACCGAGTCCGACACCGTTAAAAGCGGTCTTAAATTTAATTGGTGTACCAGTCGGTGACGTGCGCTTACCGCTCGTGCCCCTTACAGAGGAACAGCTAGCTCAATTGAAAAAAGATATTCAATTGAAAGGAATAAAAACAAGTTAATAATAAAACATTAAGACGTTAGTGTAAAGGGTGTTATGTTTTTGTCCTTTACACTAGCGTTTTTTCGTTTTAATACGCATAATAAAACTAAACTATTAAACAGTCTATAAAGTATTTAAACAAAAAGATTATTAAAAAAGCCGAACTTTAAATATTGTTCTACCGACTTTATCATTGTATAATTAAAGGAGAGATTTTACGGGGAAAGGAAGTTGACAGACCATTGACGAAACGTAAGGAGCGATTGTTGTTAATCGTATGGACACAATCGTTAATCGCAACGTTAGGAAGTCTTTATTTTTCCGAAATTTTAGGTTACATACCTTGTACTTTATGTTGGTTTCAACGAATTTTTATGTACCCGATTCTAATTATTTCAACGGTAGCCTTATTAAAGAAAAATATAACGATCGCTTACTCAACCGTTTATTTAAGTGGAATTGGTCTACTTTTTTCCATATATCATTACGGTTTACAGAAAGCCCCTTTTTTAGGAGACGGTAGTGGTATTTGTGGTTCAGTTCCGTGTAACTTGCAATATATTAATTATTTCGGCTTCGTTACGATTCCTTTTTTAGCTGGGGTAGCCTTTGTCGTCATATTCGTTAGCTCGTTATTGTTAAATAAAGAAAAATAATTTAGGGGGTAAATACGATGAGAAACAAAATGCTATTAATATTAGGTGCAATTATTATTCTATTCGCTGGATTAGTCGTCGTTAACAATATGAAGAATAAAAAGGTCTTATCAGAAAATAACCCATATGGAAAAGAGGACTTACATCAAGAAACGATTGATCAACTAGGTGATCCGTTATATGATAATATTATTTTACCGGAGGAACTAGATGAAAAATTAGAAAACGGTGAAGATATAACGGTATACTATTACAGCCCGACTTGTGTGTATTGTCAGCGTACGACTCCTGTTGTCGTACCGATTACAGAAGAATTAAATATCGATATGAAGAAAATGAACCTTTTAGAATTCGACTTGATGGAGTATTACGATATTGAAGGGACTCCGACGATTATTCATTATAAAAATGGTGAAGAAGTCGCCCGTATCGTTGGACAAAATGAGGAAGAAGATTATTACGAATTCTTTGAGAAGCATGTCTTAAATTAATTTAGTAGAAAATCCCCTTAAAGTAATCGTTAAAGATTACTTTAGGGGGATTTTAATCGTTTATACTCACATTAGGAAAGGCTTTACCAAGTAGAATCTAAGTCTTCTTCGTCTTCCTCATCTACCATATAATAGTCATTGGTAAAAGGACGTTCTAAAAAATAGGCCGATAATTGAGCGAATTGCTGAATGTTTTCTTCTTTATAAAAGGGTGAACTTTCCCATAACTCTTTATAACGCTTTTTCTCCCATAGGGTAAGTAAGACGTATTCATGTTTTTTTCGTTGTTTTAAAAATCGCATCGCTACAACGCCTGTTCGCTTTACTAAGATAGGGAAAAGTTGCCTAACCCGTTCTTCAAATATTCGCACACCATCATCGGTAAGTGGAATATGTTCCATTGTGACATATCCTTTCTTGTCTAGCTGTCCAAAACGATCAATAATTTGATACGTTTTTCCAGATACGAATGTACTTCGTCGCCGTTTATGTTCATAATAGGCGAGCGTTCGATTTGCCTGTCTCATAAAATAAAAGGTTTCCTTTTTATGGCGTTCAGCTAATTGTTTTAAGAAGGGATACGTCCCAGATGTAAAGGATGCCCACATCTTTTTTTCTCCTTTTCATTTGTAAATTATTATTTATCGTAATTTGGCTCGTTTTTTATCCTTTTTGTTTGGGATTGTGCTTTTACTCCATTATAGTATAATGAAAGACTCCTTCCTAGTATACGCCGTTCAGTTAACGGCTACTGGAAAATCATATATAATAGAAGCAGACAGCGAGAGGAAGTAGAGCGATGGATGATAAACGAAGACGAATAGGAAAGCGAACTGCAAATCGTTCGACGAAACGAAAAGATAAACAGTTATATAGAAAAGTGACGGAAGCGAACTGGTGGCAACAACTTGTTCGTTTCTTTAAAATAAAACGAACAAATAAAACGACACAAGAAGAATTACCTAAATATAATCGTCGTAAAGAGCATAAGCGACAGAACGATCATAGGGAAGGAACGGACGCACCAAAACGTCGAACTAAGGAAACTCGTTCTAATGAGAAAAGTCTATTACAAATTCGATGGGTACGAATTGTTGCTATTTTCGGTGTAGCATTTGTATTAGCCCTCGTTGCTTATACAACGATTTTGTTTGGGGGCCGTTTAATCGTCGATGAAGATAAATTAGTTATTTCACCGCCAACGACAATCGAAACGACAGACGGCGATGTCCTTTGGTATTTATATGACGAATTTCGCCTCCCTGTAAAACTAGACGATATTCCAGAGCATGTACAAGAGGCATTTATCGCGATTGAAGACCGACGCTTTTATCATCATACGGGTGTGGATTTACGTTCGATTGCAAGGGCTGTCTATCGAGATATCGTCGCTCGTGATAAAAAAGAAGGAGCAAGTACAATTACGCAACAACTAGCGAAAAATTTATTTTTAACGAACGATAAATCTTGGTGGCGAAAAATAAAAGAAGCAATGATTGCTCTTTATTTGGAACGCGAATATACGAAAGATCAATTGCTGGAAATGTATTTAAATGTTATTTATTTCGGTCAAGGCCAATACGGGGTTGAAGCTGCAGCAAATCGTTTTTTCCATAAATCTGTAGATGAATTGACGTTAGAGGAAGGGGCGTTATTAGCTGGGATTATAAAAGCACCGAATGGATACTCACCAATTGAACATCCGGAAAAAGCTCTTGAACGACGTAATTTAGTATTGGAATCGATGGAACAAGAAGGTTATATAACGAATGAAGAAAAGGAAAAAGCAAAAGAAAAAGAATTAGTATTAAACGAATCGGTACGAAAGATGAATGAGGCCCACCATACGATTGTCGACCTTGTGATTCAAGAGGCCGAGGAAGTATACGATCTTTCTTTAGAAGAGTTAAAAGAAAAACGTTATCGAATCGTTACTTCTTTAGATAAAACGATTCAAGAAATAGTCTATGACCAATTTCAATATGATGGCTATTTCCCAGGAAATAAGAAAGAAAATGTAGAAGGCGCCTTCGTAATGATTGATCAAGCGACAGGACAAATCGTCGCTGCGCAAGGAGGACGAAATTATATACGAGGTAATTTAAATCGAGTAGTCGAAAAACGTCAACCGGGTTCGACGTTTAAACCGTTGGCTGTTTTTGCTCCTGCCTTAGAGTCGGGGAAATTCTCCGCCTATTCGATGCTTCCTGATGAGTTACGCGAATGGGATGGTCACGAAGTTCGAAATTATGACAACCGTTATGAAGGTACTGTATCTTTATACGATGCTTTGACTTATTCTAAAAACAGTACAAGTTACTGGTTGTTAAATGAAATCGGCATTCCGTATGCGAAGGAGTTTTTACAAAAGATGAATATCGAAATTGAAGATGATGGACTATCGATTGCTCTCGGTGGATTAAAGGAAGGAGTATCACCTTTAGAGCTAGTACAAGGTTATCGGGCTTTTGTCCATGGTGGCGAAGTAGTCACTCCTTATGCAATTTTAGAAATATATAATAATGAAAATAAGTTGATCGCAACTCCTGCAGTTGAAAGGGAAAAAGTTTTTTCCGAACAAGTAGCATGGGAAATGACGGAAATGTTAAAGGCTGTCGTAACACGGGGGACAGCTCAAGCGGGACATTATCCTTATGAACTCGCTGGTAAAACTGGTACAACCCAACATACGTTAGTAGAGGGTGAGTCCCGAGATGCTTGGTTCGTTGGTTTTACACCAGACTATGTAAGTGCCTTATGGATTGGTTATGATGTTTCCGATGAGGAGCATTACTTAACTGGTGGTAGTGCCTATCCGACCCAATTGACAAAAGCGATTTATTCCGAAATCGCTCAACATAAAGAAGTAGCTCATGCCTTTAAGCGACCGGATGGTGTTCAGGCCCTTTCAGAACCAATCGAACTGCCGAAAATTACAGATTTAGTTGGTTCATATACTTTTGGAGGCTTTAAATTATTAAAGGGTAAGTTACAATGGTCAGCGTCCCAGGATCATCGAGTCGTTTATAAAATTTATGAGAAAAACGGTGATGAAACGAAACAAATTGGGGAAGTGACAGGAGAAGATACGTTTATTATCGATGAATTTATGTTATTTAAACAGCGTACGTACTACGTTGTACCTTACAATCCACTAACCGATCAAGAAGGTGAAAAATCAAACGAAATTTCACTGCCTTAAAGAAACGTATTATCTTTTCAAATACTCCTTTTAAAGTAATCGTGCTAACTAGATTACTCTAAAAGGAGTATATTTTTAATCTAAATAATAATAGCGTACATGAAAAACGAGTAATTTTTCCTCTTTTGCTTTAAAGTTAGCTATAATAATAGGAGACTAAAAGAAAGGCAAAAAAATAAGCAACTAGAGTCTAGTTGCTTCATCCGGAAAGGAAGTCTTATTATAGAATAGACTATATGTGAAAATGAGTTGAACCTGATCATTATTTTGCAGGGTGATTGCATTCGTGGCATAAGTTACCATAACAATCAGCTTGTTCAACCATCTCGACACCACATTGTTGGCAATGTTTCTTTGGTAAGTTTTTAAAAAACTCGATGACGTTCATCATGTCATTTCCTCCTCACAAGGATAGTTTAGTATGAAATATATAAGCACTTATCAAACTGTTAATAGCATTGTACTATAACACGTAACAAAAAGTCAACCCTGTTTTACAACAAAATTAAAACAATTTTACTTTTTTGTGAGATCTGTGTTACAACAACTTCTAGGAGGGAGAAGGATGAAGTTAACAGTAATCGGTTATTGGGGTGGATATCCCGGTAAAAATGGTGCTTCTTCCGCTTATTTAATTGAAAAGGACGGGTTCCATCTAATGTTGGACTTTGGAAGTGGCGCCTTGGCAAAATTACAACAATATAAAAAAGCAACCGATTTAGATGCGATTATTATATCCCATTACCATGCTGATCATATTGCAGATATCGGTGTATTACAACACGCACTTTATGTTGAGAATCTGTTACAACAGACAGAAAAGATGGTAGATATATATGCGCACGGCGAGAACGAATATGAATTTGCTAAGTTTGCTGATGATTATACGCGGGGATTTCATTACCGTCCGGACGAAGTATTAAAGTTAGGACCGTTTTTTATTCGTTTTATTAAAACAAACCATTCCGTACCTTGCTATGGGATGCGGATTACTGATGGTGAAAGTACGATTGTTTATACCGCCGATTCTGCTTATCAGGAAGAATGGATTAAGTTTTCTAAGGACGCTGATTTATTACTTGCCGATACAAATTTTTATGCCGATCAAGATGGAACCGAAGCTGGCCATATGACGAGTAAAGAAGTAGGTATAATTGCTGCAGAAGCGAACGTAAAGGAATTAATTTTAACTCATTTACCTCACTTTGGAGATCACCAACAACTTGTAAAAGAAGCTGCAAGAGAATTCTTTGGAAAAATTACGCTTGCTGAAGAAGGTCTCACTTGGCAAGCCTCTGAAAAGTAAATTTACAATAAAACCTAGGAGTGAAGAAGATGAAATTTATCGATAACAAAGGAATTACTGACCCGTATATTAATTTAGCGTTAGAAGAATATGTATTGCGTAACTTCGGTGAAAAAGATACGTTTCTACTTTTCTATATTAATGAACCATCGATTATTATTGGAAAAAACCAAAACTCAATCGAGGAAATTAATCGAGACTATGTAGAGAAAAATAACATAAAAGTCGTTCGCCGTTTATCCGGTGGTGGTGCTGTTTACCATGATGAAGGTAATTTGAACTTTAGCTTTATTACAAAGGATGACGGTGATAGCTTCCATAACTTTGCGAAATTTACCGAGCCGGTCGTAAAAGCATTAAATAAATTAGGTGTACCGGCGGAATTGGTCGGCCGTAACGATTTACTCGTAGAAGGAAGGAAAATTTCTGGAAACGCGCAGTTTTTCACCCAAGGAAGAATGTTTAGTCATGGGACGTTAATGTTTAACTCGGAAATTGAACACGTCGTTGAGGCACTTAACGTAAGCGAAGAAAAAATTAAGTCAAAAGGAATAAAATCAATTCGTAGTCGAGTAGCAAATATCGCTGAATATTTAGAAGAAGAAATGACGATGGATCAATTTAAGGAACATATTTTACTTTCAATTTTCGATGTAGAGCGAGTGGAAGATGTACCAACATATGAACTTACGGAAGAGGATTGGGAGAAGGTGCACGAGATTTCCCGCAATCGATACCAGAAGTGGGAGTGGAATTACGGAAAATCCCCAGCTTATAACGTACAAGCATCACACAAGTTCCCCTCTGGATTGCTCGATGTACGTCTCGATGTAAAAAAAGGTATAATCGAAAACTGTAAGATTTACGGTGATTTCTTCGGAATCGGTGAGATTAAAGATTTAGAAGAACGATTAATCGGCGTTCGCCACCAACGAGAAGCGGTAGCAAACGCCCTTACAGATTTCGATATAGAACACTATTTAGGAAAAATTACAAAAGAACAATTTATCGATTTAATTTATTAATATAAATTAGATGAAATGTTCGCCCCAATGTGAACCGAAAAGCGGAGAAAAGTAGCGGAAAAATTACTTTTTATCATTTCGGTTCACATTTTTAATTATTTTTGGTAAATTAGTAAATAACAACCTAATCCCTCAATTTAACAACGAGCTTTAAGGAGGAATTAGGAAGATGTTTTACGAGGATAAAGCAACTCTTGAAATTAGTCCTTTAACGATGGCAGTGTTACCAAAGGAGGATGAGACAGGTAAAACGAGCACAATCATTTTAGAAAAATCAGGTAAGTATTCAATTCCCTCTTCACCTACAGACTTAATCGATTTAGCTTGTCGCTATTTTGGTAGTAGTCTAGAAGGTAGATTAGAAGGAACTAAGGAAGTTAGTCAATATACTCACAAAGCCCCGATTGCGATTGACCCTTTATCAGGAATGTTCTTTTTTCCAACTACTTCCCCAAAGAATCGCAATTGTTCCTGGATCAATCATTCCCACGTTGATATGCTTGAACGGGTAGGTCATGATAAGACAAAAGTTATATTTAATGACGGTAGTTACATAATCGTCGATGTATCCTACGGTTCAATGAGTAATCAACTTCAACGTACGGCGCAATTCCGTTTCTTTTTAGAAAAGCGTTTAAGAAAGATTCATAGTAGCGTCAATAAACAGATCCAACCTTTCAATCCTTTTGCCTAATTTAAAATTTCCCTTTTCTTATTATCCAAAATAAAAAATATAAATTTTCGTTGTTAAATGAGGGATAGGTTATTTAAAATTATTTTTACTTATGGTCATTACTCGTGCTAAACTAATAGATACATATATATCTTTGTTCAATCCTTGATGAGAAAAGAGGGATATCGATGTCTTTGCAATTTGTATTAAGCGAAGATTCCACGGTGTTAAATCGTTACGTGTTACAAAGTTTAAAAACCACGTTGCAAAAAGAACGAGAAGGCCCACCGATTTTTTATATCGTTCCAGAACAGATGACCTTTCAACAAGAATACGAATTGTTTAAAGATGATGAAATTAAAGGAAGTATTCGGGCGCAAGTCGTTAGTTTTTCCCGTTTAGCTTGGCGTGTACTCCAAGAAATCGGCGGAAGTACGAAACAATTTATAAGCTCGACGGGAACGCAAATGATGCTTAGAAAAATTATCGAACAACGGACAGAACCGTTTTATGCTTTTGAAAAAGCATCAGACAAAATTGGATTTTTAGAAGAAGTCGACCAACTGATTACCGAATTTAAGCGGCATGAAATTACGCCGGAACTTTTAGCCGGACATTTAACGTATACGACGGAAAATAAAGCATTACATCGTAAATTGTCGGATTTACTTTACTTGTATAAAAAGTTAGACGAGTCTTTACAAGCGCATTATATCGACGGAGAAGATCAACTTAGTTTACTTCGTGACAACGTTAAACGGGTAAGTTTTTTACAAGATGCTACTATTGTGATCGATGGTTTTCATCGTTTTACACCTTTAGAACAATCGATTGTAAACGAGTTACTCCACGTTGCTAAAAACGTCCAAATTACGTTAATCTTACCGAAAGAAGAGCTGAGTAATCCTCTAGACGAATTAGATTTATTTTACCAAACGAAAGAAACGTACAAAGCATTAACTCAAAGGGCAAAGGACGAAGGTATTGAAATTGAAGATTCTATTTACTTACATAAAAAAGCCGAAAAGGATAAGCCCCTTCTTCATATACAACAATACTTTGATCGGCGACCGACGCCAGTCTACGATGCTTCTATTAAAGAGTCGATTGTACTAGCTGAAGCGGTGCATCCCCGAGCTGAAATTGAAGGTGTCCTTCAAGAAATTTTACGACTCGTTCGTGACGAAGGTTATCGATATCGCGATATCGCTTTATTCGTTCGCGAGACGGAAACGTATTACGATTTACTACAAACTTTGTTTCGAGATTACGATATACCGATTTTTATCGACGAAAAACGAACGATGCTAAACCATCCGTTAGTTGAAGCGATTCGTTCTCTTTTCGATATAATCGATTCAAATTGGCGTTACGATGCGATATTTCGCTTTTTAAAGACGGACTTTATCGAACCGACGGACGATGAATATCCACTTACTGTCGATGCAATTGATCAACTGGAAAATTACGTGTTACAATACGGAATTCGCTATAAACAACAATGGATCCAAGAGGAAGATTGGATTTACGAGCGGTTTAGAGGTTTTCAAGAAAGAGTACAGACTGATGAAGAACTTGAAACAGAGCAGAAAATCAATCGATATCGTAGACAGGTGGTGTCTCTTTTACAACCTTTTGATGAAGCCTTTCGCAAGGCAAAAACAGTGATTGAGCGAACGGAAATATTATATTTATTTTTAGAAGAGCTCGACATTCCTAAACAATTAGAAGAAAAACGTCGATACTTTGAAGAAAAAGGGATGCTCGAGCGAGCTCGGGAAGAAGAACAAGTATGGAAAGCAATAATCGGTTTGTTCGACGAATTAGTCGAAATGATTGGTGAAGAAAGGTTATCTTTAAGTGATTATCGAGCGATTGTAGAAGCGGGCTTAGAGGCGTTGCAGTTTTCCCATGTTCCGCCCAGCATGGATCATGTAATTGTTGGAACGATTGATCATTCGCGAATTCAAGAGAAAAAGTGTGTCTTTTTAATCGGAGTAAATGAAGGCTCCTGGCCGATGACTCCGAAAACCGATGGAATGATCAACGAAAAGGAGCGGGAATTCTTAGAACACTTTGGATTACAATTAGCAGCAAGCAATCGTCGAGTATTATTAGATGATCACTTTTACATGTACAATGCTTTTTCCTTACCACAAGATTTCCTTTGGGTTAGCTATGTGTTAAGCGATCATGAAGGAAAGTCAAAAGTTCCATCCCAAATGGTATCTCGGATGGAAGAGTTTTTCCCGTCTTTAAAAAAGCAACGTCGTTTACTAACAGACCCAGAAGAATTAGAAAAGGCCGAAAGATTCATCACGACACCTAAACAGACGCGGGGGCCCCTTACCGTACAGTTTGCACGCTATTTACGTGGGTATGTAATTGAAGATGTGTGGTGGGATGTCGTCAATTGGTACATTACTAACGAGCCGAAGCATGGCAGTACCTATCGTGCGCTACAAAGTTTATTTTATCGTAATAAACCAACTTCCTTGAATAAGGAGACGGTAGAACAACTTGTACCACCAAAAGTAAAGGCTAGTGTATCACGAATTGAGATGTTACACCGTTGTTCGTATCAACATTTCCTACACTATACTTTATCTTTAAAAGAACGTCGGACTTATACGTTAGAAGCACCGGATATCGGTGAGTTATTCCACGAAGCTTTAAAGACGATTACGGAACGGTTGCAAGAAGAAGGTAAAGATTTCAAAGAGGTAACGAAACAAGACGCCAAACATTATGCAAAACATTCGTTACATGAACTAAGTAATGTCCTTGAGCACCACGTATTATCAAGTTCAAATCGTTATCGTTATATAACGCAAAAGTTAGAACAAGTTATCGCTCAAGCGACTTATGTATTGAGTGAACAAGCAAGGGCTAGTGGTTTTTCCCCCGTTGGGATTGAATTAGCCTTCGGATATCGCTCTGGTTTAGATCCGATACGTATCCCGCTTCCAGAAGGGCGCGAACTATTGTTGCGTGGTCGTATTGATCGTGTTGATAAAGGTGAGCATGATGAAGATTTATATCTACGAATCATCGATTACAAGTCGAGTAAGCAAACGTTATCCCTTGAGGAAGTGTACTACGGTTTAGCGTTACAAATTTTAACTTATTTACATGTCGTATTATTACAAGCGGAAAATTGGTTAGGAAAAGAAGCTCATCCAGCAGGGGTATTATATTTTCATGTTCATGACGCGATGATTACCGATGAAGAAAATATAGGCGAAGAACGACTTGAACAAGAACTTTTAAAACAATATCAAATGCAAGGCTTGATATTAGAGGACCCCGATATTGCTATTTTAATGGATGAAAATATCACCTCAAGACGTAGTCCTATTATACCTGCATCGATTAAAAAAGACGGTGACTTTTACGCAAACTCAAAAGTACAAGATGAAACGACGTTTATGACATTACGTTCTTATATTCATTATTTATTACAGCGAGCAGGCGTTTATATAACTAGCGGTAAAGTAGATCTTAATCCTTTTGAGAATAATAAAGGAGACGCTTGTCGTTTTTGTCCCTATCGTTCCATTTGTCAATTTGATCCGACACTAGAGGAAAATGATTATCGACGTTTACCGTCCTTAAAGGATCCAGAAGTAATAGCGCGTATGGAAAGAATGCTCGATTTAGAACGGAAGGAGTGATTGGTTTTGGTACAATGGACTCCCGAACAGCGGGAAGCAATTTATGAAAAAAATAATAACATACTCGTCGCTGCAGCGGCGGGTTCAGGAAAGACAGCCGTTCTCGTCGAACGAATTATTGAAAAAATTCTCGATGAATCTGATCCAATTAATATAGATGAACTATTAGTCGCAACATTTACAAATGCTGCAGCAGAAGAAATGCGCCAACGAATCGGGGAAGCATTAGATGAAGCCTTACAACAAAATCCGACCTCATACCATTTAAAAAAGCAATTATCTTTATTACAAAAGGCATCGATTTCGACGATCCACTCGTTTTGTTTAGATGTCGTTCGTCAATATAGTTATTTGATCGATTTAGACCCGGCCTTTCGCATTGCTGATGAAATGGAGATCGACCTGTTAAAACATGAGGTACTCGATGAATTGTTCGAAGATAAATATGGTGAAGAAGGCGATTCCTTACAACAATTTTTTGCTGTAGTCGATATGTTTTCTTCTGACCGGAGCGATGTGGCTGTTGAGGATTTAATTTTACGCCTTCATACGTTCGCCAAACAACACCCTTGGCCGGAACGATGGTTAGACGAGGTAGCAGAAAGATATAACGTGACTGAAAATACCCCTGAAGATCAATTGCCTTGGTTAACAGTCTTGAAAGAAGAAGTGCGTGAAATATTTTTAGATTTTAAGGGAATGATTAACGAGGCGCTCGAAATAGCGAAAAGTGTCGACGGACCATATCATTACGAAGAGGCATTATTAAACGATTTAGAATTAATCGATACAGTTTTGGCACATTCCGAGGATTGGAATACACTGCAACAAATGATTACATCAAGTTCTTTAAAAAGTTTGTCCCGCAAACGGGTAGACTGTGACATTGAAAAAAGGGAACGAGCCAAGGATTTACGAAACCAATTCCGTAAACAATTGCAGGAAATGCAAAAGGAATGGTTTAGTCGTAGTTTAGAAAGTCACCTACAAGATATGAAACGGCTATATCCGATTATGTTAACTTTAATCGAATTAGTAAAACAATTTGAAGCCCGATTTATGGCAGAAAAGCGGAAGCGTGCAATCGTTGACTTTAACGACTTAGAACATTTTGCATTACAAATATTAACCGACGAAAAGTCTGATGAAACTACTATTATACCGTCAGAAATTGCTACATATTACGAACGGCAGTTTAAAGAGATTTTAGTAGATGAATACCAGGATATTAACTTAGTACAAGAGACGATTATTCAAGCAATTGCTAAGAAATCTGGCCCAGGCAATGTGTTTATGGTCGGTGATGTTAAACAGAGTATTTATCGCTTTCGTCACGCGGAGCCTACCTTATTTATTGAAAAATATGAAACGTACAACACCGACGATGCTAAAGGTAAACGAATCGATTTAGCGAAAAATTTCCGAAGTCGTAAAAATGTACTAGAAAGTGCTAACTTTATTTTCAAACAATTGTTCGATCCTAACTTAGGAGATATTCATTATGATGATCAAGCTGCCTTAATTTACGGAAATAAAAACTATGATAACTTACCCTTTTCCCAAGAGGAAACAGAACTACTTTTACTTCATGAAAGCGAAGAAGGGACGAGTTCTGAGGAATCGGAATTAGTTGAAGAACTTTCGAAAGTTCAATTAGAAGCAAGGGCCTACGCTAGAAAAATAAAAACGTGGCTCGGCCATGGCAATAAGGAGCCACTACAAGTATTTGATAAAGAGCTGGAGCGAATGCGTCCGGTTACATATAAAGATATCGTTATATTACTTCGTTCGATGAGCAATGCGCCTACGGTTGTCGAGGAACTTAAAAAACAAGGAATTCCAGTCTATTCTGAATTACGGACTGGTTACTTCCAAGCAATCGAAATTCAAGTAATGATTAATATGTTAAAAGTAATCGATAATCCTTACCAAGATATTCCGCTCGTATCTGTTCTACGTTCACCAATCGTTGGGTTAAACGAAGAACAATTAGCGCAAATTCGCCTCGCTCAAAAACGAGCAACTTTTTATGAAGCACTAATCCGCGTAAGTAAAGGTTCTGATGAACTAGCTTTAATTGTGAAGAGCTTTTTACAAGATTTACAACAATACCGAGAAATGGCCAGAGAAGAATCATTATCTGAGTTAATTTGGACAATTTTTCAAGAGACGGGGTATTATGATTTCGTCGGTGGAATACCCGGTGGAAGGCAACGTCAAGCAAATTTACGAGCACTTTACGATCGGGCAAGAAGTTATGAAGAAACTAGTTTTCGTGGACTTTTTCGCTTCTTACGATTTATTGAACGAATGGAAGAGCGGGATAAAGACTTGGGAGAAGCTCGGGCCTTAAGTGAACAGGAAGATGTCGTACGAATTATGACAATTCATAAGAGTAAAGGATTGGAATTCCCTATTGTCATTTTAGGAGAAGCGAATAAAGGTTTTAACTTACAAGATCTTCGAGGTAACTATA
>Ga0209487_1001445_pt1 | contig 20106 bp, 18 predicted proteins | sample Poulit2012_FD_187524 | JGI IMG/M metagenome (GOLD analysis project Ga0209487, IMG submission 187524) | Agricultural soil microbial communities from Georgia to study Nitrogen management - Poultry litter 2012 (SPAdes) (version 2) | ecosystem: Environmental > Terrestrial > Soil > Agricultural land...
GAGATGCCGTGGGCGATGCCGTTGGCGGAGTCGACCGAGGGCAGGACGTAGCTGGGGTTGAGGCCGGCGAGTACGACTCCGTCGCTGAAGCTCGAATGGGCGCTGCGCTGGGCGATGACGTTCTCGCCGAGGCCGGCGACGGCGAGCGCGACGGTGCGGTTGGCCTGGGAGGCGCCGTTGGTGAGGAACCAGGTGCGGCGGGCTCCCCAGGCATCGGCGGCCAGGGCCAGGGACTCGGCGAACGGGGAATCGTCCTCGAGGTCGATGCCCTCGAGCAGCATGGGCACATCGAGATGGATCGCTTTCTCGCCGATGAAGTCGGTCAGCAGCTCGCTGATGCCGGCGTCCGTGCCGCCGTGGCCGGGGACCATGAGTCTGATCGAATCGCGGGCCGCCAGTGCACTCAGGGCAGCGGCATAGGGAGCCTGATCCTGATCGAGTTGGAAGCGACGGTGTCCGAGGCGGTGCGATGTGTCCAGAAGCGATTCGAGCATAGGGCCATCGTCACGGATGGAAGCGGTCGAGGGAATCCCCCAGATCTCTGGTTCGCTCCATACACTATATGGAGCGCAGTGTTCGGACGGCGTAGGATCGGGGCATGCTCGATCTTCGTCAGCTGCAGGCTCTGACCGCCGTGGCCCAGACGGGCTCGGTCGCCCGCGCGGCCAAGCAGCTGGGGTGGAGTCAGCCTTCGGTCGACTACCACCTGCGCAACCTCGACCGGCTCTGCGGCACCGCTCTGGTCGAGCGCTCGACACGAGGGTCGACGCTGACGACGGCCGGGCAGATCATGCTCGATCGGGCCCAGCGGATCCTCACCCTGTCCCAGCGGGCCCTGCACGATGTGCGCGCGCATGCACAGAGCGGACTGACACGGATGAAGTTCGGCACCTTCCCCACGGCCGCCTCGGCGCTGCTGCCGTCGATCGTGAAGAAGTCGAAGCTCGCCGGTCTGCACATCGACAGCACGCTCGAGGAGATCTACCAGCTCGTCGCGCATGTCAATCAGCACGATTACGATGCCGTTCTGCTCTATTCGGTGCCCGGCTACGATCTGCCCTTCACCGACACGGTGACTACGACCGAGGTGTTCCGCGAGCCGATGCACCTGGCGCTGCCGGTCTCCCACCCTCTGGCGGGCCGGGAGTCGGTCGACGTGGATACGCTGGTCAGCCTGCAGGACGAGAACTGGCTGCTCGGCGCGACCCGGGACGATCCGATCGACACCGTCGTCGTCGACGCCTTCAAGGCCGCAGGACATCAGCTGGAGGTCGAGTTCCGCACCGATGACTATTCGGTGATGCTCGGCATGATCGCCGCGGAGATGGTCGTCGGCCTCGTCCCGCTGCTGGCCTCGATGGGCCATCATCCGGGAGTCGCCCTGCTGCCGATCGAGGACCCGGCCTTCTCCCGTTCCCTCCTGCTGGCCACCCCGCAGAACCCGGCCGGTTCCGAACTCGCGGCGAGCACACGCATCCTGTCGGACATCGTCACCGAGTGCCTGAGCCTCATCGGATAGAGAGCCGGGGGCGCGCTCGACGACTCTGCCACAGCATCCACTGCAGCAGAGTACTATGTTTTTCATACTAAAGATAGTATGATTTCCGTACTATACCGTTCGCCAACTGAGTTGCCAGGAGGTTCGGATGCGTATCAGCGTGTTCGGCGCAGCAGGTCCGACAGGGCTCTGGGTATGCAGGGAAGCCCTGAGATCTGGACATACAGTCACCGCCGTCAGTCGACGCGATGACCCGCTCCCCTTGCCTGACGACCCCGGTTTGGAATTCGCTCGCGCCGATGCCGTCAGCAACGCGGGTGTGTCCGAAGCAGTCGCAGACTCCGACGCCGTCATCTCCGCACTCGGGTCGCCCTACCGTCGCCGGGCGATCACCGTCTATTCCGAAGGAACCCGGAATATTGTCGATGCCATGCGCAGCAGTGAGCGCAGCAGCCGGCTCATCGTCGTCAGCGCCGGACTGACGTATCCGCCTCCGCCGATGAACTGGTTCGCAGATCATCTGGTCTTCCCTCTTCTGCGCGGAGTCATCGGGAGAACTCTCTACGCCGACATGCGGGCGATGGAGGAGTATCTGCAGACTGTCCGCGACATCGATTGGACCGTGGTCCGTCCCGGACGCCTGATCGACACCGATGCCGTCTCCGATTACCGCCTCGAGCCCGGCAACCCCACCCGCGGATCCACGTCTCGACCCGATCTGGCCGCCGCCATGGTCAGCCTGCTGACGAGCAATGACTATTCGCGCTCGGTCGTTGCGCCGACGACCGAGCGCAGAGGACGGAAGCGTTGAGCGAAGCAGACAGCCTCCGAGAAGCCGTTCGAGTGCTGCGCATCGAACTGCGCATCGTCAACGACAGAGTCGCGATGGCCGCCGGGCTCAATCCCCGCGACCTCGATATTCTCGACGTCATCGACCGGGACGGTCCGTGCACGCCCTCGCATCTGTCAGAGCGGACCGGCTATCACCGCGCCACCTTGACCGGGATCCTCTCGCGTCTGGTCAAAGACGGGTGGCTGGTCCGGGACAGCAACCCCGAAGACGGGCGCTCGGCCCGACTGACTCCCTCGGACCGCTTCGCTGAATTGCGGGAGTTCTATGCGCCCGTGGACGAAGCCTCGAGCGAGTTGGCGACGAGCCTGTCTTCCCACGACCGAGAGAGGCTTGCCGAGGTGCTCCACGAAGTCGCCGCCATCGCGCGACGGGCTTCATCCGACATCATGCCACCGGAGGGGCATTGAGCGCTTTGAGAATGTGCGGCAGGACGACACCGCTTCTGTAGGCTGACCTCGACGTTGAAAATCGGAACTGCGAGGAGCGATGACCATGCCGAACTCGGTGAGGACCACTACACCCCGTGGGGCGTGATCCACGGCGGTGTCTACACGTCCATCGTCGAAAGCGCCGCCAGCATCGGCGCCAGCCACGCCGTGGCCGATCGCGGGGAATTCGCCGTCGGCGTCCACAACGCCACCGACTTCCTGCGTCCGAGCACCGGCGCCCGCGTCGACGTCGAGGCCAACGCCCTGTATCAGGGTCGGACCCAGCAGCTGTGGGAGGTCATCATCACCGATTCCGCCACCGGCAAGCAGCTCTCCCGCGGTCAGCTGCGCCTGCAGAACGTGCCCCTGCCGAACGCCTGAGGCTGCCCGACGAGCCCGGCCGGGACTATCCCTGCGCCCGCTCCCGCAGCGCGTTCTTGCGGATCTTCCCGGTCGAGGTCGTCGGGAGGGCATCGACGAACTCCACGGCGCTCGGCGCCTTGTAGGAGGCGATGCGGGTCTTGACGAACGCGATGAGTCCGGCCTCGTCCACCTCGGCGCCGGGCCCCAGCACGACGTAGGCCAGCGGCCGCTGTCCCCACTTGTCATCGGGCATGCCCACGACGGCTGCCTCGGCGACGGACTCATGGGCGACGATGGCCTGCTCGACCTCGATCGTCGAGATGTTCTCACCGCCGGAGATGACGATGTCCTTGGCGCGGTCGAGGATCTGCACATAGCCGTCCGGGTGCATCACGGCGAGGTCCCCGGTGTGGAACCACCCGCCGCGGAAGGCCTCGGCAGTGGCTTCCGGGGCGCCCAGATAGCCCTTCATGACGTTGTTGCCGCGCATGATGATCTCACCCATCGTCGCCCCATCGGCCGGCACATCGGTGAGCACATCGTCGTCGCGCACTTCGACCACGCGCATGCGGTCGGCGCTGATCATGCCGATCCCCTGTCGCGACTTCAGGGCCGCGCGTTCGTCGACAGGCAGGCCGATCCATTCGGGCTGCGGTTCGCACACGGAATAGGGTCCGTAGGATTCGGTCAGCCCGTAGACGTGGATGACCTCGATGCCGAGCTCTTCGAGCAGCGCGATCGTCGTCGGCGACGGCGGGGCACCGGCGGTCGTGATCGACAGCGCACCGTCCATGGTGTGGGCCTCCTTGGCCCCGGCGATGGTGTTGAGCACGACCGGGGCGCCGGCCATACGGGTGATGTTCTCATCGTCGATGAGTCGCCAGGCCTCGGTGCCACGCACGGCCCGCAGGCACACATGCGTGCCTGACACCGCGGTCAGCGCCCAGGTCGTGCACCAGCCGTTGCAGTGGAACATCGGCAGCGTCCACAGGTAGCGGGTGCGCGGGGCGAAGTCCTGAGTGATGACTTCGCCCAGCGAATTGAGGTAGGCGCCGCGATGGGTGTACATCACGCCCTTCGGCCGGCCGGTGGTGCCCGAGGTGTAGTTGACGGTGATCGTCGCGGTCTCATCCTCGACTTCCCAGGCCCGCGGGTTCTCCGGCGCCGAGGCGGTCCAATCGGCATAGGCTTCGACCCGACCGTCCGTGGGGTTCAGTTCGCCCGGCGCTCCGTCTTCGTCCGGGTGGACGACGATGGCCTCGACCCCGCTCGCCGCGCCGGCGTCGACGACCGGTTGGAGGAGGCCCGCATCACCGAAGAGGAACTTCACCTGACTGTGGCCGAGGATGTAGTCGATCTCGGGTGGGGCCAGGCGCGTGTTGAGCATGACGAGCACACCGCCGGCCAGCGGCACCGCGTAGTGGGCGATGAGCGCCTCGGCGCTGTTCGGCGCGAGCACGGCGACGGTGTCACCGTCGGACAGTCCGCGGCGTTTGAGCCCTTCGGACAGGCGCTGGACGGTGTCGGCCATCTGCCGGTAGGTGAAGCGCCGGGGACCGTCGATGATCGCTTCCCGCTCGGGGTGGGCTTCGAGCGACCTCTCGAGGAAGCGCAGAGGCGTCAGGGCGGTGTCCAATCCGGACATGATCAGTCTCCTCATCGTCGGCGACACAGGCTGAGGCTCTGACCGCTTCGAAGAGAGGAAGCCTCAGAGCCGTGGGTCAGGAATCAGATTACCGAACAGTTGAGATCCAGAACACACCGGGATCCATCGGGCAGGCCAGCAGCCCGGCGCTGAGTCGGCTACTCGCAGCCGATGCCGTCGCCGTCGCGATCGAGGTGTGAGCCGTACCCCGGGTCGCCCACGCGCACCGGTGCGGCACCGGCCTCACGCGCGGCGGTGCAGTTCTTGTAATGCGTCGACCCGTTCGAGGACCCGGAGGAGCCGGAGCCGGCCGAACCCTTCGAACCCGACGACTCGGAGGAGCCCTCGGGCTTCGCCGGCTTCTTCGTCTCCTGCGCGGTCGTGACGTTGTCGCCGTCGCCGGGGGCGGGCCAGGATGAGTCTTCGGAGAATGCCGGCTGCTCGTCGCAGTCGGTGAGCACGCGCTCCATCGCGGTCTTCTCCGCCTCGACGACCCAGAGTCCGTACTTGTGTTTGACCGCGATCTGGCGGGCGACGTATTCGCAGCGGTAGCTCTTGTTCGGCGGCAGCCAGGTCGCGGCGTCCCCATCGCCCTTCTGACGGTTGAGGTTCGAGCTCACCGCGAGCAGGTTGAGCGGATCGTTGCCGAACTCCTTGAGGGTGTTCTCGTCGAAGTCCGCCGCCCCGGTCTGCCACGCGTTCGAGCGGGCGACGATGTGGTCGATGTCGATGTTGTTCGGGGACCGATCGAAGGCGAAGGTCTCACCCTTGTAGTCATCGGCCAGATCCCCGGCGATGACGACGCAGCCTTTGGTTCCGGCCTTGAGCGTGATGTTCTTCAGATCGCGTCGGAGCACATCGTTGCGGGTGTCGCAGCCGTTGTGGTCGGCGTCCGAACGCCATTTGAACAGGTCCGGGTCGTAACCGGTCTTCGGCGCCCGGCCCTTGATGGTGAGTTCGTCGAGCATCGCCAGCGCTGTGCCCGGCGTCGAGCTGCCCGCCCGACCCACCTCCGAACTGTCGTCCTCGCCGCCTTCGCTGCTGTCTTCGCTGTCCTCCGCGGCCGCCTCGGCGTCTTCGTCGTCCTCGGCGTCGTCTTCGTCGGAACCGGAGTTCCGGTTCTCCTGCGGTGTCGGGTCCTCCTCGGTCGACCACGCGGAGTCATCGGACGTCGCATTCGCGTCGCCGGCCTCGGCGCATCCGGCCACAAGGGCGATGGTCAGCAGACTGATGAGCGCGAGGAGAACGCGAGAGGACAGGCGCGCCGAAACACGCCTCGAGGCAGGGTCGGAGGAGGAAGATGAGGACATCGGGATCCCGTCGTGGTACTCGGAGCCGGGCGGCAGGTGGAGTCGGAATGTGGTCGTGGACCGAGTGCGGCCCAGATGCCGATGCCCGCTCCACTTCGGCGATCATATTCCTCCGCCTCCCCGGCGTAACCGACGACGCGGGCAAAGTGACCGATTCGTTACGGGACCGATCCGGTCGTGGCCGTCACCGAGGCGAAGGGGCATGATGGAAGGAGATGATGAGCAGCCTCGGCGAGGAGGACGGACCATGCGACACGATGAGGAGCGTCCGCGGACCAGCGGTTTCCTCTCCCGCGGAACCATGCCCGGGCACTGGACGCAGGTGCTCGCGGAGATGCGGACGAACGCGTTCACTCACCTCCGCCTCGATGAGATCCGCGCCGAGGCGGCCCACCTGCTCATCGTCGTCCCCTCCCCCGCCGTGGCCGAAGCATGCTTCGGCCAGCTGCTGGCCGAGTTCGCGGACCCGTCCGGTGCGCCGGGTGTCTCTGGTGCGGGGGCGACTGCCGAGGCTGCTTCTCTCCAGGGGGCTTCCGTCGAGGCGTCTTCTGTCGGGACTCCTTCCGTCGACGTCATCGGGCCCGAAGAGCTCGTGGCCGAGCGCGTCCCCGCGGGGACGTGGGTGTTCCTGCCGCATCGGCAGGACGGGTGGACCGAACTCGAGGAGACCTCGGAGCGGTTGCGCAGGGGGCTGGTCAGGGACAACTCCACCCGGGAAGTCGGCGAGAGGCTCACGCTGATCGAGTACGGAGTCAACCTGTGGACGTGGGCCGAGCCGCCTTCGAGCGGCGGCGATCCCGTCTGCCATGCCGGCGAGCTGATCAGCTGGGAGAGCGCCTGGGCGCTGGGGCTGCCGGGCGAGCGCGGTGAAGCGTGGGACGGTGAGGCCTCCAGCGGTGAGGCCTCGGCCGGCGACAGCGGCCCGGCCGGCGAGGCCTCGGCCGGCGACAGCGGCCCGGCCTCTGCTCGTCCGCCGATCTACTTCGGACTGCCTCCGGTGCTGCGGACCCGGCGCTGGAACAGCTGAACCCGGCTGCTCACCGAGGGGCCAGCGAGGCCTGCCGGCGTGGACGCGGACTGTCATAGGATGGGCATCGTCTCCGGACGATCGGACAGGAGTGGACCTGCATGCGATCTGCTGTGGCGTGGATGGACCGACATCAGGTTCCGCTCTACCTCGCGGGCCTGATCCTCGGCGGTCTTGTCGGCCTCCTCGCTCCCTCGGCGGCGCACCCGGCCGCGGTCGCGATTCATCCGGTGCTGGCTCTGCTGCTGTATGTCACATTCCTCGGCGTCCCGTTCTCCCGCATCGGAAGCGCCTTCGCCGACTGGAGATTCCTCACCACGATCCTCATCGTGAACTTCGCCGTCGTCCCCGTCGTCGTCTGGGCGCTGGCCCGGATCGTCGCCCACGACGAGGTGCTCCTGGTCGGAGTGCTGTTCGTCCTGCTCACTCCGTGCATCGACTATGTCATCGTCTTCGCCGGTCTCGCCGGTGGCGACGAGAGGCGTCTGCTCGCGGCCTCACCGCTGCTCATGGTCGCTCAGATGCTGCTGCTTCCCGTCTGTCTGTGGCTCTTCGTCGGTTCCGAGTTCGTCGCCTCCGTCGAATACGCACCGTTCGTCGAGGCCTTCGCACTCATCATCGTCCTTCCCCTCGCGGCTGCGGCACTGACCCAGTTCGCGGCGGATCGCACCCGCCGGGCGCAGGTCTGGGAAGGGGCGGCATCGGCCGCGATGGTTCCGCTCGTGGTCATCACGCTCGGCGTGGTCGTGGCTTCCCAGATCGCCGAGGTGAGCGCACAGTTGGGGTCGCTGATGCTGACCGTTCCCGTCTACGGTCTCTTCGCCGTCATCATGGTCGTCATCGGCATGGTCTCCGCACGGGTCGCCGGTTTGGATGTTCCCGGCCGGCGGGCCGTCGTCTTCAGCGGGGTGACTCGCAATTCGCTCGTCGTCCTGCCGCTGGTCCTCGCCCTGCCGGCGAGCTTCGCCCTGGCCCCGCTCGTCGTGGTCACCCAGACGCTCGTCGAGCTGGTGGCCATGGTCGTCCTCGTCCGTCTCGTTCCGCGGCTCCTCCCGGATTCCGGCGCGGCCGCACCGTCCCGGCTGCCGACGCGCTCGACCGAATGACCGAGTGACAATCGGAGCGACTCACCCGTTCAGGGGTGCAGCTTCACCCGCTGCAGACGCAGACTGTTGTAGACGACGAACACCGAGGACATCGCCATCGCGGCGGCCGAGATCAGCGGGTTGAGCAGGCCGAACATCGCGATCGGGATCGCCAGGACGTTGTAGCCGAACGCCCACACGAGGTTGCCGCGGATGGTGCCCAGCGTCTTGCGGGAGAGCATGATCGATTCGGCGATGGCGCCGAGGTCGTCGCGGACGATGATGATGTCGGCCGACTTCATCGCGATGTCCGAACCGGTGACCACGGCGATGCCGAGATCGGCTGCGGCCAGCGCCGAGGCGTCGTTGATGCCGTCTCCGACCATCGCCACTCGGTGACCGTCCTCCTGCAGGGAGGTCACGACCGCGGCCTTGTCGCCCGGAAGGACCTCGGAGATGACCTCGTCGGTGCCGATCCTCTCGGCGATGACACCGGCGGGAGCCGAGCTGTCACCGGTCAGCAGAACGGTGCGCAGCCCCAGGGCCCGCAGCCGCTCCACACTGGCGATGGCGTCGGGCTTGATGTCGTCGCTGAGGGCGAATCCGGCGATCGGAGTCCCATAGTCGATGACGACTGCGACGGTGCGCTGCGCCTGCGCCTGGGCACTCGTCCAGTCGGCGAGCTCCGAACCCAGATCGGCCTGCTCAGCGGCAGCGGAGACGCTGATGACCTTGAGCGAATGTCCATCGACCACGCCTTCGACCCCGACCCCGGGCAGCACGGTCACGTCCGTGACCGCGGCGGCGGTGCCGGCGCTGGCCGCCCCCGCCTCGGCGAGTGATCGGAGGTGATCGAGGATGCCGCGGGCGACCGGATGCTCCGACCGCGTTTCGAGGGCGGCGATCCTCTCCAGCAGCTGACTGCGGTTCGTTTCGGGCAGCCACGACCCCGCGACCTGCAGGGTTCCTGTGGTCACGGTGCCGGTCTTGTCGAGCAGCACCGTGTCGATCCGGCCGCTGGCCTCGAGCGCGGTGTGGCCCTTGACGAGGATGCCCGAGCGGGCGCCCCGGCCGATGCCGACCATGAGTGCGGTCGGGGTGGCCAGACCGAGCGCACAGGGGCAGGCGATGATGAGCACGGAGATGCCGACCCCGATCGCCCGCGATGGTGAGTGCCCCAGCGGCAGCAGCCACACGAGCAGGGTGACGAAGGCGAGGACGAGGACGACCGGGACGAAGACCGCGGTGATCCGGTCGACGAGGCTCTCGACCAGGGCCTTCTGCGACTGCGCCTTCTCCGCCATCGTCGCGATCTGCGCCAGCTGGGTGTCGGCGCCGACGGCCTCGGCGCCGATCGTGATCTGCCCGTTGGTCGCGAACGAACCGCCGACGGCGCGATCGCCGGCGGCCACGGGCACAGGCACCGGTTCGCCGGTGAGGCTGCTGGTGTCGAGTTCGGCGGTGCCGTCGACGATCGTGCCGTCGACGGGCACGGTCTCGCCCGGGCGGACGAGGACGATGTCGCCGGGGCGGACCGATTCGATGGGGGTGTCGACGAAGGCTCCGTTCTCACCGCGGACGCGGGCGGTCTTCGGGGCCAGATCGCTGAGCGCGGCCAGCAGGTCCCCGGCCTTGCGCCGTGACCGGGTCTCGAAGTACCGGCCGGCCAGTTGGAACGTCGTCACTCCGGCGGCCACGTCGAGGTAGAGGGCATCGGCGCCGTCGGGCACGACCCCGAATCCCAGCCAGGCATCGGGTCCGCTGAAGCCGAAGGCCGCGGTCACCACCGCCCAGCCGAAGGCGGCGATGATGCCCAGGGACACCAGGGTGTCCATGTTCGTCGTGCGGTTGACCAGGTTCTTCCACGCTGAGCGGTGGAACGGCCAGGCGGCCCACGTCACGATCGGCAGGGCCACGAGGACGCAGACCCATTCCCAGCCGGGGAACCGCCACGCCTCGACCAGCGCGAGCGCGATGGTGGCGTCCATGAGCGGCACGGTGAGGACGGTGGCGAGGATGAGGCGTCGGCGCAGGGAGCTCAGCCGCACCTCGGCGGCGCGTTGGGACCAGGCATCGTCGCCGGGTCTGTGGACCTGTGCCCCGTAACCGGCCTTCTTCACCGCGGCCACGGCCACCTCGGGGTCGTCGAGGCCGGTGACGCGAGCGCGTTCGGTCGCGAAGTTCACCCACGCGGTGGCTCCGTCGATGCGGTTCAACGACTTCTCGACCCGACGGGCGCAGGCGGTGCACGTCATCCCGGTGATGTCGATATCGACCCCGCCGGTCAGTCCCGTCGACTGCGCCGAGCTGTCCTCACGGACCGTGCTGTCACTGCTCACGTTCGTTCGTTCCTTCCTGCGCCGCGCTGCTCGCGGCCGAGTTCGCGCTTCCTGCGGGCGTGTTCGCGGCCGTCTCCGGCCCTGCCTCGGCGGAGGAGTCCGCGCTGCTCGCGACCGAATCCGCGGCCGCGTCCGACTCGCTGTCGGCAGCGACGACCCCGTCTCGTTCGGCCAGCTTGCGCAGCATGTCGTTGTAGGCCGAGAACTCATCGCTGAGGCCCGCGTCCTCGTGGCGGTCGAAGCGCCGGGCGTCCCGCTTGTCCTGTTTCGTCCACTGGACGGCTAAGACGATGACCACACCCAGCAGGGGCAGTTCTCCTCCGGCCCAGGCGATGCCGCCGGCGAAGTACTGTTCGGCGGCGATGTCGAGCCAGGGCAGATCGAGGGTGCGATAGAAGTTCTGCGCCACCGGAGTGTTCGTCATCATCAGGACGATGCCGAAGAACGCGTGGAAGGGCATGGCGGCGATGACATAGCCGAGCCGACCGATGTGCGGCAGTTCGATCGGCAGCTTGTCGACGCCGACGACTAGCGAGAAGAACATGTAGCCGACGATGATGAAGTGCACGTTCATCAGCTGATGGCCCCAGTGGTACCGGATGATCTCGCCGAACAGCGGCGTGAGATAGAGGGCGTAGTACGAGGCGACGTAGACGACGAACACGAACAGCGGGTGGAGCAGCATACGCAGCCCCTTCCAGGCGATGAGCTGGTTGACCCGAGCGTGGATCTGCCGCCCGAGGCGGCCGGTGCCGGTGGTCGCTCGCAGCAGGAGCGTGATCGGCCCGCCTCCGACGAGCAAGGACGGGATGAGCATATTCAGCGTCATATGCACGATCATGTGGATGCCGAAGTCGGCCGGGGAGTACTTGCCCAGGCCCGAGCTCATCAGCACGATGGTGATGATCCACCCCGTCATCCAGCAGATCGTCCGGATCACCGGCCAGGAGTCGCCTCGGCGGCGGAGCCTGAGCACACCGAAGCCGTAGGCGGCCATGGCGGCGACCGCGACCGAGGTGAGCAGGAGGTTGATCCGCCAGTGCGTGAGCAGGACGATCGGATCGGGGGCGGCCTCGACGGTGTAGCCGAGGAACACGGCCACGGTGCTGTTGGGCGCGAAGTAGTTCGGAGAGGGCACGAGCACCATGGACGCCGTCATCGCCGCCCAGACCGTGACCCCGACGAGCACGCCGACCCGCGCCGCACCGGTCCGTGCCGATCCCGACCGCGCCGAGGCGGGGCTCGCATCCCCGTGATGCGCACCGTTCCGCACTTTCGCCGGGGCGGCCGCGACCAGGGCGATGACGATGACGGCCAGGGCCGCCCAGCGGGTGAGCAGCTGCCAGCCTGTCGTCGAGTCGAGCAGCGGAGTCCCGGCGAGTTTGAACACCGAGATCACCACGTCGGCGCAGGCGATGACGATGATTCCCACCCACATCAGCTTGGACCGGGCCATTCGGCCGAGGGCCCCGCAATGCGGGTGGACGAGTTCGAGGAGCACCCCGGCGGCCAGAAGCCCGAGCACCACTGTCGCCAGCGGAGTCTGGATGATCGCCGCGTCTTCGCCCAGATCGTGGTTGGGTCCGACGAGAACCTGGGAGATGACGACCGGGGCGAGGATGGCGACCATGCCGATCCACAGGCTCACCGCATGGGCGGCCCAGGACTCGGCGAGGAGGGACACGGCGAAGACGATGAACGCCGCGACGGTGACGATGAGCCAGGCGGCCGGATAGAAGGTCCCGGTCAGGGCGAAGCCCATCTGTCCCGGATCGTTGAGTGCCGCCAGCGTCATCCCGTTGGTGTTGAGTCCGTCGACGACGGTGAGCAGCAGCGCCGCAGTCGCCCAGATCGCGCTGAAGGCCCGCAGCAGTCCGCGCGCCGTCATGCTGGTCCGCGACCACCCCGGCCGGGTGGTGCGGGAGGTGAACATGAGCACGACGGCGAGCATGCCCAAGGACAGCACGGAGAAGACCTCGTGCACGGACCGCAGCACCGCGACGAGGACGACGACCGCGGAGCCCGGGAACTCCCGTGCGATCGAGGTGTAGACCTCGGGGCCGGCGAGGATCCCGGTGATGATCGCGACAGTCGCGGCGATGACTGAGATCGTGAGCACTGCTGCGGCTGCAGGTGCTTTGGCTGTGTCGGTTCCGCTGGCCGGTTCGCCGCGAACTGCCGTCGTCGTGTCCACCATATTACGAAACAGTGTAGTAGATGTGGCTCGAGCGCGATTCAGCCGGTTCCCAGGTGCATGCGCCGCAGCCGCAGCGACCGCAGGCGCAGCGAGGCATCGCCGCTGAAACCGCTGATGGTCTCGAGGGCATCTCTGACCGTGGCCGCCGATGTCGCCTGCACCGCATCGTCATCGGCGATCATCTCGACCAGGGTGAGCACATTGGCCCGGAACCGCTGGGACACGGGCAGTCGCCGAGGCAGACTGGCGGAGTTGACCGCCGCGACCCGGAGGACGAGATTGTGCCGTCGCAGCACATGCGATTTCTCATGGGCGATGATCGCCGCGCATTCGTCATCGCTGAGGACACGGCGCATGCCCGTGCTCAGGTAGATCTCGGGCGGTCGGCCCGCCAGCGAGCAGGCGCGGGGGTCGTCATCGTCGACGGTGACGATGCGAAACGGCGCATCGATGTACCAGTCCGTCCACCTCGAGCGCAGGACTTGGGCTTCGGCCTTGAGCCGACGTCCGAAGTCGTCCGATGCGCTGAGCACGAGAGCGAGCACGATTCCGGCCGCGGAGAGGGCCACCCAACCGGCGATCCACGGAACCAGCGCCTGTGAGCCGGCGCCTGTGCTCTCAGCGTCGAGGGCGCCGGCGATGAGCGCGATGACGGCGGCGGCGCTGAGCAGCAGGCCGCCGATCAGCGCGGCCAGCCAGGCCTTGAGCGCCAGGCTCGGCCGTCGGGACTGCCAGTTCCCGTAGGAGAGGACGACCGGTGAGAAGAAGAAGACAGCGGCAGCCGCAACGAGGAGAGCGATCGCCGTGACGAGCATGCCGGTCCGGATCAGTCGCGGACGAAGGAGCGCAGGACTTCGATCTCGTCATCATCCAGCGAGCCGATGAACGACATCAGCACCTCACGGGAGTCGGTCGAGTCGCGCAGCGTCTGCGACATCCGAGAAGCCGCGGTCGCGGCCTGAGAGCGCACCGGGCTGATCATCAGCGACCGTGAGACCCGCTCACGGGTGATCAGACCCTTGTCTTCCATCCGGGTCAGGACCGTCATCATCGTCGTGTACGCAGGCTTCGGCGCGGACACAGCGGACTGCAGCTCAGCGACCGCCATGGGTTCGCCGCGCTCCCACAGTGCTGTGAGAACTGCGGTCTCCAGTTCGCCGTTGTTCCTGCGCTTCATCTTCCGCTCTCGCTCGTCGGTATGTCGTATCACAGAGGATACCCGGTCGGCCTGACGATCGGCACACCTCCCACCCGGGACCCGCCTCGCACCACTGAACCGCTCAGACGCGCGACGGCGCCCCCGCGACGCACCGCAGGAGCCGCCGCGACGCACTTCGCGAGCTGCCGTTATGCATCACACTACTACAACGTGTAGTATTCCGGGATGATCTCGTTTCCCTGGTCCCTCATTCTGACAGCGACCTTCGCATTCACCGGACTCGTCTGCCTCATCCACGTCCTCAGACACTGGAACGAGACTCGGAGTCCGACACGTCCGGACGTCGGCGCGGCCCGGATGGATCTGATCGTGCACTCCAACCACCTCGTGATGAGCATCGGCATGATCGCCATGGTCTGGGTCAGCACGGGAACGATCGCCACATGGGGGCAGGTCGCATTCTTCGCCGTCCTCACCGTGGTCATGATCATCGGAGGGGTCGGACTCAGGGGACGGACACCGAGGATCAGCCTCGCCTCACACATCGTGCTCAATGCCGCAATGGTGTGGATGCTCCTGGCGATGCCTCTCCTGATGGCCCACCCCATGGACGATGGCGCGCACGGCGATGCGGGCGGCGAAGGGCACGCCGGCCACCACGGCGACCACGCCTACTCCGGCGACCACGCCCACCACGGCGACCACGCCCACTCCGGCGGATCCGATATGGCACAGGCGATGGCCCAGACCCCCGACTGGGCGACGGCCGTCAACTGGGTCGCGATCGCCCTGTCCGCACTCGCCGCAGTCTGGTGGCTGCTCCTGCTCGTGCGCTCGCGCCGGATCGGCATCCACACACTCTGCCATGCCGTCATGGGCCTCGGCATGGCGGGCATGCTCGCGCTCATGTGAGCACCTCAGGCCACGGCGACGACGACTCCGGCAGCGATGAGCAGGACGAAGTACCCCCAAGCATGGAGGATCTCGGGGATCTTCGGAACCCGGCGGCGCAGGAACACGATGATCGGCAGCCCGCCGATGAGCAGGGCCGCGGCGGCGAACAGGTCGAGTGAGCCGACGATTCCGGCAGCCTCGATCGAGGCCGGGGTCAGAATCGTCACGAGCACGGCCGGAGACATGATCACCAAGGTCAGCGGGTTCGCCAGGGTCGTGGCCACAGTCATCGTCGCCCCGGACCGGCGCATCATCGGCACCGTCATCACCGAGCCGCCGACGCCGAGGAAGGACGCCAGACCGCCGATCGGCACGCCCCAGGCCGAGGAGATCCCGCGCCCGCCCTCGCTGGCTTCGCCGACCTCATTGACGACCGCTGGTTTTCGCCGGAAGAACCCCGGACGGACGAGCAGGTCGATGGCCGTGGCCGCGATGTAGGCGACGAACCCCCACTGCAGCAGGGCTTCGGGAGCGAATCGTCCGGCGAAGGCCCCGAGTGCCCCGCCGAGGCCCAGGAGCCCCAGCAGCCACCAGCGCCCCTTGAGGTGCGCCAGCGTCTCCCGCCGGGTCGAGACGGTGGCGACGATGGCGTTGACGAGCATCACCAGCGCCGAGGTGGCAGCCGCCACCCGCGCCGTGTCATGTCCGAGGTCGGCATCGACGAGGGTGATGATCGGGACGGTGACGAAGCCGCCGCCGAAGCCGAAGAGCACGGTCGTCAGCCCGACGAGGCAGCCGATGAGCACGAGTCCGAGAAATTCCACTCGTCCATTCCAGCCCACCGCCATCAGGCAGGCAATCGACACTCTGTCGCATTCTTTCGAGACTTCGCCACTAGGATCGAGTCGTGCGCACTCCAGCCATCGATGACGTCGACTCCCACCCCTGGGAGGTGCTGCCGGTCGGGACCCGGTATCCGCCCGATACGGTGCTGCCCTATCACCGCCACCGGCGAGCGCAGCTGCTCTACGGCTCGACGGGAGTCATGCTCGTCGAGACCCAGGAGGGGTCGTGGACGGTGCCGACCCACCAGGCGGTGCTCATTCCCGCCGAGACCGACCACCTCGTGCGGTTCCTCGATGTCACGACCTGGAGCCTCTACATCGAACCGGCGAGCGTCCCCTGGTGGCCGGAGCGGTGCACGGTCGTCACGGTCACCTCGCTGCTGCGTGAGCTGCTGCGCCGTGCCGATTCCTTCGAACTCACCGAGTCGCTGACGTCCCATCAGCATCATGTCTTCGCGCTCATCCTGTCAGAACTCCAGCGCGCCTCGGCGGTGCCGCTCGAGGTCCCCCTCCCCCGCGATCCGGCGCTGCGGCGGGCCTGCACGGACTATCTCGAGCGCCCGAGCCTGAGGCTGAGCAACAGGGACTGGGCAGAGGAGCTGCGGATGAGCGAACGCAGCCTCGACCGCGCTTTCCGCGCGCAGATCGGCATGAGCCCTGCGGCGTGGAGGACCCGAGCGCGGGTGCTGGTGAGTCTGCGCCTGCTCAGCTCCCATTCGATCACGCAGGTCTCCGAACGCCTGGGGTATTCCTCACCGGCGGCGTTCTCGGCCGCATTCTCCCGCGAGATCGGCCGCGCTCCGTCCACCTTCCAGTGACCTAAGCCAGCTCGGGCCCCTGCCCGCTCCGAGCGAGCTCATTCAAGTCGGCGCGCAGATTCATCACCACGCCCCGGGCGGATCCATCGCCGCACCTCGGGCGGATCCGTCGCCGCACCCCGGGCGGATCCGTCGCCGCACCCCTACGCTTCTCCTCCTCCTGCGGCTCGTTCAAGCCGGCGCGCGAATTTATCGCCGCACCCCCGCGCTTCGCCTCCGTTCCCCGCTCAATCAAGGCGGCGCGCAGATAAGAAATCGTCGACGCTTCCATATCTGAGCGCGGCCTTGAACGAGCAATTCGGCACTCAGCCACATCTTGTATCCAAGATGCATGCAAGATAGATTGGGCTGGTGCACGACCGCACGACCTGAGGCCGCGCACGCCCACAACCACCGGCCACGGATCACCGGTCTCGGCCCACCGAGCCGCGCATGCCGGAGACCGACCGCCCCTGAACCACATGAAGACGAGACATCGATGACCAGACACATCCGCGAACAGGCCAAACTCATCACCGCCCAGCTGCTCTCCGGAGCCGGCATCGCCTCCGGTTACGCCGTCGGCGGACTGCTCGCCGAGGAGATCACCGGACAGACTGCGATGGCCGGGTTCGCGCAGATGAGCGTCATCCTCGGCGCCGGACTCATCGCCTACCCGCTGGCCGTCCTCGCCCGCCGCTCCGGACGCCGGAAGGCGCTGACCCTGGGCTTCGGCATCGGCACGCTCGGGGCCGTGGTCGTCCTCATCGGCGTCGCCCTCCAGTTCCTTCCGCTGTTCATGCTCGGGATGATGATGTGCGGATCCTCGACCGCCTCCGGCCTGCAGGCTCGCTACGCCGCCGTCGATCTGGCCGATCCCGCCGCAGCCGGACGGGCGATGTCACTGGTGGTGTGGGCGACCACCGTCGGATCAGTGCTCGGGCCCAGCTTCACCGCACCCGGGGCCCACCTCGGCGAGACCCTGGGCATGAACGGCCTGGCCGGTCCCTATCTCATCTCGATGGCCGCCTTCGCCCTCGCCACGCTCTTCGCCTCGACCCTGACGAAGACGATCACCGCGGGCACCGCTCGGCCCGACGAAGGCGCGGACGAGGCTGACGATGGCAGCGGCACAGCCGCCTCGGCGGACGATTCCGGGCAGGCCAGCGCCGAGGCGGATCCTGCCCGAGCGCCGATGAAGCTCGGCGAGGCCCTGCGCTTCGCCCTGGCCCGGCCGGTGCCGCTGTTCGCGATGGTCACGATCATCGCCGGGCAGATGATGATGACCAATGTCATGGTCATGACTCCGGTGCACATGGACCATCAGCAGTTCACCCTCGGCGCGATCGGCATCGTCGTGAGCATCCACATCGCCGGCATGTACGCCCTGTCCCCCGTCTTCGGGTGGATGGCCGACAAATGGGGGCCCGGAATCGTCATCGCCGTCGGCGCGGGCATCTTCACTCTCACGATCGCCCTCGGCGTCATCGACGCCCTGGCCCCGGAGTCCTCGATGCTCCTGCTCAGCACCGCCCTGTCCCTGCTCGGGGTGGGCTGGTCGATGTTCCTCATCGGCGGCTCGGCGCTGCTGACCTCCTCGGCGCCGGCGCGGGCGAAGGTGACGCTGCAGGGGGCGTCTGATTCTGCGATGAACCTCGGTGGGGCGGTCATGGCCGCGATGGCCGGCTCCGTCCTCGGCGCCGGCGGGTTCCTCTGGATCAACCTCATGGCCACGTTCGTCCTCCTCATCGCCGCAGGCTTCGCCATCCCAGCCGTCCCTCACCTGCACTGGCCGGGACGCGGTCGCGCCCGTGCGGCGATGACGAAGGAGCAGGAGACCACGGCGGCCGATCGATCCGGGGCCGGGGAATGAGCGATCCGGGACACGGGAAGGAGCGGAGACGAACAGCAATGAGTGAGAAGAAGGAGTCGCTGAGCGCGGCCGAACGGGCCTACCGGGCCATCCGCAGCCAGATCCTCAGCGGCGTCCACGCTCCGGGGACCATGCTCGGGGAGTCAGCTCTGGCCGCGGAGATCGAGGTCAGTCGCACCCCGGTGCGCGTGGCTCTGGCACGACTGCAGGACGAGGGGTGGATCCTCATCTACCCCAAGCGCGGGGCCATCGTCCAGGGCATCGACGAGCGCACGATCGTCGAGCTCGCCGATGCTCGTTACGTCCTTGAGACGACCGCGGTCGACCGCGCCCCCGACCAGCTGCGCCGGCGCCTGGCCGAGCGCCTCGAGGAGTCGATCGACCAGCAGCGTGCCGCCTTCGCCGAGGGCGACGTCGCCCGGTTCATCGACCTCACCCTGGCGTTCCACCGCGGTTTCGTCGAGGCCGGGGACAACCGGGTGATGCTCGAGATGTACTCACAGCTGTCCGACCGTCACCGCTTCACCCTGTTCACGATCAGACACCGTCTGCTCGAACGCTGCGAGGAGATCATCGCCGAACACGAAGCGCTGACTCGCCATCTGCGCTCAGGCGACGCCGCAGCGTTCGCGGACACGCTGCGCGGCCACATCGCAGAGCACGCCTCCCCGTCGACGCCTGCGCGCGACACCGGTGGGTTCCTCGAACTCTGAGCCCCTGGCCGCCGTCGCTCGGGGCGGGCGCTCCTGCCGGTTCGGGGGTTCCAGAGCAACCGAGACGGTCGTAGGCTGAGGTCATGGAGCACAGATATCTGGGAAACAGCGGACTCAAGATCTCCGAGATCACCTACGGCAATTGGCTCACCCACGGCTCGCAGGTGGAGAACGACACGGCCAAGAAGTGCGTGCATGCCGCACTCGACGCGGGCATCTCGACCTTCGACACCGCCGATGTCTACGCGAACACCGTGGCCGAAGAGGTCCTCGGCGATGCCTTGGCCGGGCAGCGGCGCGAATCACTCGAGATCTTCACCAAGGTCTACTTTCCCACCGGACCGAAGGGCCACAACGACACGGGGCTTTCGCGCAAGCACATGATGGAGTCGATCGACGCATCGCTGCGTCGGCTCGGCACCGACTACGTCGACCTCTACCAGGCCCACCGCTACGACTACGAGACTCCGCTCGAGGAGACGATGCAGGCCTTCGCCGACATCGTCCGGGCCGGCAAGGCCCTCTACATCGGCGTGAGCGAATGGAACGCCGATCAGCTGCGAGCGGCCCACCATCTGGCCCGGGATCTCGGCATCCAACTCGTGTCGAATCAGCCGCAGTACAACATGCTCTGGCGCGTCATCGAGGACCGGGTGATCCCGACGTCGAAGGAACTGGGCATCTCCCAGGTCGTATGGTCGCCGATCGCCCAGGGCGCACTCACCGGAAAGTACAAGCCCGGCCAACCGGCACCGGCCGGATCCCGGGCCACGGATGAGGCCGGCGGAGGCGCGGACTCCATCAAGAGCCGCTACCTCAACGACGAAACCCTGACCGCAGTGGCCGGGCTCGAACCGATCGCCGCGGATCTGGGACTGACGATGGCTCAGCTCGCCGTCGCCTGGGTGCTGGCCAACGACAATGTCTCCACCGCGCTGGTCGGAGCCTCGCGCCCCGAGCAGATCGCGTCGAACGCCGAAGCCGCCGGAGTCACACTCGACGCCGATGTGCTCACCCGCATCGACGAGGTGCTCGGCGACCTGCCGGAGACGGACCCGAACAAGACGCAGTCGCCACCCA
>Ga0209487_1001446_pt1 | contig 20102 bp, 17 predicted proteins | sample Poulit2012_FD_187524 | JGI IMG/M metagenome (GOLD analysis project Ga0209487, IMG submission 187524) | Agricultural soil microbial communities from Georgia to study Nitrogen management - Poultry litter 2012 (SPAdes) (version 2) | ecosystem: Environmental > Terrestrial > Soil > Agricultural land...
CTTACCAGATCATTTTTATAATATGCTAATCCACGCTTATAAATAATAGCTGGAAACATGTTTTGTATATTAATATTACGAATAGTATTCAAAACGTCTTTACCCTACCTTCTACATTCTCGTTTCCTTTATTGTAAACGAGATACGTTCATTTTCAAAGCCCACATACTTATACTAGGGTAGGAAAATAACCGAGCGTTTATACGTCCGTGGGGGAATTCGCTTGTGCGAGTCAGGAGACTTTCAAAAATAGCAGCATTCTATTTGGCTCTCGGGACACTACATTCAGTTTTCCCAGTATTTACACAGCGCCTTCCGGGAACTTCCTTACAAAACTGTAAGCATCCTGAAAGGTAAATACATACTACACGGAACCGCCAGTGGTTATACTTAAGCTAGATTAATAAAGATTGTTCAATATGGAGGTAAACATGATGCATAAACCAGTACTAGATGTAAAAGAACTTCACAAAATTTATGGAAAGAAAAATCAAAATCAATATCATGCTTTAGATAATGTTTCATTTCAGGTGGAGGAAGGTGAATTTGTCGGCATTATGGGACCGTCCGGCGCAGGGAAAACGACATTATTAAATGTGATTTCCACGCTCGATAAAGCATCAGAAGGATCGATTGAAATTGCCGGAACGAACATTACATCTATGAAACAAAACCAGCTCGCTGATTTCCGTTCAGAACAGCTCGGATTTATTTTTCAGGACTTTAATTTGCTGGAAAATTTGACTGTCTATGAAAATATTGCGCTCCCCTTATCATTACAGGGAGTGGCATCTAAAAAAATTAAACCGGCTGTCACCAAGGTAGCGGGAAAATTAGGGATTGAAGCGATTTCGGAAAAATATCCTATAACCATTTCCGGTGGACAAAAACAGCGGGTCGCTGCTGCACGTGCACTCGTACACGAGCCGGCCATGATTTTAGCCGACGAACCAACAGGTGCACTCGATTCGAAAAACGCAAAAAGTTTAATGGAAACCATGGTAGATTTAAATGAAAATCATGATGTGTCTATCATGCTCGTCACGCACGACCCGCTCAGTGCCAGCTATTGTCAGCGGATTATGTTTATTCAGGACGGAAAACTATACAAAGAAATTAAACGCACAGGTACAAGAAGTGTATTTCACCAGGAAATTCTCAATGTACTTGCGGAATTTTCCTATTAGAAGGCGGGAACTCATATGTTACTAAAACTTTCATTATCCAGTATGCGGAAAATGTTTAAAGACTATCTTGTACTCTTATTTGGTCTGACCATTTCCATTGCGATTTTTTATATGTTTCAAACGTTAGCGCAAAATAAAGTTTTCCTTGAATCGAATGCGATGATTGGATCTATTGTATTTATTTTTCATGTAGGGACTTTTATCTTAGCCGCCATCACCATCTTTTATATTTTTTATGCGACATCCTTTATGCTTTCGATGAGACAGAGGGAAATGGGCATGTATATGACACTTGGAGCGAAGAAACATAAAGTGACTCAAATGATGTTTTTCGAAACCTTTTTCATCGGAATCATCTCACTAATTGCCGGTATTACGATCGGAATCGGTTTAGCAAAAGGTATTGCCGGAATTTTTATGTGGCAACTCGATTTTAGTGGTGAAGGATTTCAAGCCTTTTATCTATCTTCCATCATCACAACCGTTATTTTTTATGTCATTTTGTTTTTCCTGACTTCCATTGTCAACGCGGTTAAAATTGCCGGTAAATCTGTGCTTGAATTACTGCATGCGGACCGGAAGCAAGACGAGCCCAAAACGAAGGGCAGCTGGACGATTATAGGTGTGTTTTTCGCCGTTGTACTGATTGGGATTGGCTATTATGCCATGATTAACGTAGCAAAGTTGATGCACTTCGGCGTTATTATAGCAGCTGTTACAATCACAATTGGCACGTATTTGATTTTTATATCCTTTTTGCCTTATTTCGTAAAAAAATTAAAAGGAATCCGCTCGCTGAATGAAAAGGGGATTAATTCCTTTACACTGGCACAACTGCGCTTTCGCATCTTGAATTTAACGAAAGTGCTCGGAACTGTTGCCATGCTCATCGCCCTAGGACTTGGTGCGATGACTGCTGGAATTTCTTTTTACCATAATATTGAAAAACAATCATCTATGTTTCATGCGAGTGACGTTGCCATTCACCAACCAACTGAAAAAGACAGGCAATTGTTAGGTGAATTGGATGTGACCGAAAAAAATGAATATCGGTATATAATCGATGAAGAAGGTATTTATTTTCTAAAAGAGGATTTACTAAAAAATCCACCACTGATTAAAGCCTTTAATCCGGAAAAGCTGGAATTACCTGAAGCGGAACGGGTGAAAACAGCATTACCCGAAGCCAAGTATGCCTGGAGAGACAGCAAGCAAATGGATTCCATTCCAGATGCATGGAACACAGCTATTATGACGGAGTTAAATGCGAGCTATTCCATGATTGGCGCGCGGGATATTTATATATTTGACGAAGCAAGTTTTAATGAAGTGACCGGAGATGTACAGCAAGTGCTTGTTGCTAGTCTCGAAGATTTCAAGGAGTCGCTTCCACAGCTTGAACAAATCGAGAACGGTCAACGTGATTTGGCAACGTCGCTTACAGGTGAAAAGCCAGAGACGACCGGAAGTAAATATAGCAATTATGTTGCTTTTAAAAGTTTTGCCAGCGGAACGATCTTTATGGGATTCTTTCTTGGCGTCGCATTTTTACTCATGATGGCCAGTGTACTTATGTTCAAGCTATTATCAAGCGCCACAGCTGACGTACAGCGTTACAGCATGTTACGCAAAATCGGTGTCCGCAAATCCCTGCTTTCAAAATCGATTTACCGGGAACTATTTCTCATTTTTCTATTCCCAGCACTCGTTGGACTTGTTCATGTCATCGTTGGCATGCAAATGTTTTCTTTCATTATCATTGAACCATATACGAAAATCTGGATTCCGATTGGTATCTTCCTGTTTATTTATGGGGTTTATTATGTATTGACTGTTCAAATGTATAAGCGGATTGTTTTACCGAAGGAGATTTAATTCCGGGATGGTGCCCACGTGAAGATAGCGCTTATCGATCGAGGTGCAGCGCTTATCGATCGAGGTGCAGCGCTTATCGATCGAGGTGCAGCGCTTATCGATCGAGACAAAAAAGCCAGGCAATGTGCCTGGCTTTTTTGTCATGCTTGTTTCATATTCCTTGCCCTAATTAACAACACAATATATACAATCATCGATAACATCACAGATCCCGCCGAAGTTAAATAAATCGTATGATAACCGTAAAGTGAGGCTAGCTGGCCGAATACCATCGCACCAAGTCCAACCCCTAAGTCGAAAAAGGAGAAGAAAGTTGCGTTCGCCATTCCCTTTCGATTATCCGGCGATTTATCCACTGCCCATGCCTGCAGCGCCGGTTGCACGCTCCCAAATCCGAGTCCATAGAGCGCCGCTGCGATCAGCATGACGAGTGTGCTCGGCAGCCAGGATAATAACAACATAGCAACGAAAATCAGTACCGTCCCGGGAAGAAATACATATAGATGCCCTTTTTTATCATAGATTTTACCTGCAAATGTTCGTGCTACCATTAAAAATATTGCATAGACAAGAAAGTATAATTCGATCGATGCAATTCCTTTTTGCGCTGCATATAGAGGTAAGAAAGAGGCAATCCCACCGAATGTTACCGTAATGAAAAATAACAATACAGATGGCTGTACAGCTGTTTTTTCAAAAATGTCAAACTTGACTGTTACTGTTTGATGTGCGGATTCTTCTACCTTTTTATAGCGGATTACCGTTGACAGTAAAAAGGCAACGAAGCCGAGCCCTCCGCAAATAAGAAACAGGCTTTTAAATGAAATGACACCGACCAAAGTCAGGCCGAGCGCGGGGCCGAATGCAAGTGCTAAGTTTCCAGACAGACCGAAGTACCCTAATCCTTCACCGCGGCGTTCCGGTGGGACTAAATCCGTGGCGATCGTACTTGTCGCAGTCGTTGAAAAACCCCAACCGATCCCCTGGACGATCCGCGTAATAACAAGTAAGGCCATGCTGACGATAAATGCAAACGATCCGACAGAAATGACAAAGATGGCAAGCCCGATCATATACACGAATTGCCTTCCTTTTGTCTCCAGTGCTTTTCCGGCGTAGGGACGGAATATTAAAGCAGAAAAAGTAAATATACCGATAATGATCCCGATTAGCTGATCACTGCCGCCCAGTTCTTTTACGAAGAGCGGAAGTGTGGGAAGTGTCATTTGAAACCCGAGAAATATAAAAAAGTTAGCAAAACAGACCAAGATAAAGTCACGCGTCCAGATTTTAGCTGGAGCCGACTGTGCTTGCGTATTAGAACCCATGTGATCTTCCTTTCTTCGTTATTAGAAATACATTATACAGGAGCGGGGTTGGATTTAAAATGATTTGGATTGGGGATTTTATCCCTGTTAACTGCGATTTAAGATACTAACAAAAGACTTTGAGGAAAGTAGGTTTATTCTCGTAAGGAAAGGGCGGGATCGCGCGATAAATAAGGATAATTTGCACAGCACAATAGGAATAGCCGGAATATAAGTATACATTAGTGCCTTAGACAACGTCTGCTGCTGGTATATTCAAGAAAAGAAATTGCAATGCCCTTTCATAGAAGCTTTCCTTATACTGTATATTTTAACCTTTTAAAGGTTAAAATATGTTTCATTTACATCAAATTATGGTATACTATGATTAAATAATCAATATACTAAAAAGACCACAGCTGTAACTGTGGCCTTTAGATAAGCGGTTCCCCTAAAAGGATCGGCTGTTTCTTTCGAATAGACCTCTCCCTAATCAACTTTTGGCGGTTAATAGGGAAGGTCTATTTTCTATTGATCAGTGTAACGACCAAAGCGAGCAGTGCAACCAAGAAGGTACCAGCATTCGCCAGCACCATCAACGTTTCAAACAAGCTCATAGGCATCACTCCCCTTATATGCAAGAGTTAGCCGACCCATCCCTAAAAGAACATTATCTCCCTCTACTATAACACAATTCCACGAAAAGGGAACCTACATTCCCATAACTTTATAGTTGCTGCAACAACAAATAGATTCCTGTAAACAACAATAATCCATACGTCAACATCCGGAATACGGTTTGATTAATCCATTTAAACATAACCTGTCCTAAAAACAATCCTATGATAACAAGCGGCAGCGCCTGCAAACTGGATAGCCAGATGACTTTATTCGTCCCTGCAAAAGTAACCTGAATCACTAAGCTGATCGAATAGATGAACAAATAAAAAGCAAGCGTCGTGCCGCGTAACTTTTCCTTGGTCGTATTCGTACCGGAGAAATAGAGTAGAAGCGGCGGCCCGGGCATACCTATACTTGTTGTAAATGCGCCGGATAATCCTCCAATCGAAAAGTCCCTTCGTGTCGTTTGTTTGATACGGAAGTGCAAGATTAATAAAACAGTCAAGACAAGGATTAATATACTTACACCTAACTTCAACCACGTCATATCCATCATCAAAAACACGCTAATCCCAATGGGCAAACCCAGTAAACTACCAGTGATAAATCGCTTGAGAATGTCAATATCGACATCCTTTTTAATTTTTAAAATAAGTGCGCAAGAAATAATAAGCGACAAAACTAAATTTATTTGGATTGCCTCTCGTGCTTCAAACATAAGGAGCAAGAAAGGTGTTGCCATAATTGAAAAACCGAAACCGGTACTTGTTTGCAGAATAGATGCAAGCAAAATAATAACAATAAATAAAATGATCTCACCCAAAAATAACACCTGCACTATTTAAACTTTACTTCATACCAATCTTATCATAATCTCCCGGGCATAGGCAGTCCCGATCTTAACTTGCAGCCAATCATTTATATTTATGACATAAAAATGCCCGAGAGTAGCTCCCGGGCATTTTTACGATCTATTCCTCAATCGCACCACAAGCAATTCGGTCTCCGGCGTCACCTGACGGCTGGGACTTGTTATCATCTGCATCTGCGTGAATGACAAGTGATGTTCCATCCCCATCAAGGAGGGAGTTATCTTTTCCCTTTTCTAAAGTTACCCCTTCCACTACAAAATCTTCATTTACAGAACCGTCTTCACCGACTTCTAAATTCGGCAGATCCCCTGCATGTGGTCCGTCTGGATCATCAAAACCATGATTTGTATCTTCCGGGTTAAAATGTCCACCGGCCGATTCAAAATCAGGTTCCTCACAGACAGCCTTTTCATGAATATGGAATCCATGTGGACCTTCAGGTAAATTTGTAGCCTCTACACGAATATTTACGCCATCTTCTCCCTCTTCCAACATGGCCGTTCCAACTGTTTCCCCATCGCTGTTATTTAATTGAACTTGCACAGCTTCATCCTCTGTTTTAGCCTCTTGATTTTCTTCTTCCACAGCATCATCGGCATTATTGTCCTGATTATCTTTCGTCTCGTCTGCACCGTCGTTTCCACATGCTGCTAAAACAATGAGGAATACGAGCAAGCCTGCAAATAGCATCCAACGTTTCATCTAAATGATCCCATCCTTTTTCAGTAGTTACTAACCACTATTCTCCTTGGAAGGGAATATTAAACTAAAAAAGTTGGCCAATATTATTTTGGTCAACTTTTTGGGATCTACTATGCAGTTGCAACTTCTTTCCCTTTATCGTCTTCATCGTCTTTCTGTTTTGTCATACGCTGTCTCAAGAAAGGAATTACCCATCTGTCTAAGCCATATCTGCCCGCATTATAACCAGCTACGATAAGGAATATTGTCAAGATCACCATTTGTGCGTTCGTGCTTACTGTACCACTGAGTAAGAAGGCGAAGTTCATCGTGATTCCCATTAGTGCTGCAAAGTTTGTAAAAATTCCTAAGATAAGTGCGATCCCTACTAATACTTCACCCCATGCGACCATGAAACTGAACAGGCCTGCATTTGGAAGTGCTACAGTTTCGAGAATTGCCGCCCACCAGCCTTGTACTGCTGGGTTTTCACCGCCGGCTTGGGCAATTGCGCCTTGCATAAATCCACTTGCATCAAATCCACCCATCGCCTTACCCAACCCTGCTGTTACCCATTGATAACCAACGTAAATCCTGATAATAGCCAATAATCCTGCGAAAACCTTATTATTCCGAATGAAGTTCATAATCATCTTTACCAGCTCCTTTATTATTTTAGATTGATTGCTCACTATTTCACATGTATAATTAAAAATTAATCCAACTAGTTTCTATTACAAGGCCGTCTGTAAATATTTTTATGCCGTACAAATATTTTCTCGGGCTAATACATTCATTAATGTTAGCATCCCTTTGAATAACCTTGCTTCCCAAACGCCATCCATCACATCAGCTCCTTCTCTTTCTTCACTTGTTCAATGTTTCACAAGTTGTTGTAGCAAGTATCCTTGCCTCACTTATATAATAACATAAATTACGCGGGATAAGATGGATTGCTCATCACTTCACAAATCGTTCAATAAGTTGTGAATGATTTGTGAACACTCTCGATAATTGGAGTTTTATTAGGCCTCCCTCCTCGGTATTACTGGCTTTAGCTCCTTACTTTTTATCTTTACGCTTTCTTTCGTCAACATAATCCCATGTAAAAAAAGCAGCTATCGCCAAAATAATGATGAGTAATCCAGCATATTTTTGTATCGCCATGGAGCCATATACCGCAAACAATATTCTGCTTATGATCGCGATGGTCAGAACAACTATATATTTGATCACACGACTTTTGTTAAATTTCATATGAAAACACCTCTTATGTTTGATCGCTCATCTATCTTACAACAAAAGCAGTTATTCGAAAACCGCAACAACAGTAATGCCTCTCGTTATTTCTAATTTTAAGTTTATCTGCCGTAAAATATGGTTACCATAATTTACTGTACCCACAGGAATTTTATGTTAATATATTAAAAAAGGAGGTTTTATAGAAGTGATACGCAGATTTATAATTTTGATTGGATTTTTGCTATTTTTATTTTCTTTTATACCAAGCAGTTACGCAGCAGATGGACAAACGTATGAAGTAGGAACTACTCCACTCAATGTAAGGAGTGCACCTGCCAGCAATGGAGAAATTATTGGCTTTTTGAGTAAAGGTGATCAGATTGCAACATTCGGGGAAAAGCACGGGTGGATTCAAACATACTATGCAGGTCAAGAGGCTTGGGTAGCGTCGCAATTCTTATTCCCTGTTCAAGATGGAACTCCACAGGAACAACAAAGTCAAAACAATGTGGACCAATCATCACAAGAGGCAATACAAGTTCATACAAATGGCGTACATATTCGATCCGGTGCAGGTACTAATTACGCTGTGATCAGTACAGCACAGGTAGGTAATACATATGATTTAATCGAAACATCTGGAGATTGGTATCATATTAAACTGGACGATGGATCTACAGGGTGGATTGCATCATGGTTAACAGATTCACCAACCGCTTCAGCAGCGGACAGCACAGAGAACACTTCAGAGGAGGCATCTCCTATCATCAAGGAGAAAGAACAGCCTCAGCCAAAAAAGCAAAACCTTAACGGATCATTAGAGGGTCTCACGATCGTGCTGGATCCCGGTCACGGCGGGAAAGATCCCGGTTCTATTGGCTTAGACGGCGTACAAGAGAAAGAGTTAATTATGACTATCTCAGAAAAAGTCGCACAGCAATTACGAGCAGCTGGTGCTGATGTAGTTTTTACGAGAACCGGTGATTACTTCATTTCATTGGAACAGCGTGTCGGAATCAGCCACGATCATAACGCCGATGCGTTTATTAGTTTACATTATAATGCTTTTCCTGTTATAACGGTCCAAGGTATCAATACATATTTTTATTCAAACGGAGCGAATCATGAACTGGCAAGTGAAATCCAATCCGCTTTGGCAAAAAATATAGCCATGCAAAACCGTGGCACCAGCCAGGCTGATTTCCACGTATTACGGGAAAACAACAACCTTGCAGCACTTATAGAATTAGGATTTATCACAAATCCCGATGACCTGCTTACAATCCAAACCGCAGATTATCAAAATGGTGTAGCAAACGGCATTACTGATGGATTGATAAATTATTTTAATTAGGAGCAAAAGGAGTAACCGCCTCATGAGATCGTGAGGCGGTTACTCCTTTTTTTCACTTAATAATTTTCAACAATTTTAAGCATCAAATGACATAAATATTTCCCGGGAAATGTTCAATCCGGAATTTAATCATGTAAGTAAATAGACCCTCACCTTTTACGTGAAGTAAGGTGAGGTCTTTCTTACGCTTCGATAACCTGCTTCGGTTTCCTTGCAAGCGCCATAATACCAGGTATCAAATAAAGAAGCATAATAATCCATGAGCTCAAGCCTAATAAAATTACCGATAATACGGCAATTACAATTAACATAATACCAGCGGGCTTTGGCTTTTTATTGCCTTTAAGAAATACAATGGCTATGATTCCTACAATAATAGCAATAACAGAAAAGATAGCAAGCATCCAGCCGCTGCCACCAATTCCTTGCAGCACATCATTTAGTTCAGCCATGGATATCTCTGCACCCTGTGCTTCCGCTTCCTCTACAGCGTCATGCACAAGATCCTGATTATTTTGTAACCAGATGAGCAACGCTCCACCAGCTGCAGAGATGGCATATAATATGGCCCCAATAATGGTTAATACTATTTCCGCTGTCCGTTTCATTTTCATGATAAAACCCTCCTTTATACGTCCTTTAATCAAACGATTCAATAATTATGTTGGCTATGATTCATTACTCACAGAATACATAACATTATATATTAGTTTATTATAGATTGGAGGCATTTTCAAAATAATTTAACATAATGTTTTAAAAATATTCCCTGGTAAGATAACACCAAATAATAAAGCCGAATCCCGAATAAAACCGGATAAGTCCCGAATGAACCCGCTTAATTACCGGACAAAAGCTTGTGAGCCCCGGACAGTTCCATATGATTCCTGAACAAATAGTCACGATTCCCGAACACTTTCATTTCTTTCATTAAAAAATGGAGCCCTGCATGTTTCCAGAGCCCCATCTATCACCTTACAAATCGTCAAACCCGTTCAAATCACTCGTTTTCGTATACTGCCTCGACTTCTGTTCAAAGAAATCTGTCTTCGTTCCGTCAAAGTTATCAACATACGCGCGAATCCACTTCATTGGATTTTCCGTATGCTCCGGATAGACTTCATTTAAGCCCATCATCCGCAGCATCTTATTGGCCCGATACTTGATATAGCCGGACATTTCCTCCATATCAATCCCTTCCACATCGGCAAGCACGTAAGAAGACCATTCGATTTCCAGATCAACCGACTTTTGAAAATGCGTATAGACCCACTCTACTAACTCATTTGTATTGTACTCCGGATTTTCTGCCAGTGTTGCCCGGAACAATTCACCGATAAAGCGGCCGTGCTCCAATTCATCTCTATTTATATAGCTGACCATTGTCGACGTACCAACCATTTTATTATGCCTGGCCAAGTTATAAAAGAAGGCAAATCCTGAATAGAAAAACATACCTTCAAGCAATGCTGTATAAACCAATGTTTTCAGGATATTTTTCACGCTCGGATTCTCTACAAAGGCATTATACTGTTCCATAATATATGCATTACGTTTGAGCAAAACCGGATCTTTTCTTCCAAGTTGAAAGGATTCATTCTGCTCGTCCAGTGAAACGACGGAGGACAGCACGTAAGAATAGCTTTCATTATGCACTGCTTCTTGCTGGGCGATGACAGCCATAATCGATTGTACAGATGGATCTGTCGCGTATAAGGATAACAGCAATGCTGTGCGCGCCTGGGGTCCATCTAACGTAGACAGAAGTCCGATTACTTTTAAATACGCATCCTGTTCCGCTTTAGTCAGCGAAGCGAATTGCTTCACATCTCCCGACATATTCACTTCATCCGCTTGCCAGTAATTGCCGACTAACCGCTTATACATTTTATACCAATGTGGATAAGCAATATCATTCCAATTTAATATGCCACTGGATTTTCCGCCAAAAATTCCTGTTGATTTATTTGGATTTAATGGCTCTAATGTTTTTGCTTTATCAAGCATAACTTCTGACATCTTCTAGCACTCCTTCTACCCATTGATCGATTAATTGCTCTTGCGATCCCCGTGGGGACTGTTCTATTTTTAAAGCAGGCCATCTGCTGTTATAAAAAGTGGCAAGTTTCCTTGCCGCTTTGCAATATAGTTCATCTCCGCCGAATTGTGTATCACCTGTACCGAACACAGCAACATTATCTGGTTTATAACCTACCTCCAGCACAAAATCCTTTACCTCATCAGGTGTAGCCCCCATCTCCCAGGTGAATGTCCCGATAAAAACATACTGATAGTCCGCTACATTAACGGGAGGGTCAATGCCAATACGGTGCGTATCAACCCTAAAACCATCCTCCTTTAATTTACCGCAAATCTTTTCAGCTACTTCCTTTGTATTACCACTATAGGATAAATAAGCAATTAAAGTCCTCAACTTTCACACCACTCACATTCTTCAATATCACTTGATGTTGAACGTACATAATAAGTTGTCTTCAAACCTTCCTTCCACGCCTGCAAATGCAGATCCAGTAATACAGATGCCCGAATTGTGTTTGGCACATAAATGTTAAATGAGATACTTTGATCAATATGTTTTTGTCGTGCAGCATTTTGTTTCACGGACCATCTCTGGTCAACTATATACGCAGATCTCCGGTAAATATCGTATGTTTGATGGTTTAAACCGGGTGCTGTTTTTGGGATCTTAAAGTCCTTCTTCTCTTCATTATAAAAAGCTTTAAAAATAGGATCGATACTGGCGGTGGAATTAGCAATCATCGCTGTGCTTGAATTTGGTGCGACAGCCATTAAGTAGCCGTTTCGCATGCCGTGTACCGCCACATCTTGTTTCAGTGCGGCCCATGCTTCACTATCATAGTTTTTATTTGTAAAATAAGTTCCTGTCTGCCACTGACTTCCCTTGAACGCTGGATAACTTCCTTTTTCCTTGCTTAATTCCATACTGCTTTGAATCGTTAAATAAGCTATTTTTTCATATAGTTCGTCTGCATAAGTAACAGCTTCTTCCGATTCCCACTTGATATTTTCCAGTGCCAGCAAATGGTGCCATCCAAAAGTTCCAAGCCCAATCGCACGAAACTTTTGGTTTGTTAATTGCGCTTGTTTAATCGGCAATGTATTAATATCGATCACATTATCCAGCATGCGAACCTGAATTTTAATGAGACTTTCAAGGACTTGATCTGGTACAGCTCGTCCTAAATTAATAGAACTTAAATTACAAACGACATAATCACCTGTCTTATATTTCTTTACAATTGTATTGTCATTTTCAACAAATTCTTCGATAAATTCAGATGGTGATTGGTTCTGGGTAATTTCAGTACATAGATTCGAGCAATAAATGATTCCGTTATGGTTATTATTATTATTCCTATTCACTTCGTCTCGGTAAAACATAAACGGTGTTCCTGATTCCAGCTGTGATTTCATGATCCGCTTCATCAGATCGATGGCCGGGACTTTCTTTTTAGAAAGAACATCGGACTGCACACATGCATGATATTTTTCGCGCCATGAACCATTCCCTTTTTCTTCATCATAAAAGTCTTCCAAAGAATAGCCCATCACTTGCCTTACTTCATGCGGGTCAAATAAATACCAGTCACCGCGGTTTTCCACCTGCTCCATAAAATAATCAGGCAGCGTAACACCAGTGAAAATATCATGGGCGCGCATCCGCTCATCCCCGTTGTTTAATTTCAAATCCAAGAAAGGTTCAATATCCATATGCCATACATCAAGATATACTGCTATCGCACCTTTGCGGGTGCCGAGCTGATCAACGCTGACAGCAGTATTGTTCAGCTGTTTAATCCACGGAGAAACCCCGCTGGACATACCCTTAAACCCTTTAATTGCACTGCCACGGCTTCGGATTTTACCCATATAAACACCGATCCCGCCGCCGTTTTTCGATAGTTTGGCAATATCTGTATTACTGTCATAAATAGATTGCAGACTATCATCCACCGTATCTATGAAACAACTGGATAACTGTCCATGTGATTTTCCGGCATTATTCAAAGTCGGCGTCGCTACAGTCATATAAAGATTGCTCAGAGCCCAGTAAGCCTCTTCCACCAGTTGTGTCCGCTTCTTTCTATCCTCATCCTGCATCAGATACATCGCAATGACCATCCAGCGTTCCTGGGGCAATTCATATGTGTCTTTTTCATGGTCTGTTGCAAGGTATCTCGTTGCTAATGTATATAATCCAAGATAATCGAATAATAAATCCCGCTTAACCTGTATTTTACCAGCAAAATATTGAATTTCCGCTTTCGAATATTTATCAAGAATATGACTCGAATAGATTCCTTTGCTTGTAAGAGCTGCTATTAAGTCATAGAAATCCCCATATTTACCCTCAGCGTCATAACTGCGATTTTTCGCAGCTTGATGATACAGTTCCTGTAAATAAATTCTGCTTGCGACATATGTCCATTCCGGGCTAGATTCATCGATATTTTCCAGCGCATTCTTGATTAAAACCCCCGCTGACTTCTCCCTTGTCATTTCCCGGGTAATCATTCTTAACGACTTTTCCACGTAATGCTTTGTATCAATCCCGAGCCCTTGTGCAGCAGAATGAACTCGCCCTTTTACCGCTGTTTTATAGTGTTCTGTTACTGTCGTCATTCTTTATTTCCTCCTTCTCCATAGTAAAAAGCCGCTCACCCCGAAGGATGAGCGGCTCAAAAACGACAGAAAAAGCATACTTGAGTTCCCTGCCGTTTCACCTTCCCACACCCCGGGGATATGAAACTTTTAGAGATTGTTCAAGACTTCGCCAAATGATAAGCGGCGCATCTTTTTGAACTTCTCTTAACAAACGTGGCAGGTATCCTGACTTGTGCTTCTTCCTCGACGGGCCTTCCCATATATCCTGCTTCAAGCAGTCCATACAGTGGCATTTCCGTGTTGTCCACACTTACAGTTGCGGGGGCAGTTCCGGCTTCCAGGTTATTCACCTTTACCGGATTCCCTATTAAGACAAATACATGTCACCAACATCCGTTACACTATATATAGTATTTTAGTTTATTTTCATAACAATATCTTGTAACAAAAGACTATCATAGAGAAACTTGAAATGCAATAAATGATAGTTTTAATTCTGGAACTTTTCCAGTCTAGCAAAAAAGTCCTTCAAAAACTCGTAAAAAAGCTTTTCCGTTGGGAGCAACTGGCGCTCGGTCGGTACAACTACGCCTACTGTCCGATTAATGTTCGGTTCGATAATCGGTATTTTCACAGATGCCCGAGGTAAATTATCCACTAAAGTAATCTCCGGAACAAGTGATACGCCTAACCCAGCAGACACCAAACCTTTGATCGCATCAATGTCCTCCCCTTCAAATGCAACCTTTGGATGAAAACCGAGCTGTTGACAGCCTTCTACAATAATCTCACGCAAAATATAACCGTCCGGAAATAAAATAAACTCATCATTCTGCAGTTGACTTAATGTCAAAAATTCTTCCTTCGCGAGTGGATGGCTCGTTGGTAATAATGCAATGATATTTTCCGTGAATAAAATCGTTCCTTTTAGTTTCTTTTTATCTGCAGGAATGGGCCCTAATAACGCCATGTTAATAGTACCTTTAATGACTTCTTCCTTTAACGCATGATAGGATCCCTGATTCAACTTAAATTTAACATGGGGATATTGCTCATGAAAAGCAGAAATGACAGTTGGCAAAATATAAGTGGAAAGGCTGCTCGGAAACCCGACATGGATAGTTCCCCGATCCGGATCTGTATATTCCTCTACAACCTGTGTAGCATCATCAATCACATTCATCGCCTGTTCCATATGCTCAAGGAATATCCTCCCGACTGGTGTTAATCGTACAGTCCTTCCTTCACGAATAAACAGATCCACACCCAATTCCGCTTCCAAATTAAAGATTTGTCTGCTAACTGCTGATTGCGCCACATGCAGGGCTGTAGCAGCTTCTGTTACATGCTCCCGCTTCGCTACTTCAATAAAATATTTAATCTGTCTCAGCTCCAAAATCATCACCCCTTCTTTCATTATCTCATATCGGCATCGATTATATCTATTTTTTATATTGTTTAGATGATTAAAATTGTGTACAATGTAGCTTATAGGATAAATTGACCGTCAATTGGAAATAATATGGATGTTTCCCTATCATTAACATAATAAGACCGACATCTAAATCGTTCATAAAACGATTATTTTTGTTGCAAAGAAAATATAAGCCTATTTTCTTTCTGCATAAGTGTACAAAGGAACACAACGGGAGCATCGCAGACAGAAAAGAAATATTGCGTTGAACTTAGGTGATTCGCCTAGAGGTGGATGAATCCCAAGTTTTCTAATAAGACTGACAATAATTTCACTTATCAGATAAAGGAGGAGAATGCATTGATGGACTTAGTTAATCTTAAAAAAGTAACGGATGAACAACGGGTACGTGAATATATGGATGAAGTTTTTGCAATGATAAAACAAAGAGATCCACATGAGCAAGAATTCCTCCAGGCTGTCAAAGAAATATTCAGTTCACTTATTCCTGTTTTTGAAAAACATCCGAAATATATGGAAAACGGTATCTTGGAACGCATCACAGAGCCGGAAAGAATCATCACATTTCAGGTACCATGGGTGGATGATCATGGGAAGGTAAAAGTAAACCGGGGTTACCGCGTACAGTTCAACAGTGCCATTGGCCCCTATAAAGGCGGAATACGATTTCACCCATCAGTTAACACCAGTATTGTAAAATTTCTGGGGTTGCAGCAAATCTTCAAAAACTCTTTGTCCGGTCAACCGATCGGCGGCGGAAAAGGCGGCGCAGATTTTGATCCTAAAGGAAAGTCAGACGGGGAAATCAGACGTTTCTGTCAAAGCTTTATGACCGAGCTTTCCCAATATATTGGGCCCGATCTGGATATCCCGGCTGGCGACATTGGTGTAGGCGCAAAAGAGATAGGTTATATGTTCGGGCAATACAAAAGAATGCAGGGCCGGTTCGAGCCTGGGGTTTTAACAGGAAAAGGACTTGGCTATGGAGGCAGTTTAGCCCGGAAAGAAGCGACAGGATATGGCACGATTTATTTTGTCCAAGAAATGTTAAACGACCAGGACATTGCCCTTGAAGATTGCACTGTTGTTGTTTCCGGTTCAGGAAATGTATCCATTTATGCAATGGAAAAAGCGATAAGTCTAGGTGCTAAAGTTATTGCCTGCAGTGACTCAAATGGTTATATCTATGATAAAAACGGCATTGATCTAGAGGCTGTTAAGCAAATAAAAGAGGTTGATGGTGATCGCATACACGCTTATTTAAAAGGACGCCCTGAAGCAAAGTACTTCGATGGATGTGACGGCATTTGGTCCATCCCTTGCGATGTCGCCCTTCCTTGCGCAACACAGAATGAGATCGACCGGAATTCAGCAAATCAACTTATTGAGAATGGCGTCAAGGCAGTTGCAGAAGGTGCAAATATGCCTTCATCTGCGGATGCTATCCGAGTATTTCAATCTAATAATCTTCTTTTCGGCCCTTCAAAAGCGGTGAATGCCGGCGGTGTTGCCGTTTCCTCACTTGAAATGGCACAAAACAGCATGCGTATGGCCTGGAGTTTTGAAGAAGTAGATGAAAAATTACATGAAATCATGAAAAACATCTATAAGGATTGTATAACTGCTGCTGAAGAATATGGCCAAAAAGGTGATTTAATCGCCGGAGCCAATATTTCTGGATTTTTAAAGGTAGCTGATGCTATGATTGATCATGGAACGATATAATAAAAAGTGTACTATAAAGACAGGAAACCAGAAGCTTGTAAGTCTGACTTACAGGTTTTTTCCTATGACCAAAAGCAAAGGCGCCCTTACAGGCTAAGAACGCGATGTATGGACTGCGCCCTGCCAAGCAGGGTGGTTCGATATTGGGACTGCGATTACTCGCCCCACCAAAAGATATGCTGCGCAAAGCAGCGGTTTTAATCGAACATTCTTCTGTAGGAGATAAAGGAAACACGCCCCTTCATAGGGGTGTGCCGACGTTGGGCGCAAAGCCCGCTTTTAGTCGGCCTTCCTCATCATTCGAGCCGATGTTGACTTATCATACGGAGGCGAGGGAAGTCGCGCTAGTCGAGGCGCCGGAGCTAGACGTGATAAAAAATATAGGGATGGGATATCATGCAACAACTTATAAATTTACTAAAGGATTCCACACATACCGTAGTATTTACGGGAGCTGGGATGTCAACAGAAAGTGGATTACCCGACTTTCGTTCAGAGTCACGCGGTCTCTGGACAAAGTTTAACCCGGATGAGCTCGCCAATGTGAATGCAATTGACCAAAACCTACAGGAATTTACAGATTTCTATCGCTTCCGCCTCTCGGAAATCACCAAATATCTGCCGCACAGCGGACATGAAATTTTAGCAGAATGGGAGAATTCCGGACGCATTCAAGGCATTATCACACAAAACGTAGATGGCTTTCACCATGATGCGGGAAGCGAAAATGTAATGGAGCTGCACGGGACTTTCCGTGAATTTCATTGTCATGACTGCCGAGGAGGTCATGATCGGGAAGCCTATTTGTCGGGAGATGTCCATTGCCATGATTGTGGCGGCCCGATTCGTCCGGGAATCGTGTTGTTCGGAGAAATGTTACCACAAGACACCTTCATGAAAGCGGAGCAGGAAACAATGCAAGCAGATTTATTTATCGTGCTTGGATCATCCTTAACTGTCAGTCCTGCAAATATGTTTCCAATGCACGCCAAACAAAATGGCGCAAAATTAGTGATCATCAACCGCGAACCGACTCCGTTTGATAGTGATGCAGATATTGTCATCCAGGATCGAAATATAAAGGAAATATTGTCGGAAGTGAATGAGCAATTAAATGCCAAATCCTAAAAAGGGTAAAAAAACTCCTTCAAGCCATTTGCAAAGGCTCTTTTCGTTAGTTTTGGGACTGGAACTGCTATTACTCGCCCCAATCTTTTGAGAAAATTGCTTTATAGAACAATAAAAACACCAAACCGGACAGTAGATGCATGTCCATGATTCGGTGTTTTTATTGTTATTTCTTTCTGATTCCAATTACACGCCCTGCTTCTTTCGGTTTTTCACTTGGGGTATGATTGTCGGCAAGTTCCTTTACTTTCGCAAATACTTCGTCTGCAAAAGGTCCCGGACGGCCTGTTGTTTGGTCAATGCCCATGAGCATTTGTTCACTTGTTGCAGCGCGTTTTCCTTCTTCTCCGTACAGTTCAAAAAAGACATGGGTGCGTTTTTCATCATAATCAAGCATTTGCAAATGGACCTCGAATGGTTCGTCCAGCTTCATTTCATCCAAATAGCAAACATGACTTTCCAATGTGAACATCGTATATTGTTGTTCGTTGCGGAATTGTTCATCTATACCAATGAGGTTCATGAAACGGTCAACGCCCCAGCTGAATGCACGCACATATTCCGCATCATTCATGTGTCCGTTGTAATCAATCCACTCTTTTCGTACATGATCTTGAAGAATTACTTTTGTATTCGACATGCAGATTCCTCCTCTTTCGTTTAGGCTTTTTTCGTAAGTTTTGGGAATACGTTCACTCGTCCCACTGCAAAGAATTGTTGTTTTTACTCCTCGTAGTTGATATAATCTTGCGACGTTGATTTCCGCTGCGGGCAGTCGCTTTCCGCGGGCAACGCTTCAGCTTCCTCGGAAGCAAAAACCACTTCCTGCGGGATCTTCAGCCGTTGCTTTTCCCGCAGGAGTCGACTGCCCTCCGCTCCAATCAACTGTCATAAAAGTAAATTGCAATTGTTTGATTTAATCAGCAATAAATGTGAAAAAGTTGGAAAACACAAAGCCAGCGAAGGAAATACACGTAGACTCCTACGGGAAAGCGAAGACGATGAGACCCCGCAGCGAGCGTTCTTGGCTCGCGAGGAGGCTCATCGCGAGCCCGTGGAAAGCGTAGTGTATTTCCGGAGCGGTCGCAGTTTATAAATTTCCGTGTCAAAAACGACAGTTCATTTTAGTGAGACGCGTAATCGCAGTCCCAATCTTTATATGAGAATAGCTTTCTTTAAGTGTTCGATGTTCGGCTTTTCTTTAAGGGACAAAAATTCCCTTATAAGACTCCTTTTAAATTCGCTGCTGGCCAGTATTTCTCCAGTAGGTCCTGCAATTCAATTAGGAACTCGTCACGGCGTTTTTCGAGCTCGTCCATCTCAACACCCTCTGTTTGTTTCTCACAGCCTGTGATGACCTTTTCTGCCAGCTCATCGGTAAGTTCAGGTGCCTCTAGCTTCGTCCAAGGCAGTTTCAGTGCAGGGCCGAATTGGTGGAGCAAGTGACGCATTCCTTGTTTACCGCCACCCATATGCAAGGTTAGGAATGGGCCCATTAACGCCCAGCGCAAGCCAGGTCCGTAGATGATGGAAGCATCAACTTCTTCTGTTGTCGCAACACCGTCATTCACGATATGCAATGCTTCGCGCCAGATCGCCTCCATTAACCGGTCTGCAATATGACCTTCGATTTCCTTTTCAACCACGAGTGGCTTCATATTCACACTAGTGTAAAATGCTTTCGCCTTTTCGACAAAAAATATTGCCGTCTTTTTTCCGCCCACTAATTCTACTAAAGGCATTAAATAAACCGGATTAAATGGATGGGCAACCATCACACGGTCAGGAAAGTTTGTACAATCTGCCTGCAATGTACTTGGCAAAATTCCGGACGTACTGGACGCGATAATCGCTTCTTTCGGAGCATGCTGATCAATTGCAGCAATCACTTTTCGCTTCAACTCTTCCCGCTCTGGTACGTTTTCCTGAATAAAATCCGCATCTTGGACAGCTTTCTCTAGATTCTGTTCAAAAGATAAATTGTCAATAGAAGCTGCTTCGTGCAAACCTACCTTTTCCATGGCGGGC
>Ga0209487_1001447_pt1 | contig 20102 bp, 16 predicted proteins | sample Poulit2012_FD_187524 | JGI IMG/M metagenome (GOLD analysis project Ga0209487, IMG submission 187524) | Agricultural soil microbial communities from Georgia to study Nitrogen management - Poultry litter 2012 (SPAdes) (version 2) | ecosystem: Environmental > Terrestrial > Soil > Agricultural land...
GGCCGAAATAAGCTGGTGCAAGCAAGAACCTGACCAGGCACATTGGGAACCGTTTTCCGTAGGTACCCTAATTTTGTTGGCCCGCCCTGCAGGATTCGAACCTGCGGCCTACGGCTTAGAAGGCCGTTGCTCTATCCAACTGAGCTAAGGGCGGCCAAGAATCCGAAATTTTACCGTAACTATCGATAACCTGCATAGCCGCACACAGCCAAGGTGCGTTATGCTTTGCATTTAGCATACTTTTATTGGAGAAAAACATGGCTCAAGCCTCTGCGCGCCACATTCTGGTTGATACTGAAAGCAAATGCCAAGCATTGAAAACAGAAATTGAAAATGGCGCCGATTTCGCGCAACTTGCCAAAGAAAATTCAAGCTGCCCTTCAGGTCGTCAAGGCGGCGAGTTAGGTACCTTTGGGCGCGGACAAATGGTGCCCGAATTTGACCAGGTCGTCTTTTCTGCTCCCATCGGGGAAGTGCAAGGCCCAGTCAAAACACAATTTGGCTACCATCTGCTTGAGGTGACTGATCGTCAAGACTAACAGCCGCCAATGGGAGGAGACTCTATGAACGCCGCCATTCCCGCTGACTTAAAGCACGCTTTAGAGCACGTAAGCCTGGACGATAAATACACGCTCACACAGGGCTGGGCCTACATGAGTGGCACTCAAGCCTTGGTGCGCCTACCCATGCTGCAACAGGCGCGTGACCAGGCCGCCGGGATAAACACTGCGGGTTTTATCTCCGGCTATCGGGGCTCCCCGCTGGGCGCACTGGATCAAGCGTTATGGCAGGCCAAAGGCCATTTGGAAAAACACGACATTGTGTTTCAACCCGGGTTAAATGAGGACCTTGCCGCAACCTCTCTATGGGGTACGCAGCAAGTCACGCTACAACCCAATGCCACCCGTGACGGGGTTTTTGGCATGTGGTATGGCAAAGGCCCTGGCGTGGACCGCAGCATGGACGTGTTCAAACATGCGAACAATGCCGGAACCGCTCCCAATGGCGGCGTACTGGTACTGGCGGGGGATGACCACGGAGCAAAGTCCTCCACGGTCGCTTACCAGTCTGAACACAACTTTATCGCAGCGGGGATGCCGGTACTCTATCCTGCCAACGTACAAGAATATCTTGACTTTGGTCTTCACGGCTGGGCCTTGAGCCGCTTTGCGGGGGTTTGGGTAGGCATGAAATGCGTGACCGAGGTTGTCGAATCAAGCGCCTCCGTTAATATCGACAGCAATCGCATCACCACACAGCTACCACAAGGGCTAACGCTCCCAGCCGATGGGCTAAATATCCGCTGGCCAGATACACCACTTGCGCAGGAAGCACGGTTAATTGAGCACAAGCTCTATGCCGCGTTGGCCTATGTTCGTGAAAACAATCTCAACCCCACGATTATCGATGCCCCCCAAGCCCGTTTCGGCATTATGACGGCTGGCAAGGCGTATCTGGACACCCGTCAAGCCCTGCTAGATTTAGGCCTGGACGATGCCACCTGCACTGCGATTGGCCTGCGGCTTATAAAAATAGGGTGTGTCTGGCCACTAAATGCACAAGACGCACGTGAATTCGCCACGGGTCTTGACGAAATTCTTGTGATTGAAGAAAAGCGCCAAATCCTGGAATACGCCTTAAAAGAAGAACTCTATAATTGGCGCGATGATGTCCGGCCAAAGGTGTACGGTAAATTCAATGAAAACGACCACGCCGGCGGCGAATGGTCCGTGCCGCGGGCTGACTGGCTATTACCTGCAAAAGGGGAACTCTCCCCCGCAACGATCGCCCTGGCAATTGCCAAACGCCTGGCGCATCTTGATTTACCCAGCGATATCCGCGCGCGCATTCATGCCCGTATTGCAATCATCCAGGAAAAACAACAAGAGCAACAACAGCAAACCAGTGCACCTAACCGCATCCCGTGGTTTTGTTCCGGCTGTCCGCATAATACCTCCACGCGTGTGCCCGAAGGCTCACGCGCCATGGCGGGAATAGGGTGTCACTACATGACAATCTGGATGGATAGGAATACAGAAACGTTCAGTCAAATGGGAGGTGAAGGAGCCGCATGGATTGGTCAACAACCCTTTACCGAAGACACCCATATATTTGCCAACATTGGCGATGGCACGTACTTTCATTCAGGCGTGCTGGCAATTCGTGCAGCCATTGCCGCCGGGGTTAATATCACCTATAAAATTTTGTATAACGATGCCGTTGCCATGACGGGTGGCCAACCTGTCGATGGTCAACTTACAGTGCCCAACATCGTTGCCCAAATGCAAGCTGAAGGGGCATCCGCAATCGTTGTGGTAACGGACGAGCCGCATCGGTATAAAAATATCACCCTACCCCGGGAGGTGCCCGTCCATCACCGTCGCGAGCTTGACCGCATCCAGCGCGAACTGCGTGATACGCCAGGCACCACCATTCTCATTTATGACCAAACGTGCGCCACCGAAAAAAGGCGTCGGCGCAAGCGCGGCACCTACCCGGACCCCGCCCGACGGGTGTTTATTAACGACGAGGTCTGCGAAGGTTGCGGAGACTGCTCGGTAAAATCCAATTGTTTGTCTGTAGAACCCCTTGAAACACCCTTGGGAACAAAACGCAAAATTAACCAATCCTCCTGCAATAAGGATTTTTCCTGCATCGATGGCTTTTGTCCCAGCTTTGTTACTGCGGAAGGCGCCCAGATTAAAAAACCCCAGCCACGCCCGCAGACCACCCCAGAACAAGTGGATCTCCCAACGCCCAAATTACCCGCGATAACAACAGGGTATGGCATTATCATCACGGGCATTGGCGGTACGGGCGTTGTCACAATTGGCAGCCTGCTTGGAATGGCAGCTCACCTCGAAGGCAAGGGGGTATCTGTACTTGATATGGCAGGTCTTGCACAAAAAGGGGGTGCCGTATTAAGTCACGTGCAAATTGCATCCCAACCAAGTGACTTGCATGCAACACGTATTGCCACTGGTGCCGCCAAGCTGGTTATCGGATGCGATTCGCTCGTCACGGCTGGCAACGATGTCCTTGCTCTGGTAAGCAAAGATAACACGCATGCTGCCATCAACAGTGCTCGCACCCCCACGGCAGACCTTATTGGAAACGCCCGCTGGAAATTTCCTGCACATACCGTTGAACACGCCATTCTAAATGCCACCGGTCAACACTGTGAGTTTATCGATGCCAGTCGCCTTGCGGTTAAGTTCCTGGGAGATGCCATTTATGCCAATCCGCTATTGCTAGGATTTGCCTGGCAAAAAGGCTGGATTCCGCTACACGAGGCAAGCTTAAAACGCGCAATAGAACTCAATGGCGTTAAAGTTAAAGAAAACCATCAGGCCTTTGCCTGGGGTCGTCAACTGGCGCACCAGGGTGTGAAAGTAAAAGCACAGCCCCTCGTACGTGCCGAAAACTTGCAGCCCGCATCCGTTACCGCCTTTCCAGAATCCCTGGACGCCTTGGTTACCCGCCATCAACAACGGCTAACAGCCTACCAAAATGAACAATGGGCGCAACGTTACAAGCAGGCAATAGACCAACTCCGAAGCCTGGAAACACGCGTACACCGTGATGAACGCTTGCCACTTACCCGAGCAGCAGCGACAAACCTCGCCAAGCTCATGACATATAAAGACGAATACGAGGTTGCCAGGCTCTACACCGACCCCGCTTTCCTGGACAAATTACGCCAGGAATTTGAGGGGGAGCCAGGCAAAGACTACCAACTTCATTTCCACCTTGCCCCCCCACTATTTTCTAAGCGCAATGAACAAGGCGAATTGATCAAACGTCAATTTGGTCCACGGACCATGACATTATTCCGTATAATGGCGCGCTTTAAATGGTTACGAGGCACGGCGCTCGATATCTTTGGATATACGCACGAGCGACGACAAGAACGCGCCTTAATCCAAGATTATTTTGCCATGCTTGACGAGTTTTCCCGCAGCCTGACCCCATCACGACACGCCATCGCCATTGAGCTTGCCAGCCTTCCCGACGATATCCGTGGCTTTGGGCATATTAAAGAGGCAAGCCTGCAGCAAGTGGCAAAACGCCGGGCTACCCTATGGGAGCAATATCACACGCCTGAGCCAACGGTGAGGGCAGCGAGCTAAACAATCCCATGGAATGGACACTACAGGGCAGCGCCTGGTTAGGGCTCGTCACTTTGCTTCTCTTGGAACTCAACCTGGGTGTTGATCACCTACGATTTATTGGGACCATCAACGGCGCGCCTCCAGACCCGCAACGCCAAACCGCGAGCCGTGTAAGCCTATTGGTAGCCTGGGGGCTTTCCATGCTGATGTTAATAGGCATTAGCCAATTATTGGCAGCCCCAAAACAACTAATGACGGTGGGCTCCATCGCGCTATCCTGGCATCAGTTGCTATTCATTAGTGCGGGCTTCTGGTTAGTGCTTAGCGCAACTTCCAGCTTACACAATCGCCTGGATGAGGGCGGGCCACGCACTCGCCATCAAAGATCGCACTCTAAACGATGGCAGTGGCTGCTTCACATAGGTTTATCGCACGGTGTCTTTGTCTTGAATAGCGTGGTCACAGCACTAGGGCTTGTAGATGCCCCAGGTATCATGGCAATTGCAATTACCTTGTCTTCCGGCATCTTATTGTTTGCCCCGGCAACCCTTCGCCATCGCATAGCGCAAACGCCCAGCATTCTTATTCTATGCCTGGGATTATTATTAATGATAGGGTTTTCGCTGGTTGTACAAGGGTTTGGCTACGCAGTCCCTAAAAACTATCTGTATGCTGCCATTATCTTTTCATTTGGTATCGAAGGCTTAAACCAACTGGCACGCCGTAACGTTTACCGTCGTGAGACGCGTCGCCCCCTGCGTGAACGCACTGCAGAGGGCATATTACGCATGTTGGGGCGTGAACTGATACCCTCATCAACGGTTACCAAAACGCTGACGGCCGATACCCCTACGCTGCCCGCGCAAGCGTTTGAGCCAGAGGAACGCAACATGGTCAGTGGCGTATTGCGTTTGGCGGACCGCCACATCCACTCCATGATGACGCCCCGGGCAGACATCTCGTGGATCAACATTCATGATTCAGCCGATCAAATAAGAACGCGACTAAGCACCAGCCCACATGGTTTTTTCCCCGTGTGTGAAAACACTTTAGACAATATTCTCGGCATTGCCCGTGCAAAAGATCTTATTGGCGATATTCTGCAATATGGCAGCATTCGCCGGGCCAGTATTCGCCAGCCCATCCTCGTTCATGACAGTATTCGCCCCTTGGATTTGATGGAAACGCTACGCAATGCGCGCGGCCAAGTCGTGATCGTTATTGATGAATTTGGAGCCGTCGCAGGTTTGGTCACCGCAATGGATATTTTTGAAGCCATTGCGGGGGATTTCCCCGATGAAGATGAAACGCCAGATATCGTAGAAAGCGGCCCCAATCAATGGATTGTGGATGGGGGTGCTGACCTGTACCAGCTTGAACAAACGTTACATCTAACGGGCCTGCAGCAAGAGGATCAAGACTTCAGCACCCTGGCCGGGTTATTGCTCGATCAGTTTGGCCACTTGCCGAAGGTAGGAGCCAGCCTTACGTTACAGCTGCCCGCGGGGGCACTAAGTGCCCGCATTCTTGACATCCAGGACCGCCGTATTGTAAAGGTTTTATTGCAGCTGCAACATTGAATCAAAAATTATGCTAGAATACTTTTTTCGTCGGGGCGTAGCGCAGCCCGGTAGCGCATCTGGTTTGGGACCAGAGGGTCGCGAGTTCAAATCCCGCCGCCCCGACCACCTTCCTCGTTTCTTTCTCCTTCAGCGCCTAGCGATTTCCCCAGCTGTATCTATCAGATAAACCCGTTAGAATAACAGATTAACGTTCCTATTATTTGGGGACGCAAATTTATTCTTCGATGTCTTGGGCTGTAAATCACTATGACTGCATCTTCCACAAATCCGGCTTACGAATGCCGTCAACAAATCCGTAATGAAACCATCACGGGAACCACAGCAGGGCTCGCCCCGGGCTATGTTCAAGCGAACCTCATGATGCTTCCCAAGCCGTTGGCAGATGAGTTTCTCCTCTTTGCGCAACGTAATCCAAAACCTTGCCCGCTGCTTGCGGTTACGGAACCTGGACAATATGATGTCCCTTCCATGGGCAAAGATATTGACCTGCGTACCGATACACCGCGCTACCGCGTCTGGGAAAAAGGAGAGCTTGTTGATGAGCCGCTATCTTTGAAAGACGTATGGCGTGATGATCTGGTCAGTTTTTTAATCGGCTGTTCATTCTCTTTCGAAGAAGCCTTGGTGGCAGCTGGACTCGATATCCGACACATTACAGAAGGCGTAAATGTCCCCATGTATCGCACCAATATTGATACTGCACCCACCAGTCGTTTGTCTGGGCCGTTAGTTGTCTCTATGCGTCCCTTTAAAGCCAGTGATGCGATACGCGCTATCCAAATTACCTCGCGCTTTCCGTCCGTACATGGCGCACCCATCCACATTGGTGATCCGGCCCAAATTGGTATTAACAATATTAACAAGCCCGACTACGGCGATATGGTTACTATTAAGAAAGGTGAAATTCCCGTATTCTGGGCGTGTGGGGTAACACCACAATCGGTGATTGCCACCGTCAAACCAGAATTTAGCATTACCCACGCCCCGGGCCACATGCTCATCACAGATGTACTAAACACCACACTGGCAACTTTATAATGCAGAGCATCCACCCAAAGGAGTCTTCCATGATCACAAAGCGTTTACTATTGGCATCTCTTCTATCTACCGGTTTTCTGGCTGCCCCCACCTTAGCTGCCCCAGAATATGTGTCCGCAGATGACCTGCCTGAAACAGAATTAACCGTTGTGGGGGGCCTTAGCAACTTAACAGCTTATCTCGATATTGAAAAGCCGTTCTGGAGCGAGAAAATTCCTGAGCTTTCCAATGGCAAAATCACCGTCGATATCAAGGGATTTAGTGATATGGGTCTTAAAGGACCCGAAGTACTACGTCTTGTTGGTCAAGGAGTTATTCCTTTTGGTACGGCAACGATTGCTTACTTCGCTAGCGATAATCCCATTAACGAAGCAATTGACCTCGCGGGCATGTCGCCAACCATTGAAATCGCACGAGAAGTTACCGAAGCATTTCAACCCGCTTACGAAGCGTTTTACGAAGATAACAACGTAAAGGTATTAGGTTTTTCTACCTATGCAGCCCAAGTCCTCTTTTGTAACGCAGAAATTAATGAGCTGGCCGATTTAAAAGGCAAGAAAGTTCGCACTAATAGCCGTAACCAGGCTGAGTTTGTAGAAGCGCTTGGCGGTTCCAGCGTCACCATTCCCTTTGGGGAGGTCGTTCCGGCCTTACAAAACGGCGTCGTGGAATGTGGAATTACGGGCTCTATGTCCGGTTACTCTGCTAAATGGCATGAAGTTTCGACCCATCTTTATGCCCTTCCCATTAATTGGAACCAGCAAATTCATGCCGCCAATATGGACTATTGGAATCAGTTAGATCCCAAGGTGCAAGACTTCATTGAAGCCAATGTCCAAGTAATGTATGACCAAATCTGGGACCAGGCAGCACGCGAAACGCAAGAAGGTTACGACTGCAACACGGGTAGCAGCGATTGCCCCTACGATGAAAAAGGCGATATGACCTTAGTCGAACCTACCGATGCTGACGTCGAAGCGCTTGAAAAATTAACCGCTGAGGTTATTGTGCCAAAGTGGGCCCAACGTTGCTCAGCAGAATGTGTTGATTCCTTCAATGACACCATCGGCAAAATTCTAGATATACACGCTGAAAAATAATAAAAAACCAAATACGGGCGGATTCTCTTATTCCAGTGGGGGAGTTCGCCCGTTTTTTAACGAATTGACATCATGGACACCAGCCAACGCTTTACCCTACTCAACCATCTATTAGAACGTGCTAACGGATTTTCCCGTGTCGCGATATGGGTGGCAGGCGCCCTTACGCTCATTAGCGCACTTTATATCACCGCGGATGTTCTTATGCGTAAGATCACCGGTTTTGCGCTCGGTGGGTCCGATGAACTGTCAGGTTACGCCTTTGCCATTAGCATCTCCTGGGCCCTGTCTTTTGCCACCCTACAGCGGGCCAATATCCGCATTGACGCACTCTATCAACATTTGCCCACCCGCTTATGTGCGGCTCTAGACTGGTTGGCGCTGGTGGCCTTAGCGGTTTTTATTGCCTACCTCACCTTATACGCTTATGACGTAACCATGACTTCTTGGGTAAAAAACTCACGCTCCAACAGTACCTTGGGCACTCCATTATGGATCCCTCAAATTATTTGGCTGGCGGGCTTTATCTGGTTCTGTATTGTCCTGGCACTTATGCTTATTCGCGCAACGTTGGCCCTTCTGACAGGCGATATGGCAAGCATTCGATCCCTCACCGGCATGCGTAGCATCGAGGAAGAGGCTGAAGACGAAGCTGAACAAGGACGGCGGTTTGCCGAGGGAGATCATCCATGATTCTAACCAGCTTAGTCTTACTGCTTGTTCTACTCGGTATTAGCATTCCCGTGGGGGCCGCCCTGGGTGTGCTGGGGCTCATACTGGAGCCACTCTACTCCTTCTTGCCGCTAAGCCGTGCCTTTGGAGAAGTGACCTGGGCCACGAGCACGGAGTTTTTGCTTGTCGCCATCCCCCTATTTGTCATGCTGGGGGAAATCCTGCTGCGTTCCGGTCTGGCAGACCGGATGTATAACGCCATGAGCATGTGGCTGTCGTGGCTACCGGGGGGGTTAATGCATGCCAATGTTGGGGCCAGTGCCCTGTTTGCAGCTACCTCGGGCTCTAGTGTAGCCACGGCCGCCACCGTGGGAACCGTTGCCTTGCCACAAATTCGTCGGCAAGGTTATCACGAACCACTGTTTCTCGGCAGCCTGGCAGCAGGTGGCACGCTGGGCATTTTAATACCTCCCTCTATCAACCTCATTATTTATGGAGTGTTAACCAACACCTCGGTTCCACGGTTGTATCTGGCTGGCATCTTGCCGGGGCTGGGCATTGCTGCACTTTTTATGGTTATTATCGCGGGGGCTTGCCTGATTAAACCAAACTGGGACGGCAAACGCGCCCATGTCACGTGGAAGCAACGCCGCAACAGCCTTGTCCATTTAATTCCCCCGTTACTCATTTTCTTTCTGGTTGTTGGGTCCATCTATGCCGGTTTGGCCACCCCAACGGAAGCGGCGGCGCTTGGGGTTGCCGGTGCCTTGGTATTGGCGGCCTTTGCTAAAAGGCTAACGTTAGGCATGTTGCGCGATGTCTTTGAAGGCACCATGAAAACAACCGCCATGATCATGTTAATTGTTATCGGCGCAGCCACATTGAACTTCATGATGTCTGGCATTGGCTTAACCACCGCACTTACCAACAGCATCAGTAATCTCGGGGTCTCGCCGGCAATGATGCTGCTGATTATGGTGGTTTTCTACCTAATTCTGGGCTGCTTCATGGAAACACTCTCCATGATGGTGACAACCATACCTATTATTGCGCCAGCCATGATTGCGCTTGGCTTCGATCCCGTCTGGCTGGGAATTGTCATTATTATCCTTATTGAAGCTGCCCTGATTACCCCGCCGGTGGGGTTAAACTTGTTTGTAGTCCAGAGCTTACGCCCCAGCGGCAGCATGAATGCCGTTATGCTGGGTAGCTTACCCTTTGTTCTTGTGTTGCTGGTGATGGTTGGCTTACTTGCTTTCTTCCCTGCCATCGCCTTGTGGCTACCTCAACTTTTCCGATAGGACCTCACATGAAACTCTCTTTTACGCTGCACCCTTACAATCAACCTGAACAAACCATCAGCCTAGAGGTTACCGAAGGCTTGGTAGCAGGTTGGGTGGGGCGGGATATGGCCGCCATAGAAGAGCACATCGAAGAGTTGGCCCAGCTGGGCGTCCCGCGGCCCAGTGCCGTACCCCTGTTCTATCGTATTGCGGGCAATCAATTTATCCAGTCAAACACCATCCAGGTCGTAGGAGAGGAAACCTCTGGAGAAGCTGAAACGATTGTCTTTATGCACAATAATGAGCTGTGGGTAAGCCTGGGCTCGGACCACACAGACCGCAAGCTTGAAACCCATAGTGTTGCCCTGTCTAAACAAATCTGTGCCAAGCCCGTTGCCCGCGACGCCTGGCGTATGCAAGATGTGCAAGCCCACTGGGACAAATTGCAGCTACGCGCCTGGATCGAAGAGGATGGCAAAGCGGTGTTGTACCAGGAAGGTGCGCTTGCCACACTGCTATCCCCACAAACATTAATCGAAGATTTCTTTAATCAACCCACCATGCGCCAAGGGGCTCTCATGACCTGCGGCACTGTTGCCGCCATTGGGGGCATTCGCCCGTCCGCCAAGTGTCGAATGGAATTGTCTGACCCCATTTTAAACCGCCGCATTCAACACGAATACACGATTACGCCCTTGCCTGAAATTGCCTAAAAGGAAACACACCATGCCACCCTTAGCCAGCATACAAGAATTACAAACCCAATTAGTCCAGGGCAAAACTACCTCCGTTGCCCTAACCCGAGCTACCCTCGACAGAATTGAAGATGCTACCGGAGAAGGTAGTAAAGCCTTCACCAAATACGATGCCGATCAAGCGTTGCGGGCTGCACAAGCCTCCGACTTGCTGCGCTCTGCAGGGCAAGCACGCTCACCGCTGGAAGGGTTACCCATTTCGGTAAAAGATTTATTCGATGTACAAGGCGATGTCACAACAGCGGGCTCGGTGGCCCTGGATGATCAGCCTGCCGCAACAAAAACAGCAACACTCGTCAGTCGCCTTATAAATGCTGGGGGCATTTTGCTTGGGCGCACTAACATGACGGAATTTGCCTTTTCCGGGCTAGGAATCAATCCACATTACGGCAGTCCAAGCAGCCCCTGGGATCGTGAAAACCGGCGTATTTCTGGTGGGTCCTCCTCCGGCGCAGGCGTGGCGGTTGCCGATCAAATGTCGGTGGTTTCTTTAGGGACCGATACCGGCGGCTCAATACGAATTCCAGCAGCCTTCTGTGGCATTACCGGCTTTAAACCCACCGCCAGACGGCTGCCCAGCGATGGCATGGTTTCGCTTTCTCGCAGCCTCGATTCCAGCGGCCCTCTTAGTGTATCCGTTGACTGTTGTGCCGTTACGGATGCCATTTTGGCCAATGAGCCTATTGTGCCCTTGCAACCCACCCTGCCAAGTCAGCTCACCCTGGGTATTCCCAATCAGGTGGTATTAGAAGATGCTGATGAGTACGTACTGGCCACATTCGAAGCGGCACTTACCCGCATCCGTCAGGCGGGCGCCAAAATTGTTAATCTTGATATTCCGGAGTTTGAGCAAGTAGGCTATATCAACCGGCACGGGGGTCTAACGGCGGCAGAAGCCTGGGCCTGGCATCGCCCGCACATTGAACGCGCTAAAGATCGATACGATCCGCGGGTAATTTCCCGCATTCTGCGTGGGCGTGACATGACAGCGGCCGATTATATTGATGTCTTACAAGCCCGTCAGGCATGGATACAGGCCGTAGAAGAAAAACTGCAATGGGTGGATGCGCTACTGATGCCCACCTGCCCCATTATTGCCCCCACGATTGCCGCACTGGAAGCAAGCGATGATGTCTATTACCCGACAAATGTCGCTATACTTAGGAATTCCAGCCTGATCAATTTCCTGGACGGCTGCGCGCTATCCATTCCCTGTCACCAAGCGGGTGACGCACCGGTAGGGTTAACCATTGCCGGAGCCGCTATGGACGATCGCCATATCTTAAATACCGGCAAGGCGATTGAACAGATTTTAAAACACTAAAAATCTCGCTTATTCATCTTACGTTTTAAGAAAAGGAAGTCTCATGCAAGAAGCATTTACCGACAGTCGCGACGTTGTTCATTACATCGACGGCAAGCGCCACCCTAGCCAGGGAAATGAAACGCAAGCGGTTTATAACCCCGCAACCGGTGAAGTTGCGAGACAAGTCCAACTGGCAACCATAGAAGACGTTACTGCTGCGGTTGCCAGCGCCAAGGCTGCTGCCCCGGCTTGGGCCGATACGCCGCCATTGCGCCGCGCGCGCATTATGTTCCGCTTCCTGGAATTGATGAAAGCGCATACCGACGAACTGGCCGCCATCCTAACGGCAGAACACGGTAAGGTGTTTAGTGATGCCCAAGGCGAGGTCGCGCGTGGCATTGATGTGATTGAATTTGCCTGCGGCATTCCCCAATTGTTAAAAGGCGATTATACGGATCAAGTCGCCAATGGCCTGGACAACTGGACCCTACGCCAACCCCTGGGTGTGGTTGCTGGCATTACTCCCTTTAACTTTCCCTGCATGGTGCCTTGCTGGATGTTCCCCATTGCCATTGCAGCGGGCAACTGTTTCATCCTCAAGCCCAGCGAACGCAACCCTTCCGCATCGCTATTAATGGCCGAGCTATTGCAGCAAGCAGGCCTGCCCGACGGCGTATTCAATGTGGTTCAAGGCAACAAAGTGGCGGTAGATGCCCTATTGGAACATCCTGATGTGGCCGCTGTCAGCTTTGTTGGCTCCACACCTATTGCCCGTTATATCTATGAGCAAGGCGCGCGCTACGGTAAACGTGTTCAGGCACTTGGAGGGGCCAAAAATCACCTGGTTGTCATGCCCGATGCCGATATCGATCAGGCTGCCGATGCACTCTTAGGAGCAGGCTTTGGTGCCGCCGGTGAGCGCTGTATGGCGATCTCGGTTGCTGTCCTCGTTGGGGAGGCCGCCGATAAGCTACTTCCTAAACTCCAAGAGAAAATCAAGACGCTCAAAATTGGCAATGGCATGAATCCCGAATCAGAAATGGGGCCCATTATTACCCCAGAGGCGGTCGAGCGTATCGAGGGCTACATTCAGTCCGGCGTCGATGAAGGCGCTACCCTGGTTGCCGATGGCCGCGGCCTAACCGTTGACGGCCATGAAAATGGGTTCTTTACCGGGGCCACCCTGTTTGATAATGTCACGCCATCCATGCGTATTTATCGGGAAGAGATCTTTGGCCCGGTACTCTCATGTGTACGTGTCAACGACTTTGCCGAAGCGGTTGATCTTATTAATACACATAGTTTTGGTAATGGCGTGTCCTGCTACACCAGTGATGGCAATATTGCCCGTGAATTTGGCCGTCGCATCCAGGTAGGTATGGTAGGTATCAACGTGCCCATCCCCGTTCCCATGGCATGGCATGGATTTGGGGGCTGGAAAGACAGCCTATTTGGTGATTTACACATTTACGGCGAAGAAGGTGTACGTTTCTACACCAAACAAAAATCCATCATGCAACGTTGGCCCGCCAGCATCGAGAAAGGCGCCGAGTTTGCCATGCCCACGGCAAAATAATGCCAACCCGGCCAATACCATAGGCGTTGCCCTAATCAAACGGGGCATCTGCCATCCAAATGTATAAGCCATCTACCCACGAACGGGCCGGCAAAGCCAGCTGGGCTTCAATCTCTGAAGCCCGCTGGTACAACGCCTCAAAATCAATAACCGGGGCAGATTTAAACGCAATGGCAACTTTATTACCCTCATGCACTTCAGGCAACCAGGCGACCGCCTCAAACACCTGATTCATTCGACGAAAATGGTCGTGATGCCCGGGAAATTCACATAGCAGGTTTACCGTCATTAAGCCATGCTCCCCCAAGACGGCAGCGCAACCCCGATAAAACTCTTGCGACCCACACGCAGGTTCCGCAGCTTGCGCATCATATAAATCCACCTGCAAAATATCATGACGGCCCTGATTATCAGGGTGGGCCACATAATCTTCTGCATCCTCAACCACAATCTTTAAACGGGAAGATTCTGGCGGAAGATGGAATTCTTCGCGACAAATCTCCACCACGCGAGGATTGATCTCCACTACCTCTATCGTTGCCTCTGGGTAGTGTTGATAACAAAACTTCGTTAAAGCCCCTGCACCTAATCCAAGCTGACAAATGGTTTTTGGTGATGGCATAAAGAGGGACCACAGCATCATCTGCTGAATGTATTCCACCTCGAGTGCCTGGGGCGCATCAATCCGCATCGCACCTTGCACCCAAGGCGTGCCAAACTTCAAGTAACGAACACCGTCCTCATCGTATGTAGACGCCACGCCTGGCCGTGCGGCAACTTTTGCAGCAGTGGCAACCAAAAATTGCATAATGTTAGAAAAACGACGGTTGTCGTCGGTTTTTTTCATTGATGTTATCCTTATCGTCCAAATACCTCGTTCTCAATCATAACGTTTCAAGGAACGCTTCTATGGCTTCGAACACACTTGACCACCTGGGCAAGCTGCTACTCAGAGTCACCGTTGGCGGCATTTTAATTTTCCACGGCGTTGATAAATTGTTTTCTGGTATTTCCGCGATAGAGAGCATGGTAATGGCACGCGGTTTGCCAGCACTTTTTGCCTGGGCGGTGTTTATTGGGGAGCTCATTGCTCCTGCGCTTGTCATCCTGGGTTGGTATACCCGTTTAGGCGGCTTATTGATTACCGCAAACATGGTAACTGCGATTACCTTAGCCCATACCGCCGATATTTTTCAAATCAACCAAATGGGCGGCTGGCAGCTTGAACTGCAAGGGCTGTTCTTGTTTGGTGGCCTAAGCATTGCCCTACTGGGCGCAGGTCGCTATAGCGTTGCCGGCCCCAACAGCCCCTGGAACTAGCCAAAGCGGCCAGTAATATACTCTTCCGTTTCTTTACGGGCCGGATTTACAAAAATCTGGTCCGTTTTGCCAAACTCCATGAGTTCTCCCATATACATGTACGCGGTATAGTCGGAGCAACGCGCGGCTTGTTGCATATTGTGCGTCACAATGACTACGGTGTAATCTGATTTTAATTCAGCAATCAGCTCTTCAATTCTGGCTGTTGAAATGGGGTCTAATGCAGAGCAGGGTTCGTCTAGCAACAAGACTTCAGGTTTGATGGCAATTCCCCGTGCAATACACAGCCGCTGCTGTTGCCCACCAGACAGCCCATAGCCCGTTTTATGTAGTTTGTCCTTGACTTCAGACCACAAAGCAGCTTTGGTTAAGGCCCATTCAACCCGCTCGTCCATTTCGCCTTTGCTTAATCGCTCAAACAAACGAATGCCAAAGGCAATATTATCGTATATGCTCATGGGAAATGGTGTGGGCTTTTGAAACACCATGCCAACTTTCGCGCGAATCAAGGAAATATCCATTTTCGAGGTCAAGAGATTTTCCCCATCCATGAGTATCTCCCCTTCCGCACGCTGGCCCGGATACAACTCAAACATACGATTAAAGGTTCGCAGTAATGTGGACTTCCCACACCCCGAAGGCCCTATAAAAGCCGTTACCTTTTTCTCCTTAATGTCCATATTGACATTTTTAATGGCTTGAAAATCTCCATAATAAAAATTCAGATCACGAATTTTCAACTTGACAGCGTCTGTGACGAAAGAGGAGTGACTCATAGAATTCTATTTGGCTAAGACCGGCTGAAAAACCGCCGTGCCACAATATTTATCAACAATACGAGCAGAGTAATTAATAGAGCGCCTGCCCATGCAAGCTGCTTCCAATCTTCAAACGGGCTGGCCGCATACTGGAAAATCACGACGGGGAGGTTCGCAATTGGTGCATTCATATTCCAGGTTAAGAATTGATTGCTGAGCGCGGTAAATAGCAAAGGTGCTGTTTCCCCCGAAATTCGTGCAACTGCCAACAATACACCGGTAATAATCCCGGAGCGTGCCGCCCGGTAGCTAATAAACAGCACCATTCGCCATTGCGGACAACCAAGCGCAAAGGCGGCTTCGCGCAAGCCCCCCGGGACAAGCTGCAACATATTATCGGTGGCCCTTACCACGACCGGAATGACAATAATGGCAAGCGCAAATGCCCCTGCCCAACCCGAGAAATGCCCCACCTGAGACACATACACCGCGTAGATAAACAGCCCAATAACAATAGAGGGCGCCGCGAGTAACACATCATTTAAAAACCTCGTCACCGGTGCCAGCCAGCCATGACGTCCAAACTCGGCCAGGTAGGTCCCCGCTAACACCCCAATGGGGGTTCCGATTAACGTGGCAACGGCAGCCATTAATACGCTACCAATAATGGCATTCAATAACCCCCCCATTTCCCCAGGCGCTGGCGTGGTTTGTGAAAACAAGGCAACGTTAATCGCGCTACCACCTTTCAGCAGTAGCGTAGCAACAATCCAGCAAAGCCAAAACAAACCAAAAGCAACCGCTAACGCTGCCAGGCATAACATCAACCGATTGCGACGCTGCCGCCGCCGATAAACCGGATTGGCCGTAGAGACGGGAACAACAGGAGAAGAATGTATCAACACCTAAGGCAACCCTTGCTTACGAGACATATTCCACAACACTAACTTAGACAATGCCAACACAATGGACGTAATTACAAATAGAATTAACGCCAGCTCCAGCAACGCTGACTTCTGCAAGCCCCCCGCCTCGTTAAACTGGTTCGCTAATGCAGAGGCGATAGAGTTTGATGAAGAAAACACCGAGACCGGCAGATTAAAGGCATTACCGATCACAAAGGTAACCGCCATGGTTTCCCCCAATGCTCGCCCCAAGCCCAACATAATGCCACTAATCACCCCATGGCGCGTATACGGTAGCACGACTTTCCACATAACTTCCCATCTCGTACTGCCTAACCCATAAGCGGACTCCTTTAACATGGGAGGCACCACGGCAAAAACATCCCGCATGACGGCGGTAATAAAGGGTATTACCATAATGGATAGGATCACCCCAGCCGTAAAAATCCCTATCCCCAAAGGCGGGCCAGCAAACAACTCACCAAGGATGGGAATCGTTGCAAATATCTTAATTAAAAAAGGCTGTACGCTACTTTGGAAAACTGGCACGAAGATAAACAGCCCCCACATACCATAAATAATAGATGGGATAGCAGCAAGCATTTCTATGGCAGTTCCTATCGGTGTCCGCAATGCTTCCGGGGATAGCTCCGTTAAAAACCAAGCAATTCCGAACGACACAGGAATGGCAATTACCAATGCAATCGCTGACGTCAATAAGGTGCCCAATACGGGAACCAGAGCCCCATAACGATCCTGCACCGGATTCCAGTCGGCACTCGTTAGAAATGACCATCCATATTCAGACAGGGTTTGGCGACTACTTAGCACCAAGCTCACGACGATAGCAAGCAATAACACTAAAACAAAAACTGCAAACGCGCGCGTGATGCTTCGAAACAAGGCATCATTAAAAGCATTTCTGTTGGCTTGCATATTATGGATCCCACACAGGGTTACCCGCTTCATCATGGAGCGTTTGGGACCATTGTTGATGAAGCGTGTTAACAGCAGAAGAAGGAATGGGAATGTACCCTAAATCACGGACCACCTGAGACCCATGCGTCAAGGCCCAATCAAAAAACTCCAATACGACCCGACGACGCTCCACCGACTTCGCCTTGCGGCGCAGCAAAATAAAGCTTGCTGCCGTTATTGGCCACGAGTCAGCACCTGGCTGATTGGTTAAATTCACAGCCATGCCAGGGACCTGCCAGTCGGCCTGCTCCATAGCTGCCCTAAAGGTACGCTGCTCTGGCGCCACAAAGTAGCCCGCTCGGTTCATCAATTGCACCCACGCCAGCTGATTTTGATTCGCATAAGAGTACTCAATATAACCAATCGCATATTTTAACTGCTGCACATACGCGGCAACGCCCTCATTTCCTTTACCGCCTTGTCCAAGGGGCCATTTTACTGCTTTACCCCGGCCCACCTTACGTTCCCATTGTGTCGTTGTACTCGCAAGGTAATCGGTCCACACGTACGTTGTTCCCGATCCATCCGAGCGATACACCACAACAATTTCTGCATTTGGTAATGAAAGCCCCGGGTTTAAGGCCTCTATGGCCTCATCATTCCAACGACGTATTACACCCAGATAAATATCGGCCAATACCTCTGGCGTGAGTCGTAGATCCCCCGCCGCTATTCCGGGCAGATTAACAATGGGGACGATTCCACCCGCTACTGCAGGGAATTGTATGAGGTCATGAGCTTGCAGCCAATCCTCAGAAACAGGATCGTCTGAGGCACCAAAATCCACCGTACCAGTAACGATTTGTTGCTGCCCTCCACCCGAGCCCATGGATTGATAATTTACTTTATGGCCTGTTTCCTCATAGAAAGCAGCTGCCCACTTAGCATAAACTGGATAGGGCAGCGATGCGCCGGCACCGGTCAGATCCAGCGCGAAACCAAGTCGGCTTATAAGCAACAAGGACAGACCAAGTACATGCAGCCACAAACGCAGCGTACTCACTGATGCCCCTCACTTGGTATTGCACCACTTACAGCTGTCGGTTTACGATACAGGTGCATGAGATGCTCATGGACATTGAAGGGTTTAGCTTTGGATGCCACTCTTGCATAATCGCCATTAGGTAATGCTCGCCAGGCCAACTGATTATCCCGTAACGAGAAACGAAATGCCTCACGAATCACCCGCTTTTTAATGGTGCTATCCAAAACAGGAAAGGCAACTTCCACACGCCGAAAAAAATTACGACCCATCCAATCGGCCGAGGACAAATAAACCCGCTCCGCACCCCCGGCATAGAAATAATACGCGCGCGCATGTTCTAAAAAACGGCCGACGATTGATCTGACCCGGATATTATCAGATAACCCCGGAACCCCGGCGCGTAACGCACAAGCGCCCCGAACAATCAGGTCGATCCGTACACCCGCTTGGCTCGCTTGATAAAGGGCCTCAATCACGGTTGCTTCCAGTAGAGAATTCATTTTGGCCATAATTCTAGCAGGCTTTCCCGCTTTTGCCTGCTGAGTTTCCTGACGAATCAAGGCCAGCATGGTCTCGTGTAAGGTAAAAGGGGATTGCAACAAACGTTTTAATGGACGCCTTGCACCTAACCCCGTTAAAAGCGAAAAGACCCGATCCATGTCCTCGCAAATATCAAACTCCGCGGTAAACAATCCGAAGTCGGTATACAGCTGTGCTGTTTTAGAATGATAGTTTCCAGTCCCCAAATGCGCATAGCGTTGCAAGTGCCCTTTCTCACGACGCAACACCAAGGCCATCTTGGCGTGCGTTTTATGTCCGACCACCCCGTAGCTAACGTGGGCTCCTACCTCCTCTAAACGGGCAGCCCAATTAATGTTGGTTTGCTCATCAAAGCGCGCCATTAACTCAACGATAACAGTCACTTCCTTGCCCGCTTTCGCCGCTGCCAGGAGCAACTGCATAAGCTCAGAATCTTCCCCCGTCCGGTAGATAGTCTGCTTAATAGCAACAACCGCAGGATCTGTGGCGGCAGCCATTAAAAAATTTAAGACAGGCTGAAAAGACTCATAGGGGTGGTGCAATAAAATATCTTTTTTTCGAATGGCTTGAAATAAAGCCTCCGTATCCTCGCCGATGCGCACAAAAACATCAGGAACGGACGGATAATATTCAGCAAACAAGAGCTCAGGACGATGCACAACATTGCACAGCTGCTGTAAACGTGTCAAATTCACTGGACCCTTAATTCTATAGGTATCCTTACCCTTTAACGAAAATTCTTGTTGTAAAAACAAGGCGAGCTCGGGCGGCATGGAATAATCAATTTCCAATCGAACGGCCGCCCCAAAATTACGCTGTGACAATTCTCCTTGTAACGCCAGGCGTAAATTAGTAATTTCTTCCTCATCCACAAACAAATCACTATTACGGGTCACCCGCCATCGATAGGCACCATGAATCGTTAAACCAGGGAAAAGTTCATGAATAAATGCACTAATGATGGTGGTAAGCATTAAATAGCCATGCGGCACCTCCCCCACCTCCGGTGGCACACGAATCAGTCTCGGCAGCGATCGCGGCGCCTGCAAGATGGCAATCGACCCAGAACGCCCAAAAGCATCTACTCCGGATAAAGAAACAATAAAATTTAAACTCTTATTAAAGACCCGCGGGAAAGGCCGAGCCGGATCCAACCCAATAGGTGTTAGTAACGGGGCTATTTCCTGAGCA
>Ga0209487_1001448_pt1 | contig 20094 bp, 12 predicted proteins | sample Poulit2012_FD_187524 | JGI IMG/M metagenome (GOLD analysis project Ga0209487, IMG submission 187524) | Agricultural soil microbial communities from Georgia to study Nitrogen management - Poultry litter 2012 (SPAdes) (version 2) | ecosystem: Environmental > Terrestrial > Soil > Agricultural land...
AGTTCATTAAGAAAATGTAATTCTTGTCTTCTTTCTTCCGGATTGATAGTTCCACTTGTTCAGGCAGCTCAAATACATCCTGAAACCTGTTTAAATCAAATTCATCAATCAGCTGGCTCACTAAATATTGACTAAATACCCCACCAAAATAGTAACAATTGCCTTCTCCATAAGAACGTTTCACTAATGCTGGTTTCCCTGCGAAATGAGCGTTAGTAAAGGTGGCTAATACGTCAACCCCTTGCTGCGGACGCAGTACCTCATTAAAATCATTGGCTTCTATTTCATGAGCATTCTTTAACTGAATACCAGGCATTGGTTCAAATTCGGCAACTCTTGTAAATTCTTCAACTGTAACTCCTGCTAATTCTGCTAAATATCCAGGGAACTCTTTCATATATGTCTGACCCGACTCATCTTTATAACCAGAACGACATCCGAAAATAATCTGCCCGCCTTGTTTAACATAATCTGTAAATAATTCGGTATGCTTCTCTGTTAAAATAGCAGGATGTGGATAAACTAATACTTTGTATTTTTTTAGATCTTCTAATGCAGTGTCATTGTTAAAATTACATATATCCATAGGCAAGTGGTTATATTGTAATGCCTTAAACCATGCCTCTTTACTCTTGGATTCATATGGACCCACCCAGTTATCAAACTCTCCGTCCCATTCATTATCATAATTATTCAAATAAGCAACCTCTGCTTGATAGGTGGAACCGGCAATTTTTCCAAGTTGTTGAATTTCTTTACTTACCTTGTTTACCTCTTTCACACGACGGTTAGGAACATTATGGTAATCATTAATTCCATGCCAATAAATTTCTGTCCCTTTGGTAGCTGTTCTCCATCTGAAATACAAAATCATGTCAGCTCCATGAGCAATTGATTGATATGTCCACAAACGTAGTTGTCCAGGTTTTGGTGAAGGCTGTTCAATTCTTGTTACCCAGCCACCAGGTCCAGATTGCTGTTCGAACACAGCAAAGTTTGGAGATATACTCCGTACCATACTTAAATTCAAACTCCATTTCCGGTCCCGCAATGGTTTTTCAGAGTCATCTTTGATGATTCTTCCAAAATTCGGATAAGAATCATAGGCATAGAAATCTAATAAATCATTAGTTAGCTTGTGATTATCCAAATGACCAAACATTCCATTAGTCGTCACCCATTGGTTCGGTGCATATTTACGTAAGATATCCGTCTGCAGATTGGCAAAAGAAATCGCACTATCCGAGAAAAATCTCTTTTCATCTAAAGCGTGGTGTGGATTTGGTGAATTAGGAACAGTTTTACGAGTTAGATAGACTTGCTCCCAACTTGTATAGGTCTGATTCCAAAATACCGTTCCCCAAGCTTCATTTAAGTTGTCTAAAGATTGATACTTATTTTTAGCCCATTCTCTAAAAGCATCATGGTCAGCCTTTGAATAAAATTCATCTGTTTCACAATTTAATTCATTATCAATCTGCCAGCCTACTACAGTCGGATTATCGCTATAATGTTTAGCCATTTCTGTCACAATAATTGCCGATAGTCTCCGATAATTTTCCGAATTATAATTATAGTGCCGACGTGCACCATGTTGATATGAAACGCCACCTTGTGTTGCATTTAAAGCATCTGGATATTTTTCTGTGAGCCAAGCTGGTGGTGTTGCTGTGGGTGTGCCCATAATTACCTTCAATCCAAATTCATGCGCCTTGGCTACAGCTCGATCGAACAAATCAAAAGAGAAAGTTCCTTCTTCTGGCTCAAATATCGTCCAAGCAAACTCCCCCATCCTGACATACGTAAAACCTAACTCTCTCATCCTTTTATAATCATCTTCCCACATTTCCTCTGACCAGTGTTCCGGATAGTAACAAACCCCTAATGTTAGTTTTTCTTCATTTAACTTCTTCATATTGAACGTCTCCTCCTAAACTGTTTTTATTCCTTTACTGCTCCTCCTAAAATACCAGATACAAAATGTTTTTGGAGTATTAAAAATACAACCATAACTGGTATGACGGAAATTGCTGTACCAAGCATTAATTGCCCGTAGTCAATAGAGTTAAGACCGGCAAGCGTTGATAATGCGACTGGTAATGTATAGTTTTTTTGTGTTGTCATTACAATTAATGGCCACATAAAGTTGTTCCATTGGAAAGTAAACAGAAAGATCCCTACCGCTGAAAGTGCGGGCTTCATTGTCGGAAGGGCAATTCGAAAAAAAATATAAAACTCTCCAGCACCATCAATCCTAGCTGCTTCTAATAAAGAATCTGGTATTCCCTTCATATTTTGCCTGATCAGAAAGATCGCGAAAGGATAGCACAGTTGTGGTAAAAATACAGCATGGTACGTATTTATCCAATTTAGTGAGCCAAATACTTCGAATAAAGGAATAATAGTTGCTTGATACGGTACCATCATTGCCAGTAAAATAGCAGCAAAGATTAAGTTATCCCCTTTAAATTTATATTTTGCAAATGCATAACCGGCTGATGAACAGATAAACAAACTTAACACCACAAATATAACGGTAATGATTGTTGAGTTCATTAAAGCTCTTAGAATATCAATGGACTCATTTAACCCGACAAAATTTTCAACTAAATAATTGCCTGGAATTAATTTAGGTGGAAATGATAAGACATCTCCTGATGGATTCGTAGCCCCCACCACCATCCAATAAAAAGGCGCCAGAGATAAGACAACACCGATTAATAAAAAGACATGTAAGCCTATTTTTTGGAGTCGTTTTTTATTTTTCATTCATCATCCCTCGCTACTTTAAATTGTAACCATGACAATACCGCAATAAATAAGACAATGATATAAGCAATCGCCGATGCATAACCAAAATCAAAATATTCAAATCCCTGATTATATAAATAATAGGTGATTGTTATGGTTGCATTATTTGGCCCGCCACCTGTTAAGTTATATGGTTCATCAAACAATTGGAAACTGCCAATTGTTGAAAGAATAAAAGTAAACAGCAAAACAGGCTTAAGTTGTGGTAATGTAATGGTAAAAAATTTCCGTATGTTACTGGCTCCATCAATGCTTGCGGCCTCATATAGATTATGTGGTATTCCCTGTAAACCAGCCAAAATAATCACCATATTGTAACCCGTCCATCTCCAAGTGGTTACGATGATTAAGGATACCTTGGCCCATACCGAATCTGTTAACCACCCAATTTTCTCCATTCCAATTGAGGTTAATATATAATTAATTAGCCCATAATCTGTATTTAGAAGCAGTACAAAGATAATTGATGCTGCCACCAAAGAAGTGACCGCTGGTGTAAAAAACGCTACACGATAAAATCCTCTCATGGATAATAAAGCAGAATTTAGAAATACAGCCAACACAACGGCTAAAAATAACATGATTGGTACTTGAGCTAATAGAATGATAAACGTATTTCCCATGGCCTTGTAAAATAACGGATCATTAAATAACCTTACATAATTATCAAAACCTGAAAATGTATATGCCCCTCCAGTTCTTGTTTGAAAGCTTAAAATAAAAGAAGAGATAATAGGATACACCATAAATGTCAAAAATAATAGAACAGCCGGAGCAATAAAAATATATGGTGCTGTTTTCGGTGTTATAAACGGCTTTTTTTCTTTTTTGTTTAAGGTTATTCTCCCACTTTCTTCATGTTGTTTGTTTTGCAATGTCATTCCTCCTTGAGAAGAGTCAAGCTTATCATAAGTTCCGACCTTATCCAGTTAGCTTCATTAATCCGATATTTCTAAACCAGTTTGTCTCTCTGCCTGACTTTGTCCATCATCTAGCACTTGTTCTGATTCCTTATTCTCTAACAAGAATGACTCAAATTCACTTCCCATGATCGACCTAACTTCTAGTTCTCCAGGTGCATGGTTAACTGGCGGAATATCAGACACCGTGTCTGCAAACTTCTCGAAAAAGGGCTGGTTATTAAAATACTCTTGATCTTCAGAGAAGATTGGTTCATCATAGGCTGCTGTAAGGGACGGAAATAGTCCTCTATTAGTTAACCCTTTAATCTGCGAATCAATATCGGTGGTTGCAAACTCTACAAAGGAATAAGCCGCTGCTTTATTTTCAGAAGCTGATGAAATAGCCAGAGCCGACCCACCATCATTTGCTGCTCTAGTATCTCCCCCCTCAAAGGCTGGAAGTTCAAACACATCCCATTTTCCTGATAATTCTGGCATTTGTTCAATCATCGTCCCACTCCACCATACTGCACCTGGATGAGTGGCAACCTCACCATTCTTCATCGCCGCTACCTGACCATCCCAATTATTGGTATATGTTAAAATACCTGAGTCCCTCATTTCTTCAATCACTCCGATAGCTTTTTCTGCCTCCGGTGATGTTAAATCTAATTTTCCATCCTCTGTAAAGAAATAAGCACCTTGTTGCTGCAACATAATTCGGAACAATCCTTCATTATCCATTCCTAAAAATGATTTTTCTGTATGATCAACAACTTGTTTACCTGCTTCTATATAATCATCCCACGTTTCAATTTTTGTAGGATCAATACCTACTTCCTCAAAAATATCTGTACGATACATAACTCCTACAGGACCTAAATCTCTAGGAGCCGCTGCCAACATGCCGTCTTCCGTTTTCAAACCTTCTACCTTTGATTCCGCAAATTTATCCTCATGTTCATCAAAACCTAATACAATTAAATCAACTAAACCGTCTGGAAATTCATTCGTAAAAGAATGAATTCGATTATTTTCTACCTGAAACACATCCGGTAATCCACTTCCCCCGCTTGACATGCCTGCACTTACCTTTTGATACACTTGATCCACTCCACTTTTCTCAACAGTCACGTTTACATTTGGATACTGTTTATTAAATGCTGGTACTACATCCTTTTCTAAATAATTTGCCTCCAATTCCCATGCCCAAACGGTAATATCCCCTTCGACATCTTCGGGATTGTCTGGAATCGTTACATCCTCTGCATCAGATGAGGAACCACTGCAAGCCCCCAAGAAAATGGTGAACATTACTACAAGACCTTTTAGCCAATACTTTTTCATTTACTTTCCACCCCTCCTCTTTTTGGTAACGCTTACATAAATATTGTAAACATACTGAATTTAAAGTTATGGTATAATTTCTATAAAAATAGTACTACATCACCTTTTATGTAATTTAATCAATATATGGAGGGCAATATCATGGATAGTCATCTTGCGTACTGTTGTAAATTAGTAAGTGAGACCATTAATATACCTATTCATGTACTGAATAAAAAAGGTTATATTGAATTAGACTTCACTTTAAATGTGTCTTATAATCCACTATTTTCTTCTAAGCAGGATCACATAAATAGTCTACGCATCACGAGCCAATCTGAAATATTACCTAGACTTTATACCAATGAGTTTTTAGAGCACTTTGTAATAATACCCATTATTACAAAGGACAAATATCAAGGTTCAATTGTTTTGGGCCCCGCTATCTCTCCCAAGCCCTCGGAAAATCTTTTAGATGACATTATTGAGTTACACAAACTCAAAGATATTGAATCCACCGTAAGAGATTATTTTTACAACTTACCAACTATTAGCAGGTGGAAATTATTACAATTAAGTTGTCTTATTTGTTATTTGGTTTTCAACAAAAAAATTGAAATAGAAGAATTGGCGGAACATTGCTTGTGTTATCCAAGCATTTTCCAGGACCAATATCTCCCTGACCAAGATATTTCTGCACTACGTCAAGATGAGGCCTTTCATCACGATCCCATATCAGAAAGAAGATTATATCAATTTATTACGGAAGGAGATAAAGATGGACTTTTACTCTATCATTTGACTTTTCATCATAAATCCGATATTCAGTTTGGCAAGTTATCAAGAAGGGGAGAACTTAGAAATCAAAAAAATTTAAAAATAGCAACCATTACGCTGGCTACTCGCGCTGCGATTGCAGGAGGTCTTCATCCTGAAATTGGGTACACACTTGGGGATAATTTTATTCAAGAATTAGAAGAACTTCATACCATTAATGAAATAGAAGTTTTTATTGAAAATGCTCTCTGCGAATTTGCTGAAAGAGTAAGAAGAAGTAAAAAACAACTCTACTCCAAAGCGATAGGTGATTGTATAAACTATATTTTCTCACATATATATGGAGAATTATCCCTGTCCACGCTGGCCCAAACTGTTGCCTTAAAACCGAAATACTTGTCTAACCTTTTTAAAAAAGAGGTGGGAATACCGATAACAGAATACATTCAAAAAACTAAAATTGACGAAGCGAAAAAACTTATGACCTATAGTGATAATTCTCTATCGGAAATCTCTGCACTGCTTAATTTCACAGATCAAAGTTATTTTACTAAAGTTTTTAAGAAACATACGAACTTAACTCCCAAACAATACATGCAGCACTGGATTGAGAGGGATGATAATTTGTTTTGACCTGAAGACAAATCTTTTGAGGTGATGTAACTTCTTATACGAGGTATAGGCGACCAAAAGCCCATACCATTTCGGTTGGGCTTTTGGACGATTGCATTCTACGTTAAATCCAGTCAATAAAATTGCTATTAGATAAAAAAGCCAGATACTATGCAATATCAAACATCACATAATATCTAGCAAAATAATAACTACATTCACTTTTCAGCTTCTATACTCATTTACCCAATCTCTGCTAACAACCTCTTCATTTCTTTTCCATTTTTCGCTGCACTATCCAATGGGTTTTTCGTAAATTCTTCTTGTTCAACAACCAGCCATTTCACCTAGTGTGAGTATGGAAGAATGTATTAAATTAGCTGCCAAATACGCTGGCAACTTAAAACATATATAATATAAAAGCCACCCCTAAAGTTAGCTTTTTTAGTCTAACTTCAGGGGTGCACTTCTCAGATCCGGTCCACTTTTTTATTTTATTCTACTAATACGTTAACCGCATCTGGCCTATAAGTTGTTACAATTTGTCCATTTTTATCTGTTGTAAACAAAATCGAACGTTCCCTTTCCAATTCCAATGTGTAACATTTCTCAGTTTGATAATCTTTTACTTTCACCGTTGTATCTGCCGCATATTCGGATACGAAAACGAACAAATAACCTTCACGAAATGTGAGTTTCCTTCCATAGATACCTGGAAGATCACCGCCTTTAAGCCATTCAAGTTCAGGTTTAACACCTGCTATAGAAAGTGCTTGTCGATAAACAGCTGTAATGACTTCTGATTGCTCATTAAGCTCAATCGGGAGTGCACTCCATATAAGTTTTCCTTTACCGATCGGAACATCTACTAAGGTTGTTACACCTTGTTTATTAGCTACGTCCTTGTTCAGGATCTCTTTATTGATTTCCGCTATACGACGCTGTCCAAAAGATACCGGGTAAAGCTCACCATCGCATTCTAGCATTTCTTCACGCAGAATATTAGATAACGTATAACTGCCAACTTCTTTTTGTAATCGATTATTATGCTCCCAATATTCATTCAATCCAAGTGGGCCTGTCCAGAGAATCGTGCCACCTTTTTCCTTAACATGTTGTAATAGTTCATTTTGAGCATTTGTACTGAAATTATGTGCACTTGGAACAATTATTAATTTAGGGGGAAAGTCTGCTAGGCCGTCCAACTGGTATTCACCCATTGCTCGGAATGGTAAATGCATATCATATGTTAAAATTCGCGACAACTTAGTTGTTGCATCATAGGCCACTTTCCGGTTCGAAAAATCATTGGAATGGGGAAAAATAATAACAATATCTTCTAATTTACGATCCTCAAATAAATCACGTGTATTGTGAATAAAAGAGCCAAAATCATACGAAACATCAGCTTCTGGCTTTTGAGTACCATCCGCACGTACAGCTCCTATATTTGATTCGTTTACATTATTCATAAAATAATTCGTATTCCACAGCCATTGAACCGCACCAGCGCCACCTGTTGCGAACGCATAGGCATATTTACGTTCTAAAATATTACGAAGCTCGAATTCCGACCGTTTTCCTTTACCATCTGGGGTTTCTACATACATGATACCTGTTTCTTGAACAAGATTGGGCTTATACGGCGTTTTCGTAAATATACCATCCCATATTAGGTCATCATTGCGCCACCATGAATGGACTGTTGTATAATCAACAGCTTCTGCATAGAAAAATGGTGTGGGCCGCTGTTCGCTTAATGGTGATGGATGCATACTACTTAATCCCTCATCCTGCCCAACCGTGATCAACTGTTTCGAATTGATGAATTTAATTGCATCTGTTAACGATTTTACCCATTGATTATGCATATCCATCGTGAATAATGTATAGTCAAGCCAACTTAACCCTTTTTTAGGCTGTTTCATGTCATGAACATCAAAGTTAATATCGTTCTGTTCCGGTAATTCAACCGCCGAAAATTCAGGCAATTCTCCTGGCGTCATGTTCCATCGCTCCTGAAGTTGTTCAATTGATCGATGACGACCAGATAACCACTTTTGGAATGCCTGCTTTTCAAACGCATCATGAGAAGACCGGGGTCCTTGAAAAATACGTTTTGGATCAAACATAGATGGTTCATTAATTAAATCCCAGTGTACATTCTTTGTTTCCGCATGTCTTGTAACGATTGATGATATAAAACGTTTTTGCGCTTTTACACTTCGCGGATCAAGATAAGGATTTTGGCCTTCAAAAGCTTCCGGTGTAAACGCAAAAAAGTTAAATGTAACTTCTATATCATATTTTTTTGCCGTTAATATGAAAGCATCAATGGCTCGTAGCACTTCTTCATGTGCATGACCATCTACAAACATAATATGACGCCAACCTGTCCATAAGCCTGTTCGAATGAGATTAATACCTGCCTGCTTCATTTGTGACATATCCTGATCCCACACAGAGACGTTGGGCATAAATAGATATTTCCGCGCAACATCTGATGTCATATAGGTCTGACCAACAATAGGGAATGGCTGACCATTTTTCCGAAAATAATCTCGATCATGTGTTAATATATCACCCTGTTTTAAAAGCGCATCATCATAACCCCAAAAGCCCTGTTTTAAAAACCTGCTTTCACCTGCAGTAGACTGTGCTGTACATTCAACAGTATAGAACCCACTTGAAACATTAAAAGGACAAAGTATACGTTTAAATTGCAAATGGGATGTTGCGGTCATTTTTTTAGAGACAGACCACACCTTCCCTTTATTTTCAGATTCATGATTATATATATCAATTGTAAAATGCCACGTTTCTTCATTTAACTTAGTTTCATTTACTGCATTTACAATCTTTTCAATTTGAATTGTTAATGTCGGCTGATCACCAGGGTCATAAGTTGCATAATTAGGCTTTAGCCATATTTCTGTTACACCCTTTGAACTAAAGTTTGCCCAAGTCATTAAGGCATCTACTCCGCCTTCATCCCAAAATCGAGACTCAACAGATTGGTTGATAAAGAGCCAACGTCCACCAGCAAATAAACCTTTTGTATTTTCAATTAATACAGCCGATGCCGCGACCGCCCTATTGTCTTTAGACATACCCTTTAACAAAGGATATATATGTGCATCCATAGGGCCACCTGAACCATTTTCATTTGGAAGATCTTTAGATTTTGTAACGTGCATGATTAAATTATATGTTGGTTGTATAGAAAATAGAGACGTCCAGCCCGAAAATACAGGTATGTGTTCGTCTGCTTCCAATCTGTCAATGGACACATGATCAACAGGTAAGACTTCATGAATTTGCAATTTCTGATGATAAGCCGTTTGTTCTCTTTCTTGATTCCACTCCCCATCAATTCCCTTTACAACAGGTATGCGGAATGGTGCACCGCCAATATGAACAAAGCCTTTTCCGGATTGTAAATAAGCCAGAATACCAGTCCAAGCATCCTTTGGAAAATATGGTCCATGAAGATTAATCAAAGTAGCCATTGTATTTTGATTATTTAATACGTCAATGAACTGTTCTGCATCAACAACCTTAAAATGTCCTTTTAACAGACGCAATTGTTTAACATCGGGCCTACCCCCATCATATGGAAAACGTTCATCATAAAAAACGATTGTATTATTCATCATACCAACCCTCTCATCAGTGTTTTTGTATTCCATATACTTTATCTAAATACGATCGTAAAACTAACCTTTCACAGCACCCTGTGTCATACCATTCACTATTTGCCTTTCCATAATCAGATAAAAGACAATGGTTGGAACGAGTACCATCGTAAGTCCAGCCATTTGTGCCGTATAATTTGTCGTATACTGTCCCGCAAAGTTGGCTAAGCCAAGTGGCAACGTGTTTAATGATTTGTCATTGATGAGGACTAAGGCAAATGAGAATTCATTCCAGTTATTGATAAAGTTTAAGATAACTGCCGTAGCGATAGCTGGTCGACTCATTGGTAAAATAATAGACCAAAAGATTCGGAAGACACCACACCCATCCATAATAGCGGACTCCTCAATTTCTTTAGAAAAAGAACTCATAAAACTTGTTAAAAGAAAAATGGTAATCGGTAAATTAAAAGCAACATACGGAAAAATTAAAGCCCAATATGTATTCAGTAAGCCAAATTTCTGCATCAATATAAACATCGGAACCAAGGTCGCATGAATGGGTACCAATAAACCAACAATAAAAAAGCCGTACAATAGTTTTCTTCCTTTGAAGTCAAAGCGTGATAAAAAGTAGGATGCTAGAGCTCCGACAAAAATTGAAATCATAACCGCAGCAAATCCAACAACAAGGCTATTGAAAAAATAACTGCCAATGTTGGCTGTTACCCATGCTTCTGAATAGTTTTCCAATACCCACTTGATTGGAATACTGAAGGGGTTCATCGCAAAATCTTGAGCTGTTTTAAATGAATTCATAATCATCCAAAAAATCGGATATGCGTTTACCACTGTAAACAAAATCAATACGCCGTAAATGAGCATTCTATTTATTCTTTTCTTTTTTCGAGCTGCTTCATTAACTTGAGAATCTTGCATTATTTTCAGCTCCCTTTCTATGACTCTTTTTTCCCTAATAGCTTGCTACAAATCAGTATAAGTGTGATACTAAAGACAAAAATCAAAACTGAAATAGCACTACCATAGCCATATCGCAGTCCTTCAAATGTCTTATCATACATATACGTGGCCATAACCTCTGTCGCATGAGCTGGACCACCGGATGTCATAACATAAATAAGATCAAATGTTTTTAAACTGCCACTAATACATAAAACGACGGAAATCATTATAATATTTCTTATATATGGAAGTATGATGAAACGTGTTTTTTGCCATTCTGTTGCACCATCTAAATCTGAAGCTTCTAGAATTTCCTTAGGTACAGTTTGTAATGCTGACAAAAAGATAATGAAATAAAGACCCACAAATTGCCAAATAATTGTGATTGCAATTGCTATCATCGCTATATCAGGGTCACCAAGCCAGTTTTGTTTAATAAAACCCAGCCCAATGAGGTCCAAAAATTTATTTAACATACCTTGCTGGGAATTATAAATCATTTTCCAAGTGATGGAGATGACAACAGTAGATATAACTACAGGCATAAAACCAATAGTTCTAAAGAATTTTGCACCTTTTATTTTTCGATTTAATAATAAAGCGAGTACTAAGGCAATTGGAATTTGCCCAAACACAGAAGCCAATACAACGAGAATGTTATTTTTTACCGATAACCAAAAGATACCATCCTTAAAAACCTCTATAAAATTGTCAATACCTACATATTTCATCTCAGAAAACCCATTCCAAGACATAAATGAATAGTAAAATGAAATAAAGATTGGAATAATACTGAATACGCAATATATAATCAGTGCAGGCATAATTCCTATTCCAATTTTCCAGGGTTTTTTTAGTAAACGCATAAATCCCCACTCCTTTCTGTATACTCCCTTAAAGAGAACGGTTGCATTCAATGATAAAGTATCACAGCATTATAAAAACCAAAATAATTAACATATTATCCAATTTTGTATTCATTGGGCAATAAAATGGGATCGCCTATAATCTGTTGGTGTTAATCCAACATGTGATTTAAATACATGAACAAAATATTTATATTCTTTGTAACCAACATATTCAGCTATTTCGTATATTTTATTTGGTGTGGTTACTAAAAGTTCACATGCCTTATTTATACGAACATGGTTAAGAAATTCCGAATAACTGTACCCAGTTTTTTGTTTGAATAACATGCTGAAATAATTTGGTGTAATAAAATTCTGTTCTGCTACATCTAATGCCTTAATATCTCGTTGATAGTTTTTCAGAATATACTTTTTGGCATTTTCAATAATCCAATGGTTATTCTGTCTCTCATCAGTAGTAGCTATTAAATAATTCAAGTCCGTAACCAAGAGATGTTGAACGGCCTGAAAACTATTGTAAATCCTCAGGTCAACATCTTGATTTAGTCCAGATTTTGCTGCCTCTAGGCGTTGACCATAGCCCAGATTCTGTATGCCACTTTTTAATATCGTTATTAATTCATAAGATACTTGAAAAACTTGTAACAAAGTTAACTGTCTTTCTTGAAATTGTTTGAATAAATCATTAGTGAGGGTTTTTATTAAAGGTTCATCTCGCTGTATGATGGCTTCTAACAACAGTGTTTCCGCCTTCTTAGGATACTCGACTTGAAAGCTTTCATTTTTGACATCTTTTATAAAAGCGATTTGTTTATCATCTATACGATAACTGTCTAAAAACATCCGAGCCTCCTGTCGTACACCCTTTAGGGCAGACAAATCTTGATACTGTTCAGAAACGATCATTTTTATCGAATGTCCTGCTACATTGCCAATTCTCTTACATATTTTTTCCATCTGATGATCGGTCCATTTGAGCCGTTCCCCACTATAACAAATTGTGATCAATTCATTTTCATGTCCTAAAATTGAAATACATGTTATGCCAAACAGAGCAAATGTCTGATCAATATGTCGCTTCCATATCTCCTTTAATTCTGCTAAGGATTCTTCATTATAAGCATCTTTTAATAAATAATAATCACTCAACTCACCAATTATAGTACGATAAGATAAAGTCATGTCTTCCACAACACACATATCTTCAGTTACCATTGGTGAGCCAAATAAGTAATGAAGCATCTGCTGCATAATCAACTCCTGTTTGTGCTTTTGTATCTTTATTTGGTGGTCAATAATCGTTTGTTTTATCTTTTCTACTAAGCCAACCAATTCATCAATATCCACTGGCTTTAACAGATAATCTTCAACACCCAGCCGTACCGCTTGACGTGCATATTCAAATTCATCATAACCACTTAACATAATAATTTTCGTATTCGGAAAGTTTTTCGATAAATGCTCTGATAATTCCAATCCATCCATTTCTGGCATATAAACATCCGTCAAAACAATATCCACGCTTTCCTTGTGCATAAATGATAGGGCTTGCTTGCCATCATAAGCTGTTCCAACAACGTCGATACCGAGATCACACCATGGGATTGTTTTAGATAACCCTTTACAAATAATTGGTTCATCGTCTACGATAAGCATTTTAATCACCATTTGTATTTTCACCACTTTCCAGTATATGTTTCAACTTGTCCTCATTTTCAATATAAGGCAAACGGATTCTTACAAGTGATCCTTGATTCATAGGCATAATTTTTAATCCGTATCGTTTTCCAAATGCCGTCACCAACCGAACATGCGTGTTTTGCAAACCTATACCTTCTTGGTGATCTGTTTTTAATCCCTTTTCAAGCGACGTATTGATACGATCGACATTCATACCTAACCCATTATCTATAACATCGATAAAAACAGAATCTAAGTCATAATACGCACGTATACGAATTCTTTTCTCACATTCCGTCCGTTTAAATGCATGTTTGATGCAATTTTCCACGAGTGGTTCGAGTATTTGTTTCATTGTTAAACAATTTTCAAGCCCCTCTTCCATCAACACAAGAAAATCGAGTTCTCCACCCATTCTTCTTTTTTGCAATTCTAAATAACTTTGCACATACTTCATTTCAGCCTTAAGCGGAATCCATACCTTGACTTGGCTTAAATTATTTCGAAATAATCTAGATAAATCTTCAATACTTCTACCGGTTTCCTCCGCTTGTTCCATTCGGGCTGTCCATCGAATCATATCCAATGTATTATATAAAAAATGAGGATTAATCTGAGCTTGTAATGCATTGAGCTCTGACTGTTTATTTTGTATTTTTAACTTGTACTTCGTATCAATCAACCATTCAATTTGTGAAACCATATTATTAAAACGATAGCCAAGTTGACCAATTTCATCTGAGGTTCTTAAACTTACACGTGCCTTAAAATCTCCAGTTTCAAGTCTTTTCGTTTCATTTGTCAACTCCAAGATCGGTCTAATAATAGTAATAACAAATCCTGCAAATATAAATATCCCTATTGAAACAATAAATATAATCAAATATTGAAACGTCTTCCGGATTCCTGCTGTTTCAGACGAGATATAATCTTCATCTGTAACGGTTACCAAATGTAAATTGACATCCGCAATATAATTGGAAATACCATAATATGTTTTTCTTTTAGATTTAAATTTAAAATAATCTGAATTTCTATTTATTTTAGTTTTCAATTCCTTATCGATATACGTATGGGCTTCTTTTGGCAAGTCCTCATCAACAATCACTTTCCCATCATTATAAAGAATAAAAGCTTCCTGCTGATCGGCTATCAACCCTTCTGTTACAGAATCAAATAATTTATGAATATCCAAACGAATTTTGACTCTACCAATTGGTTCCTTAATTTGATGAATATCATTGATGACTCGAAACAATGTAATGACTTCTTTATCATCATTCTGCCATCCGCTAGTCATAAAATAGGGGTCACTCCAAATAATATCTCCCCTACCTCTTATCGCCTTATTGATCCAAACAGTTTCATCTCCATACATTGGTTCGCCAACTGCTAAATGTTCCCCATTTTGACCTTCTATCTCGATCGAGCTAAAATATTCTTTATCGGATAAATGAAAAGTAAAGAATCCACTTATGTTACTTCTTAATTGGGTCAGTTCTTCATATTTTTTTCCACCTCCAGCATCAGAGGACATAAACTCATGAAATTCACTTTTAAAAAAATTCTGAAACTCTCCACTAAAAATGATGTACCTGGATATTTCCTCCACTTCGTCAATAGCTGCTATTAAGTTCGACTCCATGTTTTTTATATTACGGTGTGTTGTCTCTAATACTTGGTGCTTTAAAACATTACTAGATTGAAATGAAACAATAAACCCAATTATGAATGTCGGAAGAACGAGCAATAAGAAAAAGATCAATACAGCCTTCCATTTTAAACTTGTCCTGAAAAGAGATAACCACTTTTTCATAAAATATCCCCTGAAAATAAGTATATTGTAAAAGAAACAAAGGTAACAGAGACCTTTGTTTCTTTTACTGCTATGTTTACATAATACATATGAAGACAGCTCCCCACCCTTAGGGAAGTACAGTCCCTTGCTCATATGTATTATACTACAAAAAGTTACTTACTCTCTAAGGCTTTTTGAATATTTTCTGCTGCTTCTTCTGGTGTAGAAGCACCTACCGTTATCGCCTGTAACTCATTCTCTAGTACACTATTTACATCCGTTGGAAGTACACCATCATAAACAGGTGCGGGGTCAGATTCTGATGAGATACGAATAATCTCTTCCGTTAATGGATCCTGATCTGCATCCTCTGGAATATCTATATCAGCAATAATCGGCCGCCCTACTTCTATTAATTTCCGCCACAATTCCTCATTATAAATATATTTTAGAAAAGTTTCTGCTGCTTCTCTCTTTTCTCCCGACAACTCACTATTCATTGCCATACCTGTACCTGAAACAGTTGAAACACTATTAGAGTCACCTAATGGAATCGTCGTAATACCGATGCTTTTATCTTCTGGCGCCTTTTCAAGTATAGCAGATAGTCCCCAATTTCCATCAAAGACCATTGCTGCATTACCCTGGAGGAAGTAATCAATCATTTCAGTACTATCAATTGTATTTAAATCTTCATTAAATGCACTTACCTCAACTAATTCCTCTATTACTTCAAGTGCTTCCACAAATTCCGGATCTGTAAATTTCCTATCTCCCGCGAACACGTCATCTATAAATTCATTTCCCGTGAATCGATCTGCTATGGTCGAGATATAAACAGATTGTAGTACCCATCCATCCGAATTACCCAAAGCAATTGGTGTCATATCATCTGACTTTAAGGCCTCAATTAATTCTAAAAATTCATCATATGTTTCTGGAAAATTATCATAACCAGCTTCAGACAACATATCTTTATCATAGAAAATGAAATGTGTTGGGTTGGTATTTGCTGGGACCGCATACACATCATCATCAACTGAAAAATCTTCAAAATCATCTTCCTCAAGGAATCCTGTTTCCTCCGTCCAATAGTCTGTTATATCATTGATGGGTTGTACAACACCACCTTCAACAAGTGGCTCAAGTTCGGCACCAGGCCATACTTGAAACACATCAGGCAGTTCACCACCCGCTGCCTGTGTATTTAATCTCGTTCTGTAATCCGCATGAACTGTTGTATCTACTTTTAGATCAATTTCTGGGTGTTCTTCTTTAAACTTATCCACCACCTCCATAAAAACCTCAAAATCAGCACGCCCAACATCTTCTGCTCGCCAAAATTCCAATTCGACTACATCATCATCGGATGCTTCCTCATCCTCATTATCATTGTCGTCACCACAGGCTGCCAGTATTCCAAACAACAGGATCACGACCGCAAAAGGTAAATACCGTCTAAATTTGTACATTCTCATTCCCCTTCCATCAATGAAACCGCTTACGTATTATTGTTTCAAATTCAACTCAGGAGAGCAATACGATAAAATTAAGAATATATCCAATTATCTACAATTACTTTACTTTAAAATGATGATAATTGAATGTGTCTCAATTTATGGGATAATTAACTTCCACTGTTTATGGGCTAAACTATTCTCATCCTTCATTGGATAGACTCCTAATTATGGGATTCGGCAGTAGACAAACCATACTTCTCCTATCATTCTTTATCATGGAGTAAGAATTTTATTACCACACTAAAAGCTTAACGAAAATTCTACATAGACAGGGATTTTCAAAAACCATAAAAAAAGCCAGATATTATGCCATGTTAAACACCACATAATATCTAGCAAAATATCAACTGTCACTTTCCTACTTCAATACTCATTTACCCAACTTCTGCTAACAATCTTTTCATTTCTTTTGCATTTTCCGCTGCACTATCCAACGGATTTTTCGTAAATTCTTCTTGTTCAACAACCAGCCATTTTACGCCTACTTCTTTCCCTTGCAAGAGGTCGTGTTCCTGTATGTACCCAGTTTTGTTGATATGCGTTCGCCATTATCCACGCGCATGTCTTTCATGTACAATGATATACAACGATTTGCGTATTTTTCAATAATCTTAAGGGATTGTATCCAGCATGTGTGGCCCAAAATCCATCTAATTCCATTTTTAAGTATTTTGGATCTGTGTGCTCAAATTATTAAATTTAGTTTTTATAATTAACCGCCTCATTGACACAAGCTGGCAATGCCCGCTTATTAAGTCCCGCGAGTAAGTTGTCCGCTGTTAATGAAGCCATGTTTTCTCTCGTTTCCGTAGTCGCACTCCCAATATGTGGTGTAATAAGCACATTATCTAAATCCATGATCGGGTTGCCCATGTTGATTGGTTCTGGATCCGTTACGTCTAAAGCTGCATAAGTAATTTCTTTGTTTTTAAGAGCCTTATACAAAGCATCTGTATCCACAATTGCGCCTCTGGACGCATTTATGAAATAAGCGTGAGACTTCATTTTTTTAAACGCTGCCGCTCCAAAAGTGCCTTTCGTGGAATCATTTAAAGGCAAGAGTACAACGATAAAATCAGATGATTCCAAGAGTTCATCAAAGGAAGTATATTGACCCAATACGTCATTTTCAGTACTTTGGGTTCTGTTATGATAGATCACATTCATCCCACTGGCTTGTGCACGTTTAGCCACACCGCGACCTATATTTCCCATGCCAACAATTCCGAGTGTTTTATCTGATAATCCAACTCCCATTGGTATGTCATAAGAGCTATTCCACTTACCATTTCGTACGAGCATATGACTTTGAATGATTTTCCTAGTAGATGTTAATAACAAAGCATATGTTAAGTCTGCTGTTGCATCATTCAATACACCGGGCGTATTACCATACGGAATAGAATGTTTCGTACAAGCTTCGATGTCAATGTTATCGTAACCAACTGATGATTGAGCGATGACTTTTAGATGTGGTGCCTTTGATAATAAATCATCATTCACCTTTATATCCCCTCTACTTATAAAGCCTTCTGCATCTGCCAGCATTTCCTCTAGTTGTTCATCCGGAATCCGGTCGGTACTTCTCCATATTTTCATATTTGTTTTTTCGGCGAGTCTAGTCTCTGCTTCACCTGGCAACGAACCAATCACGACAATATTTTGTTTCTCCATATTTATACGCCCTTTCCCACTATTGTACAAAGTGTGTAATTCCCCCTGCCAAAGTCGATCGGTTTCCACCGCCTCTTGGCCCTTAATATAACAAAAGACAACAAAACCACTACATTTATGTTGGTCTTGTTGTCTGCTTTTCTATCTCTTAGCACTACGTCTAGCATACCATCTATTTTACAGCAAGTGAATAATAAATTGAACAGCCTGTATTAGCCAATGGGACGTTCTCTTCCTCCCCCACGCTCACCCAATCCACAATGCCCTGCTCAATATACGGACTGACCGTTCCGATATTTTCCCTGAAAAATGTCACGCCCGCTGCAGCCGTAATGTCATCTTAGGAGGCTTTGCGCTTACCTGCACATCACCGTATTTCGAACAATCCATTCAAAAAATAATTTTATTGCTTTCCAGCTAGGGAAAAATGCATTTTAGATACGCTTATGATTATAAAATGCGATAATAGGAATGCATTTAGAAGTTTAGACAGAAATCAAATAAGCTCATTTGTCTTGTAACATATATTTAACGATTTAAAGGATGGAATATCTATCATGCAATCAAAATACACAACCATTCGAGAAACGCACGCACTTTTCCCAGCTAAGCACTTTGAATATGATACAATCGTCATCGAACGAAAAAGAAAACTTTACATGTACAATGGACGTATGTTCTGTTTTAGTAGTAAAAATTAAATGATTAACATGCCATTCATATTGAATTTCCCCTAACATAAAATTGATAATTATGGCCCACAGAATTATGGAAAAATTAATCTTACTCACTTACAGTCATTTAACAAATAAAAAAGACCCATCCTAAATGTGATAAACACGCACATTACAGTTAGGTCAAACGGTCCGCAATACTCATTAAAACTTTATTTTTTATCTTTCAAATTCACAAATCCTTAAACCTGATCACCAACAAAATTCGACAAATTTTAGGAAGTGACAGGCACCCTACTAAACCCACCCAATAAAATTCGCGCGAACTACATCATCCCTTGATAATAAGCTTCTAACTCTATCGATTGTCCATTATTTAATCGTGATTCTTCTGCGACAAATGCCATTAAATGACTTTGTAACGAAGTGGATGCGGAAGATAGACTTTCCTTATTGTCTTTTTGATTCAGTTCATTCAAAAACGAACGCATGATGCCTTGGTCGCCCCCTCCATGACCGCCAACAGGTTTATTTAAATGGATTACTGTTTCATGGTCTGTTAAGAAGTCATATACCGAAAGACGATTGTCCTTCATATTCCCACGGATTTCTCCCTTTGTTCCCATAATTTGTACTGTACGGTTTTGATCGCGGGTAAAACCGCACATGCTGAATGTTGCTGTTGCCCCGCCTTCAAATTCCATATTAACAACTTGATGATCAACGACATCATTATTGGAATGGTAGACACACTTTCCGTAATCGGTTTCTTTTAATGCTTGGATAATACCGTCCTTTGAGTCATCTTCTGTAATATGCTTAACCCAATGTTTACCTTTACCTAAGTAAAATC
>Ga0209487_1001449_pt1 | contig 20072 bp, 18 predicted proteins | sample Poulit2012_FD_187524 | JGI IMG/M metagenome (GOLD analysis project Ga0209487, IMG submission 187524) | Agricultural soil microbial communities from Georgia to study Nitrogen management - Poultry litter 2012 (SPAdes) (version 2) | ecosystem: Environmental > Terrestrial > Soil > Agricultural land...
CTGTCCTGGCCGCTGCTCACCATCCTGGGCGGTGGCCAGCTCATCGCACTGCTGGGCGCGGTTCTCGCCGCGCTCGGCCTGCGCACCGCGCTGATGGCCGACGACGCGACCGATTCCGCGCGCACGGCGCATCGGCGGCTGCGGGGGCTCTCCCGCGCCGTGCTCGTCTGGAGCGTGGGCACGGCGGCCGGCTGGACGCTCGCCCAACCGAGCAGCGCGCTGCTGGTCCTCGCGCTGGCGGCGGTCACCGCCCAGCTCGCCGTCGTCCTCCTGCTCGCGGCGGGGCGCGTGCGGGGCTCGCGCCAGCCATGACCACCCAGCTCGTGGCCGACCTGGTCCAGCGGGCGGCCGCCCTGATCCCCGAGCGGGGGCGGGCCGTCCTGGGCGTCACGGGACCACCCGGCGCGGGCAAGTCGACCCTGGCCGCCGCGATCGTCTCGGGCGTGGGACCGGCGGCCGCGCTGGTGCCGATGGACGGGTTCCACCTCAGCAACCAGGTCCTGATGAGCCTGGGCCGGCGCGAGCGGAAAGGAGCGCCGGACACCTTCGACGCCGCCGGCTACGCCGAGCTCCTGCGCCGCCTGCGCCGGGCAGAACCCGGCACGGTCTACGCGCCTGACTTCGACCGCACGCTCGACGAGCCGGTCGCCGGGTCGATCGCGGTACCGCCCGAGGTACGACTGGTGGTCACCGAGGGCAACTACCTGATCCTGGCCCAAGCTCCGTGGCCGGACGTCACCAGCCAGCTGGACACCACCTGGTACATCCACCTCGACGACGACGAGCGGCGCCGGCGGCTGACCGCGCGCCACGAGCGGCACGGCATGGACCCCGCCGCCGCTCGGGCGTGGACCGCCGGGACCGACGAGCCCAACGCCGTGCTCGTGCGCGCAGCGCGCGACCGTGCCGACCTCGTTGTCGAGCTGCCGGCCGGTTGATGCGCTCGGGCTCAGCGAACCAGCGCCTGCAGGGTCTCGCGCGCGCCGACCTCGTGCAGTGACCGCAGGTAGCGCCGGTAGGCGTCCACGAAGCGCGGCTCCTCGACCAGGGAGCCGAACAGCGTCCGGTCCCGCACGAAGGCGAGCTCGTCACGGGGGTAGGCCGCCGCGGCGGCCATCAGCTGGTCGCGGAGCCGGTCGACGACCTCGATGGGCGCACCATCCTCATCCACCCCTTCGGCATACCGGGCCCAGGACGCCACGACCAGCGCCGAGCACTCGATCGGACCGTCGTTGGACAGGTTCTCGACGATCACCGGGACCAGCCAGGTCGGAATGCGGTCCGAGCTCTCAGCACACAGGCGAGCGAGCGTGTCCCGCACCTCGGGGTTGGCAAAGCGCTCGATGAGCTGGTGCCGATAGGCGACGAGGTCGATCCCGGGGACCGGCTGCAGCGTCGGTGTGGCCTCCTGCTCCATGTAGCGCAGCAGGAAGTCGACGAACAGCGGGTCGGTGCTCACCTCGTGGGCATACCGGTACCCGGCGAGGTAGCCGAGGTAGCACAGCGCCTGGTGGCTGGCGTTGAGCAGCCGCAGCTTCATGAGCTCGTAGGGCTCGACGTCGTCGGTGAGCTGGACACCCGCGTTCTCCCAGGCGGGCCGGCCGGCCGGGAAGTCGTCCTCCAGGACCCACTGCGTGTACGGCTCGGCGACCACGGGCCACTGGTCCTCGAGCGCGAAGTGCTGCGCGAGCGCCTCGCGGTCGGCGTCGCCGGTCACGGGGGTGATGCGGTCGACCATGCAGCTGGGGAAGGTCACCGACGTCTCGATCCACGCGGCGAGCTCCTCGTCCTGGAGCCGGGCGAAGGCGGTCACCATCCGCTTGGCGAGCTCACCGTTGCCCCGCACGTTGTCGCAGGAGAGCACCGTGAAAGGCGCCGTGCCGGCGGCTCGGCGACGCCGCAGCGCCTCGGTGAGGTATCCGAAGGCGGACTCGGGTCGGCTCGGGTGGGCGAGGTCGTGCTGCAGCTGGGGCGCGCTCGGGTCGAGCTCGCCGGTCGCGGGGTTGTAGTGGTACCCGCCCTCGGTCACCGTGAGGGACACGATCCGCACGTCCGGGTCGGCGAGCTGGTCGAGCACCGCTTGCCCCTCCTGCGGCGCGTAGAGGTAGCGGGCGATGGAGCCGATGACTCGCGGCTCGAGAGCACCGCTCGGGTGCTTGAGCACCAGCGTGTACAAGCAGTCCTGCGCCGTCATCACCCGGGCCATCGTCTCGTCGCCGGGCATCAGCCCGACGCCGCAGATCGCCCAGTCCCGGGCGGCGCCCTGGTTCATGAGGCGGTCGAGGTACATCGCCTGGTGGGAGCGGTGGAAGCCACCGACGCCGAGGTGGACGATACCCACCCGCAGCTGCGAGCGGTCGTACCCGGGGACGGGAACGCGGTCGATGGTCGGCAGGGTGGCAGCGGTCAGGGCGACCATGTCGGATCTCCTGTCGTCGGCGGGTACGTTCGGCGCCGTCACTTGATCGCCCCGAGGGACAGTCCCTGGACGAGCTTGTCCTGCGCGGCGATGCCTGCGGCGAGCACCGGCAGGGAGATGGCGATCGCCGCCGCGGACAGCTGGGCGAGGAACAGGCCCTGGCTGGTGACGAAGCTGGTGAGGAAGACCGGCGCCGTGCCGGCCACGACGCCGGTGAGGGAGCGGGCCAGGAGCAGCTCCTGCCAGCTGAAGATGAAGCAGATGAGGGCGGTGGCGGCCACGCCCGGCATCGCCACGGGCAGCACCACCCGACGCAGCACCTGGCCGAGGCGGGCGCCGTCGAGCTCGGCGGCCTCGAGGACCTCGCGCGGGACCTCTGCCAGGAAGGACTGCAGCATCCATACGGCGATCGGGAGGTTCATCGTCGTGTACAGCATGACCAGCAACCAGATGTTGTCGAGCAGGTTGGTGTTCAGCGCGAAGAGGTACCACGGCAGGATGGCCGCGACGATGGGCAGGAACTTCGTCGTCAGCATGAAGAACAGCACCGTGGACGGGTTCTTCACCGGCTTGATCGACAGCGCATAGGCGGCCGGCAGCGCGAGCACGATGACGAGCAGCGTGGAGAACACCGAGGCCGTCGTCGAGTTGATGAGCGGAGGCCACGGGTTGGCCGCGCCGTCGAGCCCGAAGAACGTGCGGTAGCCGTCCAACGTCAGGGGTGCGAAGAGTGACGGCGGGTTCGTGGCGGCGTCGGTCTCGTGGTGGAAGGAGGTGAGGAGCATCCACAGGATGGGGCCCACGAAGAGCAGGCCGACCACCCAGGCCGCCACGCCGGCGGCTACCCTGCCGCGCTCCCGGGTGGCTCCCGTGCGCCGTCGGGGCACCGCTGCGGGCGGGGCGGTCGCGGTGGGCGAGGTGATGGTGGGCGCGCTCATCGGGACTCCTTCTGCAGCGAGGACACGGCCCGCAGGCCGAAGTTGGCGAGGATGAGGGTGGCGACGACCACGGTCACGCCCATTGCCGCCGCCAGGCCGTAGTCCTGGCGCTGGAAGAACGTCTGGTAGATCGTGTACGGGATGTTCGCCGTCCCCAGGGCGCCGGACGTCATCGTGAAGACGTGGTCGAAGTTCTGCACGATGAACACCGCGCCGAGGATGACGCTCAGCTCGATGTAGCGGCGCAGGTGCGGCAGCGTGAGGTAGCGGAAGATCTGCGGCCCGGCCGCTCCGTCGATGCGGGCCGCCTCGACCGCGTCCTTCGGCATGCTCTGCAGGCCCGCGAGCAGGATCAGCATCATGAACGGGGTCCACTGCCAGATGAGGGACAGCTCGATGGACAGCAGGGGCCACTCGGTCAGCCATGCCGGTTGCGGCGGGTTGTCGCTGCCGAACAGGCCCCAGACCCACGTCAGCGTCCCGTTGAGCAGGCCGTAGCTGGGGTTGAGGATCGCGTGCTTCCACATGAGCGCGGCGGCGATGGGCACGACGAGGAACGGGGCGATCATCATCGTCCGCACCGCGGCCCGGCCGACGAACTTTCGGTTGAGCAGCAGCGCGATGGCCAGTCCGAGAACGAGGCTCACCCCGACGACCGTCAGTGTGAGCAGCACGGTGACGTACACGGAGCGTCGCAGACCCGGATCGGTGAACAGCTGGACGTAGTTGTCGAAGCCGGCGAACCCGCGCCGGTCGGGGTAGAGCGCCTGCCACCGCATGAAGGACACGACGATGGCGGCGAGGAAGGGCAGCTGGGTGGTGATGATGAGGTAGACGAGCGCCGGCAGGAGCGGGAGCCGCCGGCGTCGACCGCGCTTGCGGGCCAGCCGGAGCGCGTCGGCTTGCGCCGGCGAGAGGCTGCGGACTTCGGTGGTCATGGTTTCTCCCTGCGGCTGTGGTGGCAGCGCGCGGCTGCCACCACAGCACTGGTCAGGCAGCACCTGTCGGTGCGCTACTCCTGGTAGTGGGCGAGGACGCTCTCGGCGGTGGCCTGCCCGGCGTCGAGCGCTTCCTGGACCGTCAGCTGCCCCGCGATGGCGGAGCTGACGTCCTCCGAGACGCGCGTGGCAAGGTCGGCGAACTCGGGGAACGCCATGAACTGGATCCCCACCACAGGGCGCGGCTGCAGCCCGGGATCGGTGGGCCGGGCGGCCTCGATGGCCCGTAGCGTCGGCTCGGCGAATGCACCCGCCACCTCGAGGTAGTCGGGGTTGTCATAGGTCGAGGCACGCTTGCCGGCAGGGACTCGCGACCAGCCGAGCTCCGCTCCCACCAGCTCCTCGTACTCCTGGCTGGAGGCCCACGAGATGAACTCCCAGGCCGCGTCCTTCCGCTCGCTCGCGGCCTGCACACCCCACGACCAGGCGTACAGCCAGCCGGCGGTCTCGGTCTCCTTGACGGGGGCCGGGGCGTAGCCGATGTTGCCCTGCACCGGGGAGCCGTCGGCCTCGAGGGACCCCGCCGCGGATGTGGCGTCGTACCACATCGACGTCTCACCTTGCGTCATGTTGTTGAGGCACTCGGTGAAACCGGACTGGGCCGCCCCGCTCTGCCCGTAGGAGGTGACGAGGTCGACGTAGAACTCCGTCGCCTCGACGAACTCCGGGGCGTTGACCTGCGGGTTCCAGTCCTCATCGACCCACGTGCCACCGAAGGTGTTGACCACCGTGGTGAGCGGGGCGAAGATCTGGCCCCAGCCGGGTAGGCCACGCAGGCAGATCCCCGCCATCCCGGCGTCGGAGGTGTGCACCTGCTCCGCGAGCTCGGCGATCTCCTCCCAGGTCGGGTTGTCCGGCATGGTCAGCCCGAGCTCGTCGAAGACGTCGGTGCGGTACATCGTGAACGACGACTCCCCGTAGAACGGGATGCCGAACAGGTCGCCATCCGGCCCGCGCATGGACTCCGTGATCGGGCCGAGGATGTCGTCGAGCGCGAACTCGGCGTCCCCCTCGGCGAACTCGTCGAGCGGCGCCAGCCACTCGTTGGTCCCGAAGATGGGCACCTCGTAGTTGCTGATCGTCGCCACGTCGTACTGCCCGGACTGACTGGAGAACTCCTGGCTGATCCGGTCGCGGACATCGTTCTCAGGCAGCACCGTGTAGTTGACCGTAATTCCGGTCTCGGCAGTGAAATGCTCCTCCGTGAGCTCCTGCAGGTCGACCATTTGCGGGTTGTTCACCATGATGACGTTGATGCTGTCCGCGGTCTCCTCCGCGACGGCGTCGCCGCCGCCACCTCCCCCGGCACCGCTGCACGCGGTCAGTACCAACGCGGCGGACAGGGCCGTGGCCCCCACCGTCGTGCGCTTCTGCTGACTCATCTTCGTCCTCTCCAGAACCTCGCCACCCGACGGCGGCTCGTGATCTCGGCCTGATATCCGAGCGGTCAATGACATCGTGGGGTCGATCTAAAACCTCCATGTCACCGGTGTCAAGGCTGAGATAAAACCGTTATGAATCTGCTTGTTTGGCGCGAAGGCAGGGCAATTTCGCCGCCGCGGAAAACTGTCCCGCGGCGATATTGTCGACTATTCGATAAAAGCGTTGTGTGCGGCTGACAGCGCCCGGGCCGGACGCCGCCGCGGAGTACTTACGGGTCGGCGATGGCTTGAGTTTCCGCGCCGACGAGCGTCCCCGCGCCAGGCGGCGCGACGAGCAGGAGATAGCTGGCCGCCCGACACCGCTGGCTGTTGTCGGGCGAGACCGGACGCTCAGGGTCAACACCGTCGACCGCAGCGGCAGAGGCACAAGCGAGCACATCCTCGCGAAGTTGTGACACCGGTGTCATGGGCATTACTGTGACACCTTGTCAGCAGATCGCGCAAGGGGCGCTGGTGCACCGAGCCGGTTTGCGATGCTGCCAATGGGAAGGGGCGCTATGACGACGATGCGGGATGTGGCCCGGCGCGCTGGGGTCAGCGCCAAGACGGTGTCCCGGGTCTTCAACGACGACCCGCACGTCACCGAGGAGACTCGGCAGCGGGTGCGCCGGGCACTCGATGAGCTGGGGTACGTCCCCAACCGGCTGGCCCAGGCGTTCCGCGGCGGCCGGCACAAGGCCCTGGCCGTGGCTGTCCCGGACATCGCCGACCCCTTCTTCGCCTCGGTGGTCAAGGCGATCGAGGCCGTCGCGGGCGACCAGGGGCTCGGCGTCCTCATCACCAGCACCGGCTACGCCCCGGACCGTGAGCGCAGGCGGGTGGAGTCGCTGCTCAACGAGCGTCTGGTCGGTCTGGTCACCACGCCGGTAGCCAACGACCAGTCCTACCTCTCGCCCTGGCTGGCCAGCACCCCGATCGTCTTCATCGACCGCCGGCCCGGAGAGGTGGTAGCCGACTACTTCGTGGAGGACGACGACGGCGGGGCCCAGCTCGCGACGAACCACCTGCTGCGCCACGGGCACCGGCGGATCGCCTTCATCGGCGACGACCCCGCGGTGGCCACCGCCCGGCTGCGCCGCGACGGATACGCCGCCGCCCTTGCCGCCGCCGGCATCGCCGTGGACGCCGAGCTGGTGAAGCTGGGCGACTGGAGCACCGGTCACGTCAGCGAGGCGCTCGCGCACATGCTCGCTCTGGACTCCCCGCCCACCGCAGTCTTCGCCGCCAACGCCCGGTCCGGGATCGGCACCGCACTGGCACTGCGGGAGCTCGAGCGCGACGACCTGGCGGTCGTCGCCTTCGGCGATGCCCCGCTGGCGGCCGCACTGCGCCCCGGGCTCACGGTGATCGACCAGAACCCGTCCGAGCTCGGACGTCAGGCCGTGCTGCGGGTCCTCGCGCGCATCGAGAGCCCCGGCGCGATCCCCCCGCAGGGGACGGTGCTGCCGGTTCGGCTCGTCGAGCGCGGGTCCGGTGAGATCCCGGGGCCCGCGCTCGGCGGGGTCTGATCAGAGCTCGAGGAGCATGCGCGAGTTGCCCAAGGTGTTGGGCTTGACCCGGGCAAGGTCGAGGAACTCCGCGATGCCGTCGTCGTGCGAGCGCAGCATCTGCGCGTAGACGTCGGTCCCCACCGGCGTGCCCTCGATGACCTCGAACCCCATCCCACGGAAGAAGTCGACCTCGAAGGTCAGGCAGAACACCCGTCGCAGGCCCAGCAGCCGGGCGCGCTCGATGAGGGCGGTGAGCAGGTGACGCCCCACCCCGCGCCGCAGGTAGCCCTGGTCCACGGCGAGGGTGCGCACCTCGGCGATGTCGTCCCACATGACGTGCAGCGCACCGCAGCCGACCACGCGCCAGCTGCCGCCCTCATCGGGGAGCTCGGCGACGAGGAACTCCTGGATCGACTCGAAGTAGCTGATCAGCTCCTTGGCGATGAGGATCCGCTCCTGCGCATAGGGCTCGACGATCTCGTAGATGCGCCGGGCGTCAGCAGGCAGGGCCGGGCGCACAATGACCGACCGGCCGTCGGCACCCTGCGGGTAGGCGCCACTCGATGTGCTCATCGGCCGATGATGCCACGGGCCACCACCTGCTTAACTTGAATGATTCCAGTTTTTGAACTACTCTGACCACATGTCCACCCCGCACGCCGAGCTGCTTCGCGACGCCGACCTCCGGGTCACCGCGCCGCGACTGGCCGTGCTCGCCGAGGTGGCTGCCCGACCGCACGCCACGGCCGAGGAGATCCGCAGCGCCGTCCACGATCGCCTGGGCGCGGTCTCCACCCAAGCCGTCTACGACGTCCTGCACGCGCTGACCGCCGCCCGGATCCTGCGCCGGATCGAGCCCAGCGGATCCCCCGGCCGGTTCGAGCTCTATCGCGGCGACAACCACCACCACGTGGTCTGCCGCGAGTGCGGCAGCGTCGGGGACGTCCCCTGTGCCGTCGGGCACGCCCCCTGCCTCACCGCGAGCGACGACAACGGTTTCGTCGTCGACACCGCCGAGGTCATCTACTGGGGACTGTGCCCCACCTGCCGCGAGGCAGCTGGCACTGCCTGACACGACTTGATCACCAGCACCATCACACAAGGAGAAGGAATGACCGCTGAGAACAATCAGCCGCTGACCACCGCCGCAGGTGCGCCGGTCTGGGAGAACGACAACGCCGTGACGGCCGGCCCGCGCGGGCCGATGCTGCTGCAGGACGTGTGGTTCCTCGAGAAGCTGGCGCACTTCGACCGCGAGGTCATTCCCGAGCGGCGGATGCACGCGAAGGGGTCGGGGGCCTGGGGCACCTTCACCGTCACCAACGACATCACCAAGTACTCGCGCGCCGCGATCTTCTCCGAGGTCGGCAAGCAGACCGAGATGTTCGCCCGCTTCTCCACGGTGGCCGGTGAGCGTGGTGCCGCCGACGCCGAGCGGGACATCCGTGGCTTCGCCCTGCGCTTCTTCACCGAGGAGGGCAACTGGGACATGGTCGGGAACAACACCCCGGTGTTCTTCCACCGCGACCCCCACCACTTCCCCGACCTCAACCGTGCGGTCAAGCGCAACCCGCGCACGAACATGCGCGACGCCGAGATCAACTGGGACTTCTGGACCAACCTGCCCGAGGCACTCCACCAGGTCACCTACGTCATGGGTGACCGCGGGATCCCGGACGGCTACCGCCACATGCACGGTTTCAGCTCCCACGCGTACTCCTTCATCAACGCGGAGGGCGAGCGCGTCTACGTGATGATGCACTTCAAGACCCAGCAGGGCATCAAGAACCTCACCGACGCCGAGGCCGCCAAGCTCATCGCCGAGGACCGCGAGTCCTCCCAGCGCGACCTGTACGAGGCCATCGAGCGCGGCGACTTCCCCAAGTGGACGTTCTACATCCAGGTGATGACCCCGGAGCAGGCGGCCAAGCATCGCTTCAACCCCTTCGACCTCACCAAGGTCTGGTCGCAGAAGGAGTTCCCGCTCATCGAGGTCGGTGAGTTCGAGCTCAACCGCAACCCGGACAACTACTTCCAGGACGTCGAGCAGGTCGCCTTCACCCCGGCGAACGTCGTGCCCGGCATCGGCTTCTCCCCCGACCGGATGCTCCAGGGCCGGCTGTTCTCCTACGGTGACGCCGCCCGCTACCGCCTGGGCGTCAACCACCACCAGATCCCGGTGAACCACCCGCGCGCCGCGAAGTTCGTCAACACCTACCACCGCGACGGCCAGGGCCGGGTGGACGGCAACGGTGGCAGCATGCCGAGCTACACGCCCAACAGCTACGGCCGCCTCCCGGCCGACCCCAGCTACCGCGAGCCGGGCATCCCGGTCGGCGACTACGCGGACCGCTTCGACTTCCGCGCGGACGACGACAACTACTTCGAGCAGCCCGGTGACCTGTTCCGGCTGATGACGCCGGTCGAGCAGCAGCGCCTGTTCGCCAACACCGCGCGCGCGATCGACGGCGCCTCCCAGGCGACCATCGAGCGCCACATCTCCAACTGCACCAAGGCGGACCCCGCCTACGGTGAAGGTGTGCGCCGCGCCATCGAGGCCCTCAAGGAGGGACGCCTCGACGAGCTGGACGCCAACCCGGACAACCACCCGGCGATGAGCAGCCAGGGCTGATCACCGGCACACCGTTGAAGCGGCAGGGCCCGGGCGACGATGGTCGCCTGGGCCCTGCCGTCTCGCCGGCGGGCGTCCGCGTCGTCCGCGGCCGGTCTGCGGCCGGGCGGGCGCACCGCCGTCAGATGCGTGTCGTCATCACTCGCTGAGCCGCGGTCACTCCAGCAGGTGAGCGCGTCCGAACATCTGCGCCGTCTCCCGGGCACTGGGCGTGCCGGCGTCGAGATCGGCCCCTGCCTCGCGCAGCGCCCGGACGATGTCCTCCTCCCCCTTGAACAGCGCCCCGGCGATCGGTGACTGGTTGCGCGAGTTGGGCAGGTCGACGTTCGCGCCGCGCTCGATGAGCGCCTGCACGGTCGCCAGGTTCCCGCGATAGGCCGCCAGCATCAGCATGGTGTTGCCCTCACTGTCCTGGACGTCGATCGGCAGCCCGCGGTCGATGAACTCCAGCAGCTCGGTAGTCTCGCCCGCCCGCGCGAGGTCCATCGCCAACGCCACGACCTTGGCGGTCTGCTCCTCCGAGAGTGATCCCATGGCGCCACTGTAGGCGCGCGCCGCCTCCTGCGCGGCTCGGCTCCCATTCATCCAAGACACCGGCGGCGCGAACGGGCATGATCGGTGACGAACCGAGCGAAAGGGGCAGCTCATGACCACTCCGGAGGAGCTGGAACGCCAGGGCTGGCAGGCCCTGTCCACCGGCCCCGAACAGGCAACCGCCTTCTACCGCGAGGTGCTCGACGACGAGGTCCGGATGCTCTTCCCCGGCGGGCTCATGCTCACCGACCGGGAGCAGGTGATCGAGTCGATGGGCGGGCCGCCGTGGGACTCCCACGAGCTCTCGGAGGTCAGCGTGGTGCAACCCCACCCCGATGTCGCCGTCATCACCTACCGGGTGGCCGCCGAGCGGGGCGGCGCCGCCTACTCCGCGCTGGTCGCCAGCCTCTACGTCCGCCGCGACAGCAGGTGGCGGATGGTGAGCCACCAGCACACGCCGCAGTGAGCGTGAGCGGTGGCGTCAGCCCCGGCGCCTCAGCCCTCGGCCGGGGGCCAGTCGACCACCGGTCCGAGCAGGGCACCGGCCCACGCGTTGTGGACCGACTCGTCGTCGGAGGGGTGGAAGATCCCGGCGAGGACGTCGCGGTACAGGCGGGACAGCTCGCTGCGGTTGAAGTAGGACGAGCCTCCTGACACCCGGACCGCCTTGTCCACCACGCTCTTGGCGACCTCGGTGGACCGGGCCTTGACGGCGGACAGCTGGGGCAACCACAGCGGCCCGCGATCCACCTGCTCGTCGACGTCCCGGGCGATCTGGGCGATCTGCGGATAGATGCCGTCGAGCTCGATGGCCGCGTCGGCCAGCCGCCAGCGGATCGCGGGGTCGTTGGCGTAGGGGGCGCCGTCATTGGCCAGCGAGCGGCGCTTGTGCACGGTCTGGACCGCGACATCGATCGCTCGCTGCGCGATCCCGGTGTACACGCTGGCCAGCAGGATCTCGAAGTTGGCGAAGATCCCGAAGATGAACGGGTCCATCGTGGGGCCGGGCTCGATGCGACGGACGATGCGGTCGGCGGGGGCGGGCGCGCCGGACAGCACGGTGGTGCAGGACTGCGAGGCCCGCATGCCCATCGCGTCCCAGTCGTCCTTGACCTCCACCCCACCCCCGTCGCGGCGGATGAAACCCCACACGTTGTGCTCGCCGTCCGCTCCGGTGCGGTCGGTGCCGAAGGTGCCCAGGCGCGTCCAGGCCGGCGAGAGGGAGGTGAAGATCTTGGTGCCGTGAAAGGCGTACCCCCCATCGCCGTCGGGGACGGCGTCGCTGGCCGAGCCGAACAGCACGAGGTCGTTGCCGGCCTCGGAGACCCCGAAGGCGAAGACCTCGCCGGCGGCCGCCTCCTCGAGGATGAAGTCGCAGGAGCTGTCACCCCGGGCCTGCACCGTGCGCGCGACCCCCATCCACACGTGGTGCATGTTCACCGCGAGCGCGGTCGACGGCGCAGCACCGGCCAGTCGCATCTGCTCGCGGGTCAGCTGCTCCAGCGTGAGCCCGGCGCCGCCCAGCTCCGTGGGCACCATCGCCTTGAGATAGCCGGCCTCGACGAGCTCGGCGAAGTCCTCGTCGAAGAAGGCGTTGTCCCGGTCGTAGTCCGCGGCGCGGGAGCGGATGCGGTCGAGCAGGTCGTCGGGCAGCAGCGATGAGGTCATGACCTCGAGGGTATGCCTGGGGTCGCTGCGGCGCAGTGCCGTGCTACGGCCCAGCACTAGGCTCCGAGAGATGGAGTCACCGATCGACCAGTACCTGCGCGAGCTGCACGCGGAGGTCCTCGAGCTGCGCGAGGGGACGCCCTACCCGGTGGCTCCCGCCGGGACCCAGATCGACCCGGACGACTTCGGGATCTGCCTGGCGACCGTCGACGGCTACGTCTACGAGGTCGGCACCACGCGCAAGAAGTTCTCGCTGCAGTCGCTGTCCAAGCCCTTCAGCTACGGCCTGGCGCTGGCCGACCTCGGCCCGGCCGCCGTCGATGAGAAGGTCGACGTCGAACCCTCCGGCGACTCCTTCACCGAGATCTCCCTGGCCCCGGGCAGTGGCCGCCCGGCCAACGCGATGATCAATGCCGGAGCGTTGGCCGTGGCTTCGCTCATCAAGGGGGCCGGCGGGCGCTCGGCCATCGACCGGATCGTCGACTTCTACTCCGCCTTCGCCGGCCAGCAGCTCAGGAGCAACGGCCGCGTCTACGCCGCAGAGCGGCGGCACAGCGACCACAACCACGCCCTGGCCTACCTGCTCAGCTCCTTCGGGATCATCGAGTCCCGGCCCACCGCCGCCCTGGAGACCTACCTGCGCCAGTGCGCCGTCCAGGTCACCTGCCGCGACCTGTCACTCATGGCCGCCACCCTGGCCAACGGCGGCACCCAGCCGGTGACCGGCGTCGAGGCCCTCGGCATCGACGCCGTCGAGCAGGTGCTGTCGGTGATGATGACCTCCGGGATGTACGACAACGCCGGGGACTGGGTGGTCACGGTCGGGATGCCGGCCAAGTCGGGAGTCGGTGGTGGCACGCTGGCGGTGCTGCCCGGCCAGGCCGGCCTGGCCGTCTACTCCCCGCCCTTGGACGAGCACGGCAGCAGCGTGCGCGGCGTGGCCACCTGCCGGCGGCTGTCCCGGGACACCGAGATGCATTTCGTCCGCTCGGCGCGTGCCGGGAAGTCAGCGATCCGCACCACCTACCCCATCACCCAGACCCCCTCGCCGATCCGGCGCACCGAGGAGGCCGGTGCCGTCCTGCGCGAGACTGGCGAACGCGCCCAGGTCATCGAGCTCGGCGGGGACCTCCTCTTCGCCGGCACTGAGTCGATGATCCGTGAGATCACGGCGCTCTCCGACGGCATCGACGTCCTCGTCCTCGACGTCCGACGCGTCGACGAGATCAGCCGGGTGTCCATCGACATGCTCCGGGCCGCGATCGACCAGCTGGCAGCCACCGGGCGTGAGCTCGTGATCATCGACCCCGAGGACCGGCTCGCCAGCTCCCTGGACCGCGACCGGGTCGCCACCTTCGGCACCCTGGCCACCGCCGTGGCCTACTGCGAGGACCAACTCCTGCGCCGGCACGCGCCCGACCTGCCGGCGCCGGGCGCCATCTCCGTGGTCGACTCTCCCGCCCTCGCCGATCTCACGCGCGAGGAGCGCGCGGCGCTCGCGGCACGCATGGAGTCCAGGAGCTACGACGATGGCGAGATCGTGCGGCGGGTCGGGCAGCGCTTCGGTGGCATCTACTTCATCGTCTCCGGCCGGATCAACACTCTGGCGCGGGACGCCGCGGGGAACCGGGTCACCCTCAGCACGCTCAGTGCCGGGATGACCTTCGGTGAGCTCGCCCTGGGCAGCGAGGACCGGCAGGAGACGACGGAGAAGGCTGAGGGACATCTCGAGCTCATGGTGCTGAGCAACGAGGCGATCGACGCCCTGGAGCGGGAGGACCCGCCCCTTGCGACCGCACTGTGGCGCGCCCTCACGCGCGACGCCTACTCCCGCGTCGACCACTACTTGAGAGAGGTCGCGGCTCGCGTTCGCGACTGACATGGGAGACTGGGCGAGGTTTCGCCAAGAACTGGTCACGACACAGGAAAGGGGGAGAGCCGTGGGCTTCGTGGACTTCTTGATCGCCCGCAGTGACGACATGCTCGAGCTCGGTCTGGGCCACGCCGCCGTCGTCGGCCTGTCGGTCCTGCTGGCCACAGTCATCGGAATGGCGCTCGGGATCGCCACCTACCAACGTGAGCGCCCCCGCGAGATCGCGCTCGCCATCACCGGCGCGTTCCTCACCATCCCCTCCTTCGCCCTGTTCATCCTCCTGCTCGGCCCCCTCGGGCTCGGGGCACGCCCGGTCGTGGTCGCACTCACCATGTACGGGCTGATGCCGATCGTGCGCAACACGATCACCGGCCTACGGGAGGTCAGCCCCGCCGTCGTCGAGGCCGCCAAGGGCATGGGCCTGAACCGGCGCCAACGGCTGCTGCAGATCGAGCTGCCGCTCGCCTGGCCGGTGGTCATCACCGGTATCCGGGTGACCACGCTCATCCTGCTCGGCATCGCCGCGATCGGTGCGATCGTCAACGGACCGGGGTACGGCGAGCTCATCTTCACCGGCCTCGCCCGGGTGGGCACGCCCGTGGCCGTCAACCTCGTGCTGGCCGGCGCGCTCGGGGTGATGGTTCTGGCCGTGCTCTTCGACCTACTCTTCCACGCCGCACGGCGGCTCACCACGCCCAAGGGGATCCGATGACCGACCAGCCCATGATCCGCCTCGAGCAGCTCACCAAGCGCTACCCCGGACAGCAACGCAACGCCGTCGACGCCTTGGACCTGGACATCCACGAAGGTGAGATCGTCGTGCTCGTCGGCCCCTCGGGCTGCGGCAAGACCACGACGATGAAGATGATCAACCGGATCATCGAGCCCACCTCGGGGCGCATCGTGCTGCGCGGTGAGGACGTCACGCGCACCGACCCGGATCTGCTACGCCGCCGGATCGGCTACGTGATCCAGCAGATCGGGCTGTTCCCGCACATGACGATCGCGGAGAACGTGGCGACCGTCCCCAAGCTGCTCGGCTGGGACAAGCGCCGCATCGACGACCGGGTCGACGAGCTCCTCGACCTCGTCAACATGCCTGCTGAGACCTACCGGGGGCGCTACCCCAAGGAGCTCTCCGGCGGCCAGCAGCAGCGAGTCGGTGTGGCCCGCGCGCTGAGTGGGGACCCCGCCGTCCTCCTCATGGACGAGCCCTTCGGGGCGATCGACCCCATCACCCGGGAACGGCTGCAGAACGAGTTCCTGCGGCTGCAGGCCGAGGTCCGCAAGACGATCGTGTTCGTCACCCACGACATCGACGAGGCCATCAAGATGGGTGACCGCATCGCCATCCTGCGGGAAGGCTCGCACGTGGCCCAGTACGACACCCCGGAGCAGATCCTCGCTGCTCCGGCCGACGACTTCGTCTCGGAGTTCATCGGGCGGGGCGCCTCACTCAAGCGACTCAACCTCAGCCGGGTCTCCGACATCGAGCTTCGGCCCTGGCCCACGGTCCGGGCCGACACCGACCCGGCCACGGCACTGCAGACGCTGCGCACCTCCGCGGAGAGCGCGCTGGTCGTCGTGGACGACGCAGGCCGGCCCCGCCGGTGGGTGGGCGCGGAGGACCTGCGCCGGGCCGACGGCCGGCGGCTCGACGAGATCGGGCTCCCGCCCGGGGCCATCGTGGAGCCCCGCGCCACCCTCAGTGACGCCCTCAACGAGCTGATCACCGCGCGCTACGCGGTCACCCTGGTAGTCGATGACAAGGGGGCCTTCCAAGGCGTTGTGGACATCGACCAGATCAACGAGGCGATCCGGGCGATGCGTGCCTCGGCGGTCACCGAGGCGCGGGCCGGCCTGGGCGGTGAGACATGAGCACGGCGCCTCCCACCCAGATGCTCGGGGCAGGTCCCCGGCCCGAGCCGAGCGAACAGCCCCGCCGCCGGAGCCTGGGGCGCTACCTGTTCATGCCCATCACCCTCGGGTTGGTCCTCCTCGCGCTGTACGTCTACGTCGCCGGCCAGGAGCTGGACTCGATCGAGGCCCGCTCCCTCAACATGGCTCGCCTGAGCACCGCCATCTGGCAGCACGTCCAGCTCGCGGCCGTCTCCACCGTGGTCACCCTGCTGATCGCCATCCCGCTCGGTGTCGTCCTCACCCGCCCGTTCACCCGCCGGGTGCGGCCCTACGTCATCGCCGTGCTCACCGTCCTGCAGGCCGTGCCGACCATCGCGATCCTCGTGCTGCTGGCGGTGGCCTTCCTCTTCCTCGGGTTCCCGGCGGCGATCGTCGGACTGGTGCTCTACGCGATCGTGCCGGTCCTGCTCAACACCATGGTCGGCATCGAGCAGGTCGATGACTCGGTGCTGGAGGCCGGCCGCGGGATGGGGATGTCGCGCCTCACGGTGCTGCGCAAGATCGAGCTGCCGCTGTCCATCCCGGTGATGCTCGCCGGCATCCGCACCGCCCTGGTCATCAACGTGGGCACCGCGACCCTGGTCACCTACATCAACGCCGGCGGACTGGGCGACATCATCGTCGCCGGCCTGTCCACCAACCGGTTCACCGTCCAGCTCGTGGGCGCCGCCCTGACGGCGGTGTTGGCCCTGTTCATCGACTACCTGGCCGGGATCGCCGAGGACCTCCTGCGGCCCCGCGGCCTGTGACGACACCGGCCGGCACCCGCCGGCCCTGAATATGAGGAGAAGACGATGAGAACGACCCGCACGCTCACGATCGGCGCCGGTGGACTGGCTCTCATGCTGGCCGTTGCCGCGTGTGGCAACAGCGACAACGGCGGTGGCGACGGGGACGGTGAGCTGTCGGGCGCCAGCATCATCGTGGGCTCCAAGGAGTTCACCGAGTCCCACGTACTCGCCCAGATCACCGCTGCGGCCCTGGCCGACGCCGGTGCCTCGATCACCGACCAGACCGGCATCTCCGGCAGCGCCACCGTCCGCGAGGCACTGGAGACCGGCGAGATCGACATCTACTGGGACTACACCGGGACCGGCTGGGTGAACATCCTGGGCAACACCACCGAGGACGTCCCGGAGGACCTGCACGCCGCCGTCGCCGAGGCCGACGCGGAGAACGGGATCGCCTGGCTGGAGCCGGCGAACTTCGAGAACACCTACCGGCTCGCGACCTCGAACGCCTTCGCCGAGGAGCAGGGCCTGGTGACGACGTCGGACGCGGCGGAGTTCATCACCGCCAACCCCGACCAGGGCGCAATCTGCGCCGCGGCCGAGTTCATCAACCGCGACGACGGCCTGCCCGGCCTGGAGGAGACCTACGGCTTCGAGTTCAGCGAGGTCGTCGAGCTCGACCTCAACCTCATCTACACCCAGGTGGGTGAGAGCTGTGAGTTCGGCGAGGTCTTCTCCACCGACGCGCGCATCGTGTCCAACGACCTGCTCGTGCTGGAGGACGACCTCGACTTCTTCGTCGAGTACGCCGGGGTGGTGACCCTGCGCCAGGAGACCCTCGACGAGTACCCGGCGATCGCCGACATCATGGCCCCCATCAGCGAGGCGCTGACCAACGAGGTCATCACCGAGCTCAACGGGCGCGTGGACAACGACGGCGAGCAGCCGGCAGACGTGGCCGAGGACTGGCTCACCGAGCAGGGCCTCATCGGCTGATCCGTGCCGGGCGTGCTCAGGTGTCGATGAAGCGGCCGACCGTGCGGCCGGCATCGACACCTGGGAACGCCTCGCTGAACATCCGGAAGTAGGCCAGCTCCTCGCGGCTGCGCAGCGGCGGGTCCAGCAGGTCGGCCGCCCGCTCCAGCTCGGCGGGGCTCACGGTGGCCTCGTAGTGGTCCTGCAGCACCGTGTTCATTCCGGTGCCCTCACCGAACTGCTCCTTGCGGCGCCACAGCACCTCGTCGGGCAGCCACCCCTCGAAGGCGCGGCGCAGCATCCACTTGGCGGGCCGGTCGGGGCCGATCAGTTTCCACTCCGGAGGGAGCGCCAGCGCGAGCTCGACGACGTCGAGGTCGAGGAACGGCACGCGAGGCTCGATCCCGTGGGCGGCGGCCATCCGGTCCACCCGCTGCAGCCCGCCGATGTGCATCCCCTCCAGGGTGGCGACCAGCTCGTCGTGCAGCGCCTGCCCGGACTCGTGCTGGACGTAGTGGGCGTAGCCGGCGAAGAGCTCGTCGGCGCCCTCCCCGGCGAGCACCACCTTGACGTGCCGGCTGGCGAGCTCGGCGACCAGATGATGGGGCACCGCGCTGTGCACGAGGCTGGGGTCGAAGGACTCGAGCTCGGTGACGATACGCGGCACCAGCTCGATGGCATCGCGCGCGGTGTACACCAGCTCGTGGTGCTCGGTACCCGCCTGCTCGGCCACGAGCCGGGCGGCGACCAGGTCGCTGCTGCCCTCCAGGCCGACCGCGAAGGTCGGCAGCGGCTCGGACGCATCGGTCCGCAGATGGGCGGCGACCGCGGCCACGATGCTGGAGTCCAGCCCACCGGACAGCAGCACGCCCACCGGGACCCCGGCGTCCAGACTGCGCTCCACCGCCCGGATGATGGTCTCGCGCAACGCGTCGAAGACCCACTCCGGCGGATCTTCCTCCGGTGCGCGGCTCTTGAGCAGCACGGGCGCAGCACCTGGGAAGCGGGGGCCGGGCACGAGCCCGTCCTCGGGAGTCCACGCGTGGCCCGGCGGGAAGGGCTCGACCAGCTCGCGCCACTCCTCGTCGAAGGCCTTGAGCTCGGAGGCGAACACGGTGGTGTCGCCCCGGCGGGCCCAGTACAGCGGGGCGATGCCGAGCACGTCGCGGGCGACGGCGAACCGGCCGTCCTGTGCCGCGAGGACCAGCGCAAAGCTGCCCCACAACCGGCCGAACCCGGCCAGCCCGTCCTCCTTGTACAGCTGGAGCGCCGCCTCGAGGTCCGATCCGGTACGGAACCGCTCGGATCCCAGCTGACGGCGGATCTGGCGGTGGTTGTAGATCTCGCCGTCTCCGACCAGCCAGATGCTCTGGGTGTGCCCACCCAGGGGTTGGGCACCGGTGTCCGGGTCGGTGATCGTGAGGTATCGGGTGCCCAGCCAGGCCTTCCCCACCCGCCTGGTCTGCGCGCCGTCAGGTCCGCGGTGGGCCATCCGCTCGAGCATGCGGTCTCCCACGTCGGCATCGAACGGTCCGTGCGCTGCCACGATGGCTGACATCGAGTCCTCCCCGGAGCCGAGCCTACGCCAGCGCCGGCCGTAGCGGTTCCGGGCTCTGGCCATGCCGACGATGGCGCACGAGGTGTGGGGCACCGGCGAGCGGGACGCGCGGGCGCGCTGACGGCCGGCGGGCACCAGTGACCCGCAGCACCGCGCGCGCGTTGGCACCGCGCGTGCTTCGGTAGGCCACAGGGGTGCCATGGCCAGGTCGCAGCAGCAGGTGGGACGGCGTCCGTCCCGCCGCTTCATCCTGGGTAAGGCGGTCCGGGAGTTCGCCGCCGACGAGTGCCTGGACCGGTCCGCTGCACTCACGCTCTACGCGGTGCTCGCCCTGCCACCCCTGGCGATCATGCTCACCTCGATCCTCGCGCTCGTCGGACAGGGGCCGGCGAGCACCGACACGATCCTCGAGGTGCTCACGACGGTCGCCCCCGGTGGATCCGGGGACGTGCTGAGCGACCCGATCCGGGCGGTGCTCGAGCACCCCGCGGCGGGCTGGACGCTGGTCATCGGCACGCTCACCGCCCTGTGGATCGCGGCCGGGTACGTCGGCTCGTTCGGCCGCGCCCTCAACCGGATCTACGGGGTGGCCGAGGGGCGGCCGAGCTGGCAGCTGCTCGGGTGGCACCTGCTGACGAGCGTGGCCCTCGTCGTCTTCGCCCTGGTGGTGACCCTCCTCATCGTGCTCAGCGGGCCGGTGGCCCGGGCGGTGGGAGAGTCCGCCGGCGTCGGCGCCGCGGCGGTGACGATCTGGGAGGCGGCTCGGTGGCCGGTGCTGGTGGTCGCCGGCATCGTCATCATCGCGCTGCTGTACTACGCGGCACCCAACGTCCGCCACCCACGGTTCCGGGTGCTGCCCGCCGGCTCGGTGCTGGCGCTCGCGGTGGCCGTCGT
>Ga0209487_1001450_pt1 | contig 20064 bp, 18 predicted proteins | sample Poulit2012_FD_187524 | JGI IMG/M metagenome (GOLD analysis project Ga0209487, IMG submission 187524) | Agricultural soil microbial communities from Georgia to study Nitrogen management - Poultry litter 2012 (SPAdes) (version 2) | ecosystem: Environmental > Terrestrial > Soil > Agricultural land...
AACAAGCGGACGCGGCCCGAGAAGACGGCGCGGATCTGGTGATCGCTTCGGTGCACTGCTGCGTCGAATATCAGACCGCCCCGACGGCGGCCCAAAGCGCACTCATCCAGGCACTTGCCGATGCGGGCACGATCGATTTAGTAATCGGCCATCACGCTCACGTGCCCCAACCGATCACCCAGCTTGAAGGCGGCCCGGATGGCGAGGGCATGTGGGTGGCCTACGGGCTCGGAAACTATATTTCCAACCAGTCCGCCGATTGCTGCGTCCCGCAGGCATCGAATGGGCTCATGATGTTCGCGACCGCGCATGTTCCACCCACCGGCCCCGTTCGGGTCACAGACATTAAATGGCTCGGGGTCACGGTCGACCGGTTGGGGCAGCATCAACTGTTTCCGCTCGCCGCGGGCGCCGAAGCAACCGGCAAGCTCAGCGCCAGCCAGATGGAAACGCGCTATGGACAGGTGCGGGAGGCAGTCGGGCCGGACTCCGAGGAGATGGAGGCGCCGCCCGAACCGAGCGGGCCGCCAGTTCAAATGGTTCCGCGCGATACTTCCGAGGCAGATCCCGAGCCGGAGTCTTAGAACTCCTCTTCGTACTCTTCGCTCTCGTCATCATCGGCCGCGGTCTCAGCCGGCGTATCGGCGGCATTGTCATAGACCGGGCTCCCCGACATCGGAGGCTCTTCTCCCCGCAGGAGTGCGAGGGTGGCCGCGAGGTCATCTTGCCCCACGAGCACATCGCGGGCCTTCGAGCCCTCGGATGGCCCCACGATCTCGCGGGACTCTAACAGGTCCATCATGCGGCCCGCTTTGGCGAATCCAATGCGCAATTTGCGTTGCAGCATCGAAGTCGAACCGAACTGCGTGGTGATGACCAATTCGGCGGCCTGCAGCAGCACGTCGAGATCATCACCGATGTCTTCATCGATCTGTTTCTTGGCCGCCACGACGGTAACGTCTTCGCGATACTGTGGTTTGAGCTGTTCTTTGACGTGCTCAGCCACCTCATGAATTTCGCTCTCCGCCACCCAAGCGCCCTGCACGCGCATGGGTTTTGACGCGCCCATGGGTAAGAACAAGGCGTCACCTTGGCCAATAAGCTTTTCGGCACCGGACTGGTCCAAAATAACTTTGGAGTCAGTTTGGGACGACGTGGCGAAAGCGAGTCGGCTGGGGACGTTCGCCTTAATGAGTCCGGTAACGACATCAACCGAGGGGCGCTGGGTGGCCAACACCAAGTGGATGCCGGCGGCACGCGCGAGCTGGGTGATGCGCTGGATCGAGGCTTCCACGTCTCGGGGGGCAACCATCATGAGGTCAGCGAGCTCATCCACCACCACCATGAGGTAGGGGTAGGGCGCAATCTTGCGTTTGCTTCCCGGGAGTGGCTCTACCTTGCCGGCGCGCACGGCCTTATTGAAGTCATCAAGGTGCTTATAACCGAATGTGGCCAGGTCGTCATAGCGCTGGTCCATCTCCCGCACGACCCATTCCAGCGCCTCGGCGGCCTTCTTGGGGTTGGTGATGATCGGCGTGATCAGGTGCGGGATGCCCTCATAAATTGTCAGTTCGACGCGCTTCGGGTCGACCAGGATCAGTCGCACCTCATCGGGGGTCGCGCGCATCATGATCGAGACAATGAGCGAATTAATGAAGCTTGATTTACCCGAACCGGTTGCGCCCGCAACCAGCAGGTGCGGCATCTTGGAAATATTGGCGATAACGTAGCCGCCCTCGACGTCCTTTCCGATTCCCGTCGTGAGGGGGTGCTTACTGCGGCGCGCGGTCTCGGAACGAAGGACATCGCCCAAAACGACGGTTTCGCGGTCGGTATTGGGGATTTCAATACCGATCGCCGAACGTCCCGGGATCGGTGACAAAATTCGCACGTCGGCGCTTGCGACGGCATAAGAAATGTTCTTGCTCAAAGCCGTGACTCGTTGGACCTTCACGCCGGGACCCAGTTCAACTTCGTAGCGGGTAACCGTCGGGCCGCGCGTAAAACCAGTAACTTCGGCGTCGACCCCAAACTCGGTCAAGACATTTGTCAGCGCCGTCACCACGCGGTCATTGGCCGCAGAACGGGTCTTATGCGGCAGGCCCTGGATCAGCAAATCATCGGCCGGCAGGGAATACGTGATGTCTTCGGAGAGTAAAAGTTGCTCGCTGCGCTCGGGCAGGGGCGTGGTCGGGGGCGGGGTGAGGGCTTCATCGGCACTGGAAGGCTCCGATTCGGCGTCAAGAACGGTGGTCTCCCCCTCGCCGCCCAATAATTCGGTGGCGCCATCGGACGGAGCGGCAGCGGCATTGCGCGCCTCTTCGCGTTCAATCGCCGTCATGAACGCCTCATCGCCCACATAGCCGCCAATATCGGCGCCCTGGCCCGCGGCGGGGTCCTCGTGGGCCTCTTCTTCGTCACTGGGCTGGCGCAGGCCGCCATAGCGTCCGGTGGCAAGACCTGGGTCCGGCTCTTCGCGGCTGAACAGTGCCTTCAGGCGCGGAATGATCGATTTGATGGGTGTCGCGGTCACCACTAAAACGCCAAAAAATGCGAGCATGATCAGCAGTGGAACACTCAGCCAGGTGGTGAATCCCGCGGCCAAGGGAGCGGCGATCACATAGCCCAGCAACCCACCCGCGCCCTGCAGTGCTTCGACGCCATCCCCCGGAGTGGGGATGTCCATGGCGGTGTGAATGAGCGCGATGATCGCGAGCGTGATGGCAATTAGCCCGATGGTTTCGCGTCCATATTCCTGGGTGCGGCTGGGGTGCCGCATGATGCGCACCGCCATCACCACCACGATCACGGGGATGGCCTTCGCCACGACTCCCAGGAGGCCCGCGATCGCGAAGTGCACCGCATCTCCCACTACACCTGAAAGACCAAACCACTCACTCGCGGCGATAACCAGCGCCAAGGCGATAAGCAGCAGCCCCAGCCCGTCCCGGCGCAGTTCAGGGTCCAGATCACGGGCACCTCGGCCAATTAGCCGAGCGGTGCCGCCCACGAGGTGGGCGATTCCCATCCAGATGCCCCGAAAGAAACGCAAGAGCCAGGGCGCCTTCTTTTCTTCTTCTTCCTCCGGCGGGCTCGTTACCTTCTTGGTGGGCTTCGATGCGGTTTTTGAGTTTTTTGCAGCGGCAGCGCGTGAATTGCGGCCACTTGAGCGCGCGGAGGTGGCGGAGGATCCTTTACCACCGCGGCGCGATGTTGAGCGAGTAGACATATTGTCTTAACGGTAGCGCTGTTGGTGAACCGTGCAGGTCAGGCCTGGCACGCGTGTTCGAATACGGGCAGTGAACTACGCCACGATACCGGCGGCGTCCAAAATCTTCTTGATCAGTTCGTACTGCTCGCCATCTGCCTCAACGAGCGGCAGACGCACCGAACGGTGTTCGATTACGCCCAGGATTTGGACAGCGGCCTTCGCCGCGACTGCCCAGGGCAGTTCCGGGTCGATTGCCTCGATGAAGGGCGCCATGGTGGCAAAAGCGTCTTGTGCGGTTGCCAAGTCACCGGCATCTACCGCGTCGACCATGGCGCGTAATTGCCGCCCATAGGCGTGACCCGCTACCGAAACCATGCCGGAGGCACCCATTGCCAAGAAGGGCAGGTTCAAACCGTCATCGCCCGAATACCAGGCCAGGCCGGTTTTTTGCATGAGCCGAATGCCTTGGAAGACATCGCCAGCGGCATCCTTCACTGCCACGATGCGTTCGTGTTCCGCCAGCCGCTCAACCGTGGCGTCCGTGAGTTTGAGGGCGGTGCGTCCCGGAATGTCGTAGAGCATGACCGGCAATTCGGTCGCATCCGCTACCGCGGTGATGTGGCGGTATACGCCCTCCTGCGAGGGCTTGGAGTAATACGGCGTGACAACGAGCAGGCCCTGTGCGCCAGCTGTTTCGGCATCTCGGGCCATGCGCACGGTGTGGGCGGTGTCATTGGAACCGGCACCGGCGATAACCGTGGCCCGGTCCCCCACTTCGGCCACAACGGCGCGGATGAGGTCAATCTTGTCGGGAGAATGCGTTGTCGGAGATTCGCCGGTCGTGCCCGAAAGCACAATTCCGTCGTTTCCGGTGTCTACCAGGTGGGCGGCGAGTTGCCGCGCCGACTTCAAGTCAACCGCTCCCGAGGGGAGCATGGGCGTGGCCATGGCGGTGATGACGGCGCCGAAGGGACGACGCGGCGTAGAAGTGGCAACTGATCCAGACATATAACTCAAACTACCGCCCATTGACGTCGATTCGGGTGTGCGACTCGAACCGATATTGAATACTGCTCTTTGATAAGTGCCAGCCTAGTTCAGGATCTTGGCTCGCCAACTGCCACTCCGGCCCCAGGGGCGGCGCATAGGTGTCACCGGCCGCTTCGGGCATATTTACCACCGTCACCTCGCAGCGGCGCGCGAATGGCAGGAACTGGCGGTAAATTTCGCCCCCGCCCATAACCCAGGTTTCATTTTCTCCGACCAAGGCCAGGGCAGCCGCAACGCTGGCGACCGGCTCCGCGCCGTCCGCGCGCCATTTTTCATTGCGGGTGAGCACAATATTGCGCCGCCCGGGCAGGGGCCGGAATTTTTCGGGCAGCGAATCCCACGTGGCCCGCCCCATGATGACGTTCTTACCCCACGTGAGCGTGCGTAAGTGGCCGAGGTCCTCCGGAATATGCCAGGGCAGATCGCCGTCTGCGCCGATCAGTCCGCGCTCGTTTTGCGCCCAAATCAGGTGCAGGGTCATACGGCGATCGGGGCTTTAATCGCCGGATGGTGCTGATAGTTGACGATTTCAATGTCTTCGAGTTCGTATTCGAAGAGGCTGTCCGCTTTATTGAGTTTGAGTTGCGGGTAGGGGTACGGATCGCGCGAAAGTTGTTCTTCAACCTGGTCAAAGTGGTTGTTGTAGATGTGCACGTCGCCGCCGGTCCAGATGAACTCCCCCACCTCGAGCCCCACCTGCTGCGCCACCATGTGCGTAAGCAGCGCATAGCTCGCAATATTGAACGGCACCCCGAGGAAAAGGTCCGCTGAGCGCTGATAGAGCTGGCAGGAAAGTTTGCCATCGGCCACGTAAAACTGGAACAGCGCGTGGCAGGGCGCAAGCGCCATCGCGGGAATATCGGCCACATTCCAGGCGGAGACAATGATGCGGCGCGAATGGGGGTCGGTGCGCAGGGTGTCTAAAATCTGCGAAATCTGGTCGATGTGCTGACCATCGGGCGTCGGCCACGAGCGCCATTGCACCCCATAAACCGGGCCGAGATCACCATCGGGCCCGGCCCATTCATCCCAAATGGTCACATTGCGGTCTTGCAACCAGTGCACCGAAGAATCGCCGCGCAAAAACCAGAGCAGTTCGACAATAATCGAACGAAGATGCACGCGTTTCGTTGTCACAAGCGGGAAACCCTCGTTGAGATCGAAACGCATTTGATGCCCAAAAACGCTGCGCGTTCCCACTCCGGTGCGGTCCGATTTCGCCGTGCCGGTGTTCATCACGTGTCGGAGCAAATCTTCGTACGGAGTTTTGATTGCCGAGGTCATGGTGGACATCGTAACCTCGCACCCCCAGGCGACGGAAAGGAACCGCCGTTGCCGGCTGCTAATGCGCGCCCCATTCCCGCGGACCGCCTTGGCACATGGTTCGATGGGGGCGTGGATATCTTTGGCAGCGTTGCGGATGCTTCCGTCCGGCCGGCCGCCGCGACGGACTCCGGCGCTATGGGCGAGGCACAATTGCGGTCCTGGCGGGCGACATTTGCAGACAAATTCTCCGCTGAGACCTTCACCCAAATAGATGCCGATGCATTCGCGAGCTCGTGGCGCAACGCCATCACCCGGCCCCCCAGCGCGGCTCACCGCGTATTCGTTGCCTGCGCCGGGCCCGCAGTCGTGGGATTCGCGGCCGCCGCACCCGCGCATTTTCACCCCGACTCTGCCCAGGCGGACTCGGTTGAGATTGTCGCGCTCATCGTTGATCCCCCGCATCAGCGGGTCGGGCACGGCTCGCGTTTATTAGCTGCCTGCGTTGACCTAAGCGCTGAAGAGGGCCCCGAACACATAACCACTTGGATTTTGGACGGCGATGAGGCGCGGGAGAAATTTTTCCATGAGGCGGGATTGCGCCCCGATGGAACCGCGCGGCGCCTCACAATTGGGGTAACGGATGTCCCCGAACGCCGGTGGTCGGCAACGCTGAGTGCGGACGGCGCACTTCCGGTAAGCGGCTAAGTCACCGCGGTTGGGCTAATGCCCCATTTCGAGCAATTGGTCCAAGCCCACGGTTAGGCCCGGTTTTTCAGCTATTTTCCGCACTGCCGCGAGCACGCCCGGCATAAAGCTAACCCGGTCGAAAGAATCGGTGCGGATTGTGAGCTGTTCTCCGGGGCCTCCGAAGAGAATTTCCTCATGAGCCACGAGCCCGCGCAGGCGAACCGAGTGCACCGGAATGCCATCGACATCGGCTCCCCGCGCACCATCTAGCGCGGAAGTGGTCGCATCGGGCATGGGATCTAGTTCGGCTTCCGACCGAGCCGCTGCTATGAGTTGCGCGGTGTGCACGGCCGTCCCCGAGGGGGCGTCAACTTTATCGGGGTGGTGTAGTTCGATTACCTCTGCCGATTCGAACCATTTCGCTGCCTGCTGCGCGAAGTTCATGGCCAGGACCGCAGAGAGGGAAAAATTGGGTGCGATGAGGACACCGACGCTGGTTCCTGCCAGCGCTTTTTCTACGCGGGCCAATGATTCATGGTTCCAACCGGTGGTGCCGACAACAGCGTGAATCCCGGCGCTAATCAGAGCCTGAACATTGCCCTCGGTGGCGGCGGGAACGGTGAAATCGACGGCCACGTCTGCGCCGGAGGCTTTGAGCTGGGCAGCGACGTCGTCATCTACGTCGATCTTCGCCACAAGTTCCATATCGCTGGCAGCATTTACGGCCGCTACAACGTGGCTTCCCATGCGTCCTTGGGCGCCCAGGACGGCTACTTTGATTACTTCGGCCACAGTGATTCCCTTCTGAAGTAAAACAGGCTACTTGCGAGAGTTCAAAAGCACGGCTATGTCTTCTTCAAAGGGCCCAACTGCGGTGTAGCTTGTGGGCGACGTAGCCAGTTCATCAGCCAATGAGACCACATCGTCGGCCGTTACGGCTGCGATGCGGGCGAGCGTATCTTCGACAGAGGCTAGTTCGCCATAGGTTAACTCTGCGCGACCCAGCCGGCTCATACGCGCGCCGGAATCTTCGAGTCCGAGCACCAGCCCGCCAGAGACCTGACCAATAGCCTGGGCGAGCTCGTCTGCGAGCACTCCATCACGGATCAGGCGGTCCCACTCTTGTTGAATTAATTCGAGCACCACGGTCGCATTTTCCACAGCGCAGCCGGCATAGATACCAAAGCTGCCCGCGTCTGCGTAACCGGAAGAAAAAGAATGAATTGAGTAAGCCAGCCCGAGGTCTTCGCGCACCTTTTGGAACAGGCGGCTGCTCATACCCGCTCCGAACAGCGCATGGAGCACCGACAGCGCGTAGCGCCGCGGATCGTTGGCTGAGATGCCGCGACCACCCATGATGAGGTTGGCTTGTTCTCCGGGGCGGTGCAGCGTTATTGCAGCGCTGGGGTCTTGGGCGGGTGGTATTCCCGCGTTATTGCGGCGGGGATTTGGCGCTAAGGCCGCATCTAGGTCCCAGCCGCCATCCACCAGGGCTTTCGTCACGAGGTCGCAAACCACCTCGTGGTCAACTCCCCCTGCCGCCGTTATAACCAGCGCGGGAGCCGAGTAGTGCGCGCGATAGAACGTATCTATCGCGTGGTGCTCCATTTTTCTTATCTCCTCCGGGGTGCCAGCAATGGGGCGTCCCAGGGGGTGAGCGTGAAAAATAGATTCGGTGAAACTCTCGAAGGCCAAGTCGGTTGGATCATCGGCGTGCATCGAGAGTTCTTCTAAGATGACGCCGCGTTCGCGTTCAAACTCGGTTACCTCCAAAAGTGGAGAGGTGATCATGTCCGCGATGACGTCTACCGCCAGTGGGACGTCTTTATCGAGCACCCGGGCGTAGTAGCACGTGTGCTCTTTACCCGTGACGGCATTTGCTTCACCGCCGGCGGCATCGAAGACCTGCGCGATTTCTTTTGCGGTGCGCTTCGTGGTTCCTTTAAACAGTAAGTGTTCTAGGTAGTGGCTCGCGCCGAAGCTCGAAGTGCTTTCATCGCGCGAACCCGCACCGACCCAGGCCCCAATAGCGGCGGAGCGCATGCCCGGGATTTTTTCTGTTAAAACCCGAACTCCGCCGGGCAGGATGGAACGGCGCACGTATGCGCCGCCATCCTGCTCGACGGAAAGTTCGCTGCCGGCACTACCGGCAGCGACAATCGGTAGTTGGGTGACCAACTTAGTTATCGTCGCCTGCGTCGTCCGAAGCTTCTTCGCTGGATTCTTCCTCGACCACGTGCAGCGACAGTTTGCCGCGCTGGTCAATTTCAGCAATCTCAACTTGGAGTTTTTGTCCGACCGAAACCACGTCGTCGACGTTTTCGACGCGCTTACCACCCACGAGCTTGCGGATCTGGGTGATGTGCAGCAGGCCGTCCTTGCCCGGAGTCAGCGAGATAAACGCACCGAAGGACGTGGTCTTTACGACCGTTCCCACGTAGCGTTCGCCCACCTCAGGCACATGCGGGTTCGCGATGGCGTTTACAGCCGAGCGTGCTGCTTCGGCTGAGGGGCCATCGGTTGCGCCGATGTAGACCGTGCCATCGTCCTCAATCGAGATGTCGGCGCCGGTGTCTTCCTGGATCTGGTTGATCATCTTGCCCTTGGGGCCAATGACCTCACCGATCTTGTCAACGGGAACCTTCACCGCGATAACGCGGGGAGCAAACGGCGACATGTCATCCGGAGTGCCGATCGCCGAGTTCATGACATCAAGGATGTGCAGGCGAGCATCGCGCGCCTGGGACAGGGCGCCGGTCAAAACCGAGGCCGGCAATCCGTCGAGCTTGGTGTCAAGCTGAATCGCTGTGATGAACTCCGAAGTACCCGCGACCTTGAAGTCCATGTCGCCGAAGGCGTCTTCTGCCCCGAGGATGTCGGTCATGGCTGCGAAACGGCGCTCACCATCAACCTCATCGGAGACCAGGCCCATCGCAATACCGGCGACGGGTGCCTTTAGCGGAACGCCCGCATTCAGCATGGCGAGAGTCGAAGCACACACCGAGCCCATTGAGGTCGAACCATTGGAACCCAGGGCTTCCGAAACCTGACGGATCGCATAGGGGAAATCCTCACGCGAAGGCAGCACTGGAATCAAGGCCCGCTCCGCCAGCGCACCGTGGCCGATTTCACGGCGCTTGGGCGAGCCAACGCGGCCGGTTTCACCGGTCGAATAGGGCGGGAAGTTGTAGTGATGCATGTAGCGCTTATGCGTATGCGGTGACAGCGAGTCGACCTGCTGTTCCATGCGCAGCATGTTCAGGGTCGTCACACCCAAAATCTGGGTTTCACCGCGCTCGAAGAGGGCGGAACCGTGTACGCGCGGAATTACGTCGACCTCGGCCGACAACTGGCGAATATCGGCCAGACCGCGGCCGTCGATGCGGACGGATTCGCGCAAGATGCGCTCGCGGATAACCTGCTTGGTGATCGCGCGAATCGCGGCGGAGACTTCCTTCTCCCGCTCAGCAAACTGCTCACCGAACTGGTCGATCGCTGCTGCCTGAATTTCATCCAGGCGAGCCTCGCGCTCCTGCTTATCGGCGATCGTCAGTGCCTGGCTGAGGTCGCTGGCTACAGCCGGTTCAACGGCAGCGAAGACATCATCTTCATAGTCCAAGAAGCGCGGGAACTCGCGTGTTTCCTTCGCGGCCCGGTTTGCCAGGTCAGCCTGTGCCTCAACGAGCGAGCGGATGAAAGGCTTCGCTGCTTCAAGACCCTCGGCAACTACTTCTTCGGTGGGCGCATTTTGGCCCTGGTTCTTGATGAGGTCCCACGCGTTGTCGGACGCTTCAGCTTCAACCATCATGATGGCGACGTCGTCGCCCACCACGCGGCCAGCTACAACCATTTCGAAGACGGCGTTCTCAGCATCGGAGAACTTGGGGAATGCGACCCACTGCCCGTCAATGAGCGAAATCCGCACGCTACCGATGGGGCCGGAGAACGGCAGACCCGAGATCTGGGTAGACAGTGAGGCGGCGTTGATGGCCAAGACGTCGTAACGCTCATCAGGATGCTGCGACATCACTGTGATTACGACCTGAACCTCGTTGCGCAGACCCGAAACAAACGACGGGCGCAGCGGCCGGTCGATCAGGCGGCAGGTGAGGATTGCGTCCGTCGACGGACGTCCCTCACGGCGGAAGAATGAGCCGGGGATGCGACCGGCGGCGTACATCCGCTCTTCGACATCTACGGTCAGCGGGAAGAAGTCGAAGTGATCCTTCGGCGTCTTCGAGGCGGTCGTGGTCGAGAGCAACATCGTGTCGCCATCGAGGTATGCCGAGACCGCACCATCGGCTTGGCGGGCGAGGCCGCCGGATTCGAAGCGGATAGTCCGCTTACCAAAACGGCCGTTATCGATGACCGCTTCTACTGATTGAATGTTAGGACCTTCCATGTAAAGGGCCCCTCCTTTGAGGTTGGGCGCCGCACTGGGAGCGGTCTTCGATCGAGGCTCACGCTCTACTTCATAAAAATTTAGAGGCGGAAGCCACTACCGAGGACCGCAGTTACTGGCGCTACTTTATTCTGGTGTTACATGCATTAATGGCCCGCCGTATTTCACGGCGGGCCATTAATTAAAACTTAGCGACGCAGACCGAGTCGCCCAAGAAGGGCACGGTAGCGTTCAATATCAAGTTTCTCGAGATATCCGAGCAAGCGGCGACGCTGACCAACAATTAGGAGCAAGCCACGACGTGAGTGGTGGTCATGCTTATGTTCCTTCAAGTGCTCGGTCAGATCGTTAATTCGCTGGGAAAGAAGTGCAATCTGCACTTCGGGGGAACCGGTGTCGCCCTCGCGGGTCGCGTACTCGGCAATGATCTTCTGCTTTACAGCGGCATCGAGGGCCACGATTCTCCTTCATGGTTGTTGCGCGGCGCTCCGGGGCAGATTCACCCGGGCTCTATCTAACCCGCGGCCGTTCTTACGGCACCCGCCAGACTATCAGGATTTGCTGGCGACGCCTAACGCTACCCGGGCTTGTTCCACATCGGCGGTCATTTGCTTAATGAGCGCATCGATTCCATCGAACTTCGTATTACCCCGTAAGCGTTTCGTGAACTCGAAAACGACGTACTCGTCGTAAAGGTCAAGATCGTCGCGATCGAGTACATAAGCTTCGACGCTGCGCTCGATGTTTTCAAATGTCGGATTGGTTCCCACCGAGATTGCGGCGGGAAGGCGCTGACCATCGGCGCGGATCAACCAGCCGGCGTAAACGCCATCACCAGGTATGAAACCATCCGTGTCATCCCCGAGGTTTGCGGTGGGAAAACCGAGTTCCCTGCCCCGTTTGAAGCCGTGCACGACAATCCCCGAAACGGTGTGAGATCGGCCTAAGATCGCGGCAACCTCGTCCACCTCACCGCGCTGGAGCAGCTCCCGCGCCCAAGATGAGGACCAGCGGCGACCGGTTGGTTCGGTAATTAGATCTTGCACTGTCACTTCGAAGCCCAGGTCCTGCCCTAGTTGCTGCATCGTGGCTAGATCGCCCACGTTTTGCCATCCGAAGCGAATCCCCTGCCCCGCCACAACTTCCTTCGCGTTTAATCCCTGCAGCAGGTACGTCTCCACAAATTCTTTTGGGCTTTGCCGCGCGAATTCGAGGGTGTAATTCACCGTGAGGACGGCGTCTAGGCCCCAGGTTTCGAGTTGTTTTAGTCGGGTCTTCAGACCGGTAATTAACTGCGGCCCCGCATTCGGTAAATGCACGTGCAGCGGGTGCGGCCAAAAAGTTACGGCGACGGCTTTGCGTCCCGTTTCGCGCGCCCGTTGAATGAGCGTGTCCAAAAGCATTTGATGCCCCCGATGGACACCGTCAAAGTTGCCAATGACGACGACGGTTTCACCGAAATCGTCCGGAACCTCGCTAAGTTCACTCCAGCGCTCCACGCGCACTCCTACACTGACTATTTAAATGCATTGCAACTGATTACAAAATTTAGCGCAAACACGCGCGCCCCCTTACGCGGGGGCAAATACAACCACCGGACGATACTGATCGTCAGCCATCGCCAGCAAAGCAATAAGGTCCCCCGCCTCAGAGTAGCCTGCGACCGGGTTTTCCTTATCCCCCATCGGGTCGGCCTCGGACCTCGGGATCCATTTTCCATACCCCAAGTCGACGACCTCGCTTGCGGTGAGTTGCCGGGCCGGAAATAGTTGCCGCGCCGCTTCGCCCAGGGTTAGCGGCGTCATATCGGATTCGAGTTGCGTCAAGGTTTGCGCCTGATCGATGCGGTAGTCCCCGACCTGGGTGCGGCGCAGGCGCGTTAAATGTCCTCCCAGGCCCAAAGCATCCCCCAGATCGCGGGCAAGTGCGCGAATATAGGTGCCCGATGAACACGCGATCTGCACGTCGATATCGGTCACGACCGTGCCGTCCGGGAGCTCTTCTTCACGCTGATTTGTCCAGGTGAAGGAGTGGATAGTGACGGGACGGGCCGGCAATTCGACGGTTTCGCCCGCCCGGACGCGCGCATATGACCGTTTGCCATCGACCTTTATAGCGCTGACAGCAGAGGGAACCTGCATGATCGGTCCGCGCAAACGCTCCACGCCTGCCGCGATAGCCTGCGGATCCACCGCGGCGGCCGACACGATATGCGTGACTTCCCCCTCGGCGTCCTCAGTTGTTGTTTGCACGCCCAACCGGATCGTCGCCGCATAGGTTTTGTCAGCCCCCACGAGATAATGCAAGAGGCGCGTGCCGCGGTTGATGCCTAAAACCAGGACACCGGTCGCCATGGGGTCGAGAGTTCCGGCATGGCCGACCCGACGAGTTCCGGCGATGCGGCGCATCCGGCTCACGACATCATGGCTGGTGAGACGCGCGGGCTTATCAACAATAACTAAGCCATCAACCGGACTTTTTTCCACCAAGAATTACGCTTCTTCGTCGGTTTCATCGCTCTCGGCGACATTGTCTTCGCGCGCCGGCTTATACGGATCGGACTCACCGGCGTATTTCGCTTCGGCGCGGCTAGCTGCCAATTCGGCATCCCGCGCAGCCGCCTCGGACAGGGCCTTGGCCAAGTTGGCGGTGGTCTCGGGAATGGCGTCCATGACGAACTCGAGCGTGGGGACCAGACGGACATTTAAGCCCCGGCCCACTTCGCTGCGCAGCATGCCCTTGGCGCTCTCCAAAGCCGCCTCGGTCGCGGTGCGTTCCTCTTCATCGCCCAGGACGGTCCAAAAAATTGTGGCCTGCTGCAGGTCATTCGTGACGCGCACATCCGTGATTGTCACGTAACCCAAGCGAGGATCTTTGACCTTTCGGTCCAAATGCTCAGCGATCAGTACCTTGATCCGGTCAGCCAATCGGGCGGCGCGGGGGGATGGTGTCATGGTTTTTCACCCTTCCTGGTGATCCGGGTTAGCGGTTCACACATCGTCATCACTGATGACGCGAATCCGAGCCGCGAGGAGCTCGTGTTCCGGTCGGTCAGCAAGGAACTGCTCACAGGTTTGTAGAACGCGCTGGCACTGGGCGTAATCCGCAGAGACGCTAGCCACCGAGATTTCGGTTCTTTGCAGCAGGTCTTGAAAATCGGTCTCTGCCACAGCGACCGCGAATTTTTGGTGCAACTCCGCGGTCAAACGTCGCACTACGGCGCGCTTTGCTTTGCGGGACGCGAGTGGTCCCAACAAAATATCGAAGCGTCCCAGTCCAGCAAACATATGCACATCTTAAGCGAAATTAAACGGGTGCCGAGGGAGTTTCCACCCCTTCGGCACCCGTCAATTTAACTAGTCGCGCGGCTTCTCGCGCATCTCCAACACCTCAATGGTGTCGCCGTCTTGCAGGTCGTTGAAGGAACCGAGCCCAATACCGCACTCGTATCCCTCGCGAACCTCAGTGACGTCGTCCTTAAAGCGACGGAGCGATTCAACCGTGAGGTTGTCACCAACCACAACGCCCTCACGCAAAACGCGCGCCTTGGAGTTGCGGCGGATTTCGCCCGAGCGCACGATCGAACCCGCGATGTTGCCGAACTTCGAAGAGCGGAAGACCTCGCGGATTTCCGCGGTACCGGTCTGCACCTCTTCATATTCCGGCTTGAGCATGCCCTTAAGGGCTGCTTCAACATCCTCGATCGCCTGGTAGATGACCGAGTAGTAGCGGATGTCGACGCCTTCGCGATCGGCCAGTTCGTTGACCCGCTCGGCGGGACGCACGTTAAAGCCGATGATGATGGCGTTGTCGACCGTGGCGAGGTTGACGTCGTTCTGCGTGATCGCACCGACACCGCGGTGGATGATGCGCAGATCGACTTCTTCGCCCACATCGATCTTCAACAGGGCGTCTTCAAGCGCTTCAACGGCACCAGAAACATCGCCCTTCAGAACGAGGTTGAGGGTTTCAACCTTGCCCTGCTGCAGTGCCTCAGTGAAGTCTTCCAAACTGATGCGCTTGCGACGACGTGCCAGTGTCGCGGCCCGTTCGGCCGTTTCACGACGCTCAGCGATCTGACGCGCAGTACGGTCGTCCGAGGCTACCAGGAAGGTGTCACCCGCGTTTGGCACCGAGGTCATACCCAGTACCTGGACGGGGCGGGCTGGGCCCGCTTCATCGATCGAGTTGCCGTGCTCATCGAACATGGCACGCACGCGCCCAAAGGCCGTTCCGGCAACGATGGCTTCACCCACGTGCAGGGTTCCCGACTGGACGAGCACCGTAACAACGGCGCCGCGGCCCTTATCGAGATTCGCTTCGATCGCAATACCGCGCGCATCGCGGTCCGGGTTGGCTGTGAGCTCAAGGGCTGCATCGGCCGTCAACAACACGGCTTCCAGCAGTTCGTCGATACCGATGGACTTCAGCGCCGAGATGTCAACGAACATCGTCTCACCGCCATATTCCTCAGCCACGAGGTTGTACTCAGTTAACTGCTGGCGGATCTTATCGGGGTTCGCGGCTTCCTTATCGATCTTGTTAACCGCGACGACGATGGGAACACCGGCAGCCTGGGCGTGGTTTAACGCCTCAATCGTCTGGGGCATGACACCGTCATCGGCTGCGACCACGAGGATCGCAATGTCGGTGGCTTGCGCACCACGGGCACGCATGGCCGTGAAGGCCTCGTGACCGGGGGTGTCGACGATGGTCAGGGCGCGGTCTTCACCCTCGTGTTCCACATGGACCTGGTAGGCACCGATGTGCTGGGTGATTCCACCGGCTTCGCCACTGGCGACGTTGGCCTTACGAATCGTGTCCAGCAGCCGGGTTTTACCGTGGTCAACGTGACCCATGACGGTTACAACGGGCGGACGCGGGCGCAGGTTTTCTTCGTCTTGTTCCTCTTCAGCTGCGAGGTCGATATCGAAGTCAGCCAGCAACTCGCGGTCTTCATCTTCGGCCGAGACCATCTCGATGACGTAGCCCAATTCGACGCCCAGGGCACCAAAGGTGTCCTCGTCCAATGACTGCGTCGCGGTTGCCATTTCACCGAGGTGGAACAGCACCGTTACAAGTGCCGCCGGGTTGGCGTCAATCTTGTCGGCGAAATCACTCAGAGTCGAACCGTGCCGCAGGCGAATGGGGGTTGAGCCATTACCGCGCGGAACCTGGACGCCACCGAGTGATGGCGCCTGCATCTGTTCGAATTCCTGGCGCTTCGCGCGCTTGGACTTCCTTCCGCGAACCGGGCGTCCACCAGCGCGCCCGAAGGCACCCTGCGTACCGCCCCGACCACCACGGCCGGGTCCGGGACGACCGCCACCACCGGGACGAGGTCCAAAGCCACCTGGGGCTCCAGGTGCGCCGCCGCCACCGGGACCGCCACGACGTCCGCCGCGACCGCCGCCACCGGGGCGACCATCACGGGCAGGCGCGCCGGGGCGCGGGACAGCTGAGCGTCCGGGCATCATGCCCGGGTTGGGACGCGGACCACCGGGACGGGGACCGCCGCCGCCACCGCCGCCAGGGCGGGAGCCGGCACCGGGTTGTCCTCCGGATGTGCGAGGCATGCCCTGGCTGGTTGCGAACGGGTTATTACCGGGACGGGGACCGCCGCCACCCGAAGATTCGGGACGACGCGAGCCACCTCGGCCTCCCCCGCGACCCATTCCCTGGGTAGAGCTGAAGGGGTTATTGCCGGGACGGGGAGTGCCACCACTCGCGGCGCGTGGTCCGGGACGAGGTCCAGGACGCGGTGCCGGTGTGGGGCGGGTTCCCTGCGGTGCGGCAGGTGATTTTGGAGCGGACTTGGCCGGCTTGGCGGATTTGTCCGCGGCAGCGGGCTTGGATGTCTTTTCGGAGGCCTTGGCCGCCGGAGCAGCCGGTTTGGCTGCGGGCTGAGCCGCCTTGGCCGCCGGAGCAGCAGGCTTGGCTGCCGCAGTGGCAGGGCTGGCTTCCGTCTTCTTCGCCGCGGCCTTTTTGGCCGGAGCGGGCTTGTCGTCGGCCTTTTTGGCGGTCGACTTTTTAGCGGCTGGTTTGGCCGCTGAATCTTTTTTGGCACCGGACTTCTCATCCGGTTTTTTCACCTCGGGGGCAGGAAATGCCTCACGAAGTTTGCGCACCACGGGCGCTTCGATGGTCGAGGACGGTGATTTTACAAATTCACCAAGGTCGCTCAGTTTAGCGAGCACGACCTTACTCTCGACTTCGAGTTCGCGCGCGAGTTCGTAGACGCGGACCTTCTTTGCCACAACTCTCCTGTCTGGGCCCGCCCAAACAGGGTCGGACCATCGCTATAGCGTGTTCATCGCTGGGTACTCATCGGGGATCCATCGGCTTTTCTTCCCGCTTTCTCGTCCGACTTACCGAAATATTCCAACTGGGCAATGCTCCACCACTCCACAAGGCCAGCCGTATCGATCGGGCTAGATTTGCGCAACGCGCGATTGAAGGCGCGGCGTTGAATTGCGTGGTTTATGCAGTTTTGATCTGGATGGAGCCATGCTCCACGCCCGGGCAGCCTGCGCTTTTCATCAACTTGAATGCGCACCTGACCCGCGTGGTTAATGCCTACCATTCTGATCAGTGCTGATTGAGGCGCAACCCGACGGCAACCAATACAGGTGCGAATCGGCTCGGTGCCGGGCGCGAATACTCTTTCAACCTCCAAGACTCTACCCCCTCTTTACTCGAAAGGGCCTATGCACCCCGCGCTCAATCCTCCGTGTCCGGGCGAATATCAATGCGTGCACCGGTCAAACGAGCGGCTAAACGAGCGTTTTGTCCTTCTTTTCCGATCGCGAGTGAAAGTTGATAATCGGGAACAATAACGCGCACTGCTCCGACCTCCGGATCCACTACCTCCGCCGAAACTACCTTCGCGGGCGAGAGGGCGTTCGATACAAACTGCGCCAGGTCTTCATGCCAGTCAACGATGTCGATCTTTTCGTCATGCAGCTCCGAAACCACGGCGCGCACGCGCTGACCCATGGGTCCAATACATGCGCCCTTGGGGTTAAGACCCGCCACTGTGGACCGCACCGCAATTTTCGTGCGGTAGCCGGCTTCGCGTGCCAACCCCACAATTTCTACGGTGCCATCCGCGACCTCGGGCACCTCGTGTTCGAAGAGCCGACGCACAAGTTCCGGGTGCGTGCGCGAGAGCCGAACCTGGGCTTGTCCTTTTATTCCGCGCTTCACTTCGACCACATATGCCCGTAAGCGTTCCCCGTGCAGGTACTGCTCGCCCGGAGTTTGCTCTTCAGGGGGCAAAAGCGCTTCATAGCCATCAATGTCAACGCGCACCATGCGCGGATCCATTCCCTGCTGGATGATGCCGGCGACCAGTTGGCCTTCCCGACCATAAAACTGGCCAAGCACTTGTTCATCCTCAGCCTGACGCATGCGCTGAATAATGACTTGGCGGGCGGTCGCGGCGGCTACCCGGCCAAAATTATCCGGGGTGTCTTCCCATTCATGGGCAACTGTTCCGGATTCGTCGAGCTCTTGGGCCCATACGATAATTTTTCCGCTCCGCCGATCAATTTCGACGCGCGCGTGTTCCTCGGCACCGGGAGTGTGGTGGTATGCGCTAACTAGCGCTTGCTCAATCGCACCGACTAGAACGTCGAGCGGAATATCGCGTTCCCGCTCGAGCAGTCGCAGCTGGGCCATATCGATATTCATTTCGACTCCTGTCCTCGCTGCGCCGATGCGTCAGCCTTCTTTGCTTTATTAAATTCCAACCGCACCTTGGCATGCGATATTTCCGCATACTCCAAAGTTTGACGGCCACCACGCTTCGCGTCGAGTTCAGCGCCCGTATCTGAGGCGCTTAGGACGCGACCTTCTAGATTCTTGCCACTGTCCAATACCACGGCAACTAGACGCCCGATCGAACGTTTCCAGTGCCGGGGCTGGGTCAGTTTGCGCTCCGCGCCGGGACTCATAACCTCTAAGGTGTACTTCGCCAGCGCAGCAGTTGCGCGCGGATTTTCATCAAGGGCTTCAGAAATTGTGGCGGTTACCGCATCAACTTGGTCGAACCCGATGTTGTCCGTGGTGTCTTCTGGTAGATCGACGATCACTCGAACGATGGCATTCTTACTGCCTCGCACATCGAGGTCTTCTAGAACCAAACCGGCCGACTTCACCGCCGGCTCAACAATTTGCCGGATAGCTTCTACTGGAGCCGACATAGCTAGGTCTCCTCGCCTCTTGTGCTGTTATCACTTCTCGGCGAGAGTCTACCTACCTCCGGTGTTTCCGGCGTGCCCGGAGCCGCTCCCACCTGTGTTGATGGCAGTATCAAGCACGTGCTTCGCAAATTCCTGGTGCTCTTCAGTTTGACGGCCCTCATCTTCGCCTCGGGCTGTGGGCTGCGCATTGATACTGATCCGCCCAGCGAACCGGAACCGGACGCCCAGGAACTTGCCCTAGAGCAAGCCATCTCAAATGTTCGGGCCGTAAGAACGCAATCCCAGCGCTTCCTCGATGAGGTTAAATCAGGTGCCGAGGTTCTACCCCAAGATGCCGACGAGGTAGCGGTAGAGACGCTTTTGGGTGAAATCGCGGCGCAAACCGATTTGCACCTAAGCCTCCTGGGAGCCTCCGAAGCCGAGGAGTCCGGCGTTGCTGCCGACGCCGACGACGATTCCAGCGTTGCATCCCCAGACTCCGATGAGTCGGAGGGTTCTGCTGAATCAGCTGAACCCGCTGAGCAGTCCATCACCTTACGCAAATTGCGCGGCACCATCGGCGCAAACACCTTGGATTTGATCGACCTCACCACCCAAACCGATCCAGAAATCGCGCGATTGCTTGGATCCATCGCCGTAGCCATGCACTCCTGGGATGCGGGTCTGGCCTCCGCTACCGCATCAGAGTCTGCAGAAGATGCCGCAGAGGCAGAGCCGTCAGCCCAAGAATTGGCGCTGCGCGAATTACCCAGTCTTACGGAGTTGGACTCCCCCTCCGCCGCCTGGATTCCGCTCGTGGGGGCGTGGGACCGAATCGGGTATTTACTCGAAATAGCCGCGGCTCGCAGCCCCGAAAACCGCTCCTCATTGCAGGATGCGGCCCGGGAATATCGCCAGCGCGCCCAGGATTGGGCGCTCACATTGGGAGTGGCGGGTGGGGACGACGATCCGCGCCTGGTGAGCTACGAGTCACCTGAGTTAACTGGTGATTTTGAGCAAGATGTCGCAGCACTCCAAGCCGAGGTGCGGGCCAGCGTCGGCGAGGTGAACTTCCTCCTAGGCGACCTGCTTTACACCCTAGAAGCGAACCAGCGCCCAGCCGCGGTGATAGAACTCATGCAAATCCAGGCAGATAATGAGCGCTGGGGTGTCCCGGCAGCTAACCTGCCAGGACTGCGCGAACACGCCGTTACGGCATAACCCTGCAAACCTAGCGCTGAAGCCTTTTTCCCGTTCGCGGGCGG
>Ga0209487_1001451_pt1 | contig 20055 bp, 15 predicted proteins | sample Poulit2012_FD_187524 | JGI IMG/M metagenome (GOLD analysis project Ga0209487, IMG submission 187524) | Agricultural soil microbial communities from Georgia to study Nitrogen management - Poultry litter 2012 (SPAdes) (version 2) | ecosystem: Environmental > Terrestrial > Soil > Agricultural land...
TGAGGAAGGATCACTCCGGAGAAGGACCTGAGGTTACTCCGGAGAGCGGAATCTGAGGAAGGATCACTCCGGAGAAGGACCTGAGGTTACTCCGGAGGTCAGAATCTGAGGTTCACACCTTGATGACGTTGATGTCCTGCTTCAGCAATTTCTTCTCATACTCTTCGCTGAGCTTGGTATCGGTGATAATCGTGCTGATCACCTCCAGTTCGCAGATAAAAGAGAAGCTCTGACGACCGAACTTGCTAGAATCGGTCACTGCGATCACCTCGCTGGCCCGCTCGACCATCAGCCGGTTCAGCTGGGCCTCCATCGGGTTGGGCGTCGTCAGCCCCAGCTCTATATCGATGCCGTCCACTCCAAGAAAGAGCTTGTCGAAGTAGTAGTTCCGGATCACCTCCTCTGCATCGGGACCCACCAGGGAGTAGGACTCATTGCGCAGTGTGCCTCCGGTCAGCATCACATTCACATTTTTCTTGTTGGTCAGATCGACCGCAATGGGGATGGCATTGGTCATGATCGTAAGATTCTCCTTATCATGGATCCGCCGGGCGATCTCAAGTGTTGTGGTCCCGGAGTCCAGCAGAATGGAGTCCCCGTCATTGATCATCTCCACCGCACGCTTCCCAATCCGCTGCTTCTCGGCGCTTCGAATCTTCTGCTTCTCTTCGATCGTGTGGTCCTCATAGACATTTTTCCGCATCAGGGCGCCGCCATGAGTCCGGTGGAGAATTCCCTTGTTCTCCAGAAAATCGAGGTCATTCCGGATCGTCACACTGGTCACGGAGAATTTTTCGCTGAGCTCATCGACCCTTACCTTGCCCTGGTCATAGAGTATCTGGATGATTTTGTCACGACGTTCTACTGTAGATCTCATATGCAGGAGAGAGGTTGAATTTAGGTCAAAGGTTCAGAAATCAACGTGATAGCAATTGTCAGCAAGAAAATTCACTTTTCCGGGACCTGTGTTGCCGAAGCAGCTTTTGTGTGGCGACTTGGCATCTTTCGATACAGCAGGCCGGTCAAGGTCTAATGAATGAATATGTAGATACTATAGGACGTTTAGTAGAAGAGGGAACTCTTTCCCGGAGGATTATATCTCCTCCATTTTACACAATCCCGATCGGGTTTTAACCTACTGAATTGTTGAGATATTCGCTATACATAACGTCATGACTCTCCTCAGACAGTTCCGAAGATATTTGATTCGCCGCCAGCCCTTTCCGGAGGGGTGGCTGGAGATACTGAATCACCATGTATCCTTTTACCGTTACCTGCCTGAAGAGCTCAGATCGGAGTTGAGAGTCCACATGCCGATCTTCTTGCAGGAGAAGTTGTTCGAAGGGTGTGGCGGCCTCGAAATGACCGAAAAAATGCGGGTCATCATCGCAGCCTACGCCACTCTGCTCATCCTGGGTGAACCGGCCGGTTACTATCCGGATCTGAAGGCGATCCTCCTCTACCCGAATGACTATATCGCAGAAGTGGATGAAGAGGATGAAGCGGGTATCGTTACAGAGGGTTATGATCTTCGCTCCGGCGAGTCCTGGAGTCTGGGAAGTATTGTTCTCTCATGGCGGGATATCGAGAGAGATCTGCGATCTCCGTTCCGGGGAGGGAATCTGATCATTCATGAGTTTGCACACCAGCTGGATGCTCACTACGGTCTCTCCACCGGGTTTGACGAGGTCGGAAAGATCCACAGCCGGACTCCGTGGAACCAGGTGCTGGCAGCTTCCTACATCGAACTTCGGCGGGCATCAGAGCGGGGCGAACAGACGCTTCTGGATCCATACGGCGCGACACTCCCTGCCGAGTTTTTTGCAGTGGCAACCGAATGCTTTTTTGAACAGGGACGGCACCTGAGAGAGCAGGATCCGGCTCTCTACCGCCAGCTCAGAGACTTCTATAAGCTGGATCCTGCCACATATCTGCCAGTGTCTGATTGAAACTCCCACCCTAGTCCAGACCGAGCACCTTCCGGTTGAGAGTTTCGTCTGAACCTGCGGAAGCAAAGTCATCGAAGGATTTCTCTGTTTTCCGGATTATGTGATCGGCGATGAACGGTGCCCCCTCTGCCGCTCCATCTTCCGGATGCTTCAGGGCACACTCCCACTCCAGAACTGCCCAACCGTCAAAATCATACCGGGCCAGCTTGCTGAATATCCCCTTGAAATCCACCTGCCCGTCTCCCAGTGAACGGAAACGCCCCGGCCGCTCCGTCCACCCCTGATAGCCGCCATAGACGCCCGACCTGCCTGTCGGGTTGAGTTCGGCATCCTTTACATGAAACATCCTGATCCGCTCATGATAGATGTCGATAAACTGAAGATAGTCGAGCATCTGCAGAGCGAAGTGGCTCGGGTCATACAGAATGTTGGCCCGCGGGTGGTCCCCGACCGCCTCCAGAAATTTCTCGAAGGTGATACCGTCGTGAAGATCCTCTCCCGGATGCAGCTCGTAGCAGACATCCACCCCCGCTTCATCAAATGCGTTGAGAATCGGCAGCCACCGGTCTCCCAGTTCACGGAAGCCGCTCTCGACCAGTCCGGCGGGGCGCTGTGGCCAGGGGTAGACCGTGTGCCAGAGAAGAGCTCCCGAGAAGGTGCCGTGTTCGGTCAGCCCCAGGTTCTTGCTCGCCTGGGCGGCCTGCTTCAGCGACTCCACGGCCCACTCCGTGCGGGCAGCCGGATTGTTGTGCAGATGTTCGGGGGCAAAACCATCAAAAAGTGTATCGTAAGCCGGATGGACAGCCACCAGCTGACCCTGCAGGTGCGAGGAGAGCTCGGTAATCTCCACACCCTCCTCCTGACAGACCCCTTTAATCTCATCGGCATAGGTAGTGCTCTCTGCCAGCTTCTTCAGATCCACCAGCCGTGGATCCCAGGTGGGGATCTGCACCCCCTTGTATCCCAGGCCGGCAGCCCACCGGCTGATCGATCTCAAATTATTAAAGGGTTCATCATCTCCAACAAACTGTGCCAGAAAAAGTCCAGGTCCTTTCATAACGGTCTCGTCTCTTATTTTGGATTCTGTTTGTGTGTACAGGTTCAGTCGTCAGCTCAATCGGGCCGGTCCGCTGCCGCAAACGGTCACTCCATTGTGGCTGGTCCGCTGCCGTATGCAGTCACTCCAACATGGCCCATCCGCTGCCATAAACGGTCACTCCAGCATGGCTCACCCGCTGCCGCAAACGGTCACTCCATCGTAGTCCACTTCTCCTCGCTCTTGTCCGACTTCAGGACCGTCTTCAGGAACTGCATGCCGCGGACACCGTCGCGGACACCAGGGAAATCGAGGTAGAGCTTATCCGGCTCCCGCCCCGCCAGGCGACTCTGAAGTGTGACTGCCACGTTGCGATAGATATTGCCGAAGGCTTCGATAAAACCTTCAGGGTGGCCGGAAGGGAGACGGATATGAGCCAGCGCCGAAGGACTCAACCAGTCATACCCATTTCCGGTGCGATAGAGCTCGGCGGGTCGGTCCGGATGCCGGATCAGGAGTGTATTCGGCTCCTCCTGCCCCCACACCAGCCCTCCCTTCTCACCATAGACATAAATTTTAAGGTTGTTCTCCTCACCGGTACTGATCTGGCTGGCATGCATCACGCCCCGGGCGCCGTTGTCGAACCTCAACAGAATATTGGCGTCATCATCCAGCTGCCGCCCCTCCACGACATGCCCCAGGTCGGCACAGAGCCTCTCGATCGAGAGACCTGTCATATACTCGGCAAGGTTTTCGGCGTGGGTTCCGATATCCCCCATAGCTCCCGCCGGTCCGGCCTTGGCGGGGTCTGTTCGCCAGGAGGCCTGCTTGTTTCCCTCCTCCTCCAGACGTGTCGCCAGCCACCCCTGCGGGTACTCGACCACCACCTTCCGGATTGCGCCCAGTTCGCCCTCAGCAATCATTGCACGGGCCTGTTTGACCATCGGGTAGCCGGTATAGTTGTGGGTCAGAGCAAAGAGCAGCCCCGTCTCCTCCACCAGCTTCTCCAGGGACTCCGCCTCCTCGAGGTTCACAGTCATCGGCTTGTCACAGACTACATGAAACCCCGACTCCAGAGCCTCTCGGGCTGCCGGATAGTGGAGGTGGTTGGGTGTAACAATGGAGACAAAATCCATTCTCTCACCCTCCGGGAGCTTCTTCTCCTTCTCGAACATCTCCCCGAAGGTGCCATAGACCCTGCTCTCATCCAGATAGAGGGCGCGCCCCGACTCCCGGGACCGCTCCGGGTCGCTGCTGAAGGCACCACATACCAGTTCAATCTTGCCATCCAGTGCCGCGGCTTTCCGGTGGACCTCTCCGATGAATGCTCCTGTTCCGCCACCTACCATTCCCATTCTGATCTTTCTGCTCATAACTCTCCGCTCCGATTTATTTTACTGGCCAGACCCTTCAGGTTCAGATCAACAGGTCACTCTACCCCCACAGACCGGCCATCGCAAGTTCAGTGATACCAGAAGAAAAGAAGAATTACCATCAATTTCACAGATCAAGAACACCACTTGTTCAGGAATGGTTTGCAGTGTCTGTCGGTTCAATATTGAACAGTACCCCCTCTTTTTTTATCGCTAGAAATCGAGTTTCAGAGAGACTGCGCAATCAATTCATGACACCACACCAGAAGGGTATACACCATATCTCCATCATTGCGGGTGATGGACAGACAAACGCCAACTTCTACATCAAGAAACTGGGCCTCCGGATGATGCTCAAGACGGTGAATCAGGATGATCCGGGCAGCTACCAGCTCTACTACTCCAATGCAGACTGCGATCCCGGTTCCATCATCTCCTTCTTTCCGTGGCCGGGAGCCCGGCAGGGCAGACCCGGAAGCGGAGACGTCATCAACATCTCATTTTCAGTTCCGGAGACCTCGTTTGACTTCTGGACCGCCCGGTTCGTTGAAACCGGGATCCAGACCGACCCGCTGACGAGACGTTTTGGAAAGAAGGTGATCTCATTCAGAGATCCCGACAATCTGGCTCTTGAGCTGGTTTTTGATGCTGAAGCCCCCGCCCAGACCTCTCAGCCGGCCAAGAGAAAGAGCCGGGAGGAGGCTGTGGCAGATACATTTGCCATTCGCGGCATATGGGGCAGCACGATCTCCCTGGTAGATCCGGGACCCGCTGCCGAGGCCCTGGAACTGTTCGGGTTCAGCCAGGTGGACAGAGAGGACAGGCTGACACGCTTCCGGTCCGGGGCAGAGATTGGCCACTCCATCATCCTTCAGAAGCTGGACAGTCCGGTGCCCAGCCTGAATGGCCGGAGCATTGTCCACCATATCGCGTTTCGTGCCAGAGATGAGGACGAGCTGGAGAGTCTCCGGGAGCAGGCCCTCAATACAGGGCTCTCCCCCTCCAGCGTCATCGAGAGGCACATCTACAAATCGGTCTATGTGCCGATACCTGGTGGCGTTCTGTTTGAGATCGCTACTGACGAAGAGGACTACGCCTCTGTATCTGAAGCGTCGAAGATGGGCAAGACTCTGTTTCTTCCTCCGTGGCTTGAGGAGAGCCGTGACGGTATCGAACGCAGCCTTCCGGGAATTCATATCTGAACCACCTGCCACTGGCCATCTACCACCTGTCACGGGGGGCTCTTTCCTGAACCACTTGCCACTAGCCATCTGTCACCTGTCACCGGGGGCTCTTTGGAGGCTCTTTCCTGAACCACTTAACCAGGAACCCCTGCCACCTCCCCCCGCCACCGGGTTCAGCCCACCGTTAAATTCTCTCTTTTCTGCCGCAGAACCTCTCAACTCCCGCCGCTGGAGATGCATTTCTTTTTTCACTCCATCGGATAATTTACGATCTTCGACAAACGGCTGAACCACCATGTATCGAGTACAGTTAAAAAATTTCGAAGGTCCCCTGGATCTGCTGCTGTTCTTCATCAGACGGGATGAGCTGGACATTCAGGATATCCCCATCTCTCACATCACACGGGAGTTTCTGGACTATATCCGGTTGATGGAGGAGCTGGATCTGGATGTAGCGAGTGAGTTCATCCTGATGGCAAGTCTGCTGATGTCGATCAAGGCGAAGATGATGCTGCCCAGACAGGAGGAGCCGGGAGAGGATGAAGATGACGAGGAGGACCCGAGATACCTGCTGGTTCAGAAACTACTGGAGTACAAGCGCTACAAGGAGATGGCCGAGAAGATGACGGTCATCGATGACGAGACCCGGCACATCTACTATCGTGGCCATATCGACCAGGATCAGGTGGAGGTTCAGGCATCGGGCGAAGCCCTCAGGGATGTCACTCTGTTTGATCTGATGGGGGCCTTCCGGAAGGTGCTGTCGGACATCAAGAAGAGCAGAAGTTACCACCGGGTAGAGAAGGTGACCTTTTCGGTCGAACAGCAGTCAGAGTTTATCATCCGGACACTGCAGCAGCGGGGGCGGCTCTCCTTCACCGACCTCTGTAGCACCCTGACGGAACGTCTCGCCATTGTGGTGACGTTTCTGGCAGTCCTTGAAATGGTGAAAGAGCAGCAGGTTAATCTGTTTCTGGAAGAGAGTCCGGTCGATTTTTATATTGATCTCAAACCGGTTGATGAGCTCACAGGCAGCGCCATTTCAACCTCATCCTGATCCATATCATGAGAAATCAGTCCATTCCCTTTCTGTTGGTGATTCTGTTCATCACCGGGTGTCTCGGCTTTTCACGTTCCGGCACACCAGATCCTGTCGTGCTGACAGAGGATCTGTTGACGTTCGAGGACGTAATCACGGAAGACTTTCTCCACCACCATCTCTCGGTCATTGCACACGACTCGCTGGAAGGGCGTGCCACAGGAATGCGCGGACAGAAAATAGCTGCCGACTATCTGGCTGATTTCTACGATGACCTGGGATTCACACCTGCCGGCGATGGAGGCACCTATTTCCAGAACTTTGAACTGGCGGCTGAACAGACAGACAGCCTGGTCTACTACACATGGAAAGTCGAAGAGGGCGACACGCTTCTGGTGGACCACTCGGTCCTGGCACCAGGTCAGGAGTCGGACTATCTTCAGATCTTCGGCGGAACACGACCCCTACGCGGAGAGATCGTCTTTGCCGGTTTCGGCGTCAGGGACTCTGTCAACGGCATCAACCACCAGGAGGGAACCGACCTGAGAGACCGATGGGTACTTCTGTTCGACGACATTCCTCATATTGTGGACGGGGACACGCTGATGAATCCCCAGATCAACCGCAATCAGCGTTTTTCAGAAATTATCAGCAGTAACAATGCAAGCGGAATTCTGGTCATCGGTGAAGAGACCCCGGAGGAGTTCGAAGAGCTGCAGGAGCTCAACTCCAGACTGGTGAACCAGCCGCGCAATATGAGACTGGAGTATCTCAACGGGATGACAGTCCGTCGAGGATATCCGAGAGGGTATATGCAGATCCATCCGGAACTGGCTGTAGAGCTGCTGGGGCTCGGGAGCCTGAATGAGTTGAGGCAGCTGCGTCAGGACCTGATTGCAGATCTTGAAGGCTTCTCTGCCAGACCCCTCCCCTACATCCTGGACTACCGGCCGTATGAGAGTCGTACGACGGTGGAGACAGAGAATGTCCTGGCTCTGTTTGAAGGGGGTGACCCGGAACTTAAGGATGAGGTGGTCGTTCTGACGGCTCACTACGATCACATCGGTATCTCCATGCCTGACGAACATGGGGACACCATCAACAATGGCGCGGATGACGACGGCAGCGGTACCGTCGGCCTGATGGCCATTGCCAATGCCCTGCACCAGGCTTCAGAAGAGGGATTGCGGCCGCGCAGAAGCATCCTGTTCCTCCATGTCTCTGCTGAAGAGCTGGGTCTGCTGGGCTCCCGCTACTACTCCGATCACCCAGTCATTCCGATCGAACAGACCGTTGCCAACTTCAATGCGGACATGATCAGCCGGAGTACAACGGAGCGGGCAGAGTCGGGTGATACCGACTACATCTTTATCATCGGCGGTGACATCATCTCGTCACGCCTGGACAGTCTGGTGCATGTCGCCAACGATATGAGTGTGCAGATGGAGCTTGACTACACCTTCAACGACCTGAACGACCCCAACCAGTTCTACCGCCGGAGTGACCACTGGAATCTGGGGCGCCTTGAGGTCCCCTTTGTCTTCTTTTTCACCGGCGTTCATGAAGACTATCACAATCAGGGAGATACGATAGACAAAGTGGACTTTCCCAAACTGACACGAACGTCCCGGCTTATCTACGCCTCTACGCTGCAGGTTGCCAACCATGAAGAGAGGCCCGAAGTGGACAACCAGCAGTTTATCGACATCACCCGAAGCAGGCCCCGCTAACTGCCAATAAGGATAAACGGAGCCCAGTAGGCGGGAAATGCTGTCGCCGGATTCTCTATGAGGGATCGTTTCGCCCTGCGCAGCGCTTCACTTCTATCTGAACCAGCCATCATCTCTTCATAGAAAGCCACCATCAGCTCTGATGTCGGCCTGTCACTCACCTTCCAGAGAGTCACCAGGAGGTTCCGCACTCCACTCTGAATGAAGGCGCGGCTGAATCCGATCATGCCCTCTCCCCTGGCCAGTGGGCCGACTCCGGTATCGCAGGCACTCAGCACCATCAGATCGGTGTTGAAGTTCATGGTGGCGACATCCCCCAGATAGAGTGTCCGTTCACCGCTGCCGTCGCTGCCGGCAAAACGGATTCCGGAGAGCTCAGGAAACGCACCGTTGATGGTGGCGTGTGTTGCCAGATGAATATAGCCGTACTCCTCGAGCGGACGCTCCATCACACGCTCCAGCGTCGCCTGTTCACTAATCAGCAGGTCAGCCCTCCGCCGATTTCTGAAAGGGAGCAGAGATCTTCCGGACTGTTCAAAGATGCGTGCTGACTCCTCCACCTCATAACCGGAGAGGGGCAGAGGAGGCAACACGTCACCCATCCCTTCACCTCCGCTGATCAGCGGGTGTCCTGCAGATTCAGCATAGGGGGCCACTGCCAGGAGCCGCTCGCCATTAAATGGCTTTGCCCGCTCACGATTGCTATACACATCGAGCGATGGCGAGTAGCTGACAGAGAGGTCGTTGATCAGGTAACTCCAGCGGGTGGTATCCATGTCCGGAGCGGGTTCGGTGAGCAGCAGTTCAAACGGCAGGTAGTGAAGCAGATCATCAGGAAGTATCAGAAGCTCTCCATAGTGCGGGAGGATCTCTTCAACAGGTTCCAGAAGTGTCCTGTAGAGTTGATGTGAGAGAGTTCTGAACCGGGTATAATCCCGGGTGCGAATCGCCGAAAGCAGCTCCTCAACATCCGTAGCAATCAGGCCGGCAGGAGGAAGTGTCGTAACATGTACCTCATCCCGGCTGATCAGTACCAAAAAGCTGGTCTCCTGCCCCAGCAGATAGTTCAGAGCGATCTGTCCCTCTTTCAACAGAGAGGTCTGAATCTGTTGCAGGTCCGGCGGATCACGACGATGAACAGCCTCCTTAAGCTGTGGATAGAGCATCTCCATCTCGCCCTCCCAGTCATGTAGTTGCCGGTGAGCCCGGATCAGGTCGTTCTGAAGCTCCAGGAACCTGCGGTCATCCCTGTCGTCACCCCGCTCCCTCGCCATCAGCAGGCGCTTTTTTCCGAGGGCAATCTCCCGCTTCAGCATCTGCTCCTCCCGTCGTATCTCTTCAGGAACTCCAGCTTCACGGATCTTGGACGCCTGCAGAAGTTCACTCGCGATGCGGCTCTTGCCACGCTCCACGGCGATCAGCGCCTTCTCTGCCATTACCGGATCTCCAGAGTGCTGATAGAGGAGCCAGTTGGCCAGGAGCGCCCCTTCAAAGACGGCAGAGAACTCATCATTCAAATTGAGCTTGCTCATCTCATGTCTGAACTCTGACCGAAGCTCCTCCAGCAGTTCGACAGCGACCTGATAGGTGTCCGCAGCCAGTCCGATCAGTGTCATGCTCTGCCGGTTGCGGCCCATCTCCAGAACCACTTCGGCCTTGATCGAAAGCGCAGTAAGTACCAGGCGCATATGCGGAGAGGCTGGCCGTACCGGGTTCACAAAAAGGTCCATGTCACTGAACCCATCAATCAGTGCTACCAGTGCCCGCTGTGTGGCTACCGCTGCCTCTTCATCATCGAGATTCAACTGATAGGCTCTCCCCATCTCGATCCAGGCCTCTGCGAGATCGGGGTGATCTGCTTCAAGCCGATCCTCTGCCACCTCTATCACCTGTTCAAGATCAGCAATTGCATGCTCCGGACTCTTCATCCGGATGTGGTGCCGGGCCCGGTTCAGCAGGGGTCGGATCAGATCTGGATGCCGGGAGCCAAAACTCTGTTTCCGGATCTCCAAAGAGCGGTTATAGTAGTCCAGCGCCACCTCCAGGTCCCCCTGTCCGGCATAAGCCGACGCCAGATTGGAGTATCCGATGGCCGTCTCCAGATGCTCCTCCCCCGACAGCCGGATCTTGATCTCCAGTGCCCGCTCCAGATACCTCATCGCCTCATCATGATCCTCGAGCTTAAGCAGGGCTGTTCCCGCATTATTCCAGGCTGCAGCGACTGAGATGTGATCCTTTCCATAGTGCTCTTCAAACGTATTGGCAGCCTGAATGAAATGTACAACAGCACTCAATATGTCGCCATCCCGAAAAAGAACAGTTCCGATATTATTGAGATTTCTGGCCACCTCCGGATGATCCTCGTCGTAGAGCTGCAACAGATAGTCACTGTTCAGCCTGTACCTCTCCATCGCCTCACCATACCTTCCAGCTTTCCTCAAAGCCACGCCCAGATTGTTATTGACCCGCGTTATCATGTAAAGCCGGCTATCTCTGCTCTTTATGTACTCTGTCCACTCTATCCCTTTGCTGTACGCCTCAATAGCTTGCAGATAATCACCTCTCACATCATATATATAGCCCAGAACAGACCAGCCTCTCACTATGAGCTCTTCAAAGTCCGGTTGGCCCACAACAAAATCGATCGCCAGCTCCGCCTCCCGCAGTGCTCTCTCAAGCTCCAGCTCTTCGGTTGCCAGCTGGGCATTGAGAAGATGGTGTATGGATCGGCGGGGATCGTCTTCGGACAGATACTCTGTCGCCACAGACTCCATCTGCCCCGCCAGCTCTCTTGCTGAACCTGAATCTCTCCTCTCCCTGTGAATCAAGCCGACATAGCCGGCAACCTCCATCCACCTGCCCCACTCCCCAAGCTCCCGGTAGTGGCTGAAGAGCTGTTCAAACAGCTCCAGAGCCATGTCTGAACGACCGTGAATAAAGTGGTGAATACCCAGTTGAAACCTGGATAGGGGTTCTGCCGGATCCGAAAAGGCGTCGTCATGGTCAGAGCCACCGGAGATGTGGGGCTCTGACGCGGCACTCTCAGAGAGGCGGGGAAGAAGTAGTGGAATCAGGCAGAGTGAGAAGATCAGGAGCGGTCTGACCCACAGCGTAAACTTTTTTCTGTCAATGTCTGGTGGAGGTGACAATTGCGGTAAGGATGATCTGCGTCTGAACCTTTTCCACCCATGTTAATGAACCGGATCCAGAGAAGAAAACCGTATTTCCTTGTTCAGAAGATCGTGTCAGTCACTTCCAAACAGGGCTTTCACAAAATCCTCCCGGTCGAACACCTGCAGGTCTTCAATCTGTTCGCCAACTCCTATATACTTGACCGGCACGTTGAGCTCGTTGGAGATTCCGATGACGATTCCCCCTTTGGCAGTTCCATCCAGCTTGGTCAGCACCAGGCCGGTGATATCCACCACCTCGGTAAAGGCTTTCGCCTGCTGCATTGCATTCTGGCCGGTAGAGGCGTCAAGAACCAACAACACCTCGTGAGGTGCGCCGTCAACCACCTTCCCCATCACCCGTTTGATCTTGCCAAGTTCGTCCATGAGGGACTTCTTGTTGTGCAGTCTTCCCGCCGTATCAACCAGGGCGACATCAATCCCTCTGCGAGCCGCAGCGGCAACCGTATCGTAGGCGACAGCGGCCGGATCTGCATTCTGACCCTGCTGAATCAGCGGTACATCCGCCCGCTCGCTCCAGATCCGGAGCTGATCCACGGCAGCAGCGCGAAACGTATCAGCAGCCCCCAGCATCACCCTTTTACCGGCCAGACTGTAGAGATGTGCCAGTTTTCCGATCGTCGTGGTCTTCCCGACACCGTTGACACCCACCACCATAATAATGTGCGGTGTGGTGGAGAAGTCCGCCTCAAACTCTGCAGGTTTCGCTTCATCGTGATCCATCAGAAGGGCGACGATCTCCTCCTGGAGCATTCGGTTCAGCTCATCCTCTGTCAGATAGCGGTCCCGGGCAACCCGTTCCTCAATCCGGTCTATGATGTCGATCGTGGTTTTCACTCCGACATCCGATGAGATCAATATATTCTCCAGTTCATCGAGAAAAGCCGCATCCACACTATCCTTGCCGGCAAAAGATTTACCGATCTTGGAGAGCAACCCCTCTCTGCTCTTCTCGACCCCCTTGTCAAGCTTCTCTTTCTTTTTAAGTCCCAGTCTGTCAAGCCATCCCATATCAGTTGAAATCTGCTCCGTTCAGAATTTGTATGTATCGATAACAGTAGTGAATAAATGAGAGAATCATCATCACCAGTGAGGCGATCATGAAAAAGTTGTGAAGTGGATCGGCTTCCGGGAAAAAGAAGACCGAAAATCCGTAAAGAGCCAGCACATTCACCGAGATCTTGCCACTCATCACCGCCATGGCCACCTTCCCTCTCACCTTCCGGATATAGAGAGATCCGGCCATGATCAGGAGATCTCTTATCACGCCAACGACAAAAAACCAGAGAGGGATCCATCCCAGCAGTACGATGTACCCGAACAGAAAGAAGGCGATGAGCTTGTCAGCAACCGGATCCAGTATCTTTCCCAGCTCTGTCACCTGATTCATCTTTCGGGCCACCAGCCCATCCAGATAGTCGGAGATGATGGCGTAGAAGATCAGGGCTGTGACTGTAAAATTGATCTGATAGTCATTCCTGATATGAAAGTAGATGATGGGTATAATGACAAGAATTCTTGAGAAAGAGATGAGGTTGGACCAGGTGATCAAATCATCTTTGACGGATATAGTCTCCCCATCTATCTTCATCTGCTTCTGATTCGCCATGCCATCTGTTTCGATCACTGATTGAACTAAAAGTACAGCTTTTTTTTTAATACAGGCAGTTAAATCCTCACCCTCAATGTTTTACCCGCTATGGATCTTACACTCTGGAGAGACGCAGAACACCTCGTAGAAGAGAGACTGAAATCGGAATCTCTGTTCCGGGGCAAACTGCTTGATGTCTACATCGACACGGTTCAGCTGCCTGACGGAAACCGGGCCACCCGCGAGTGGATCCGTCACCCCGGCGCCTGTGCTGTCGTCCCCGTCTTCAGAGATGGAACGATCATGCTGGTCAAGCAGTACCGATATCCGGTTGGACAGATCTTCTATGAAGTCCCTGCAGGTAAAATTGACGCCGGTGAGCCCCCGGAGCAGACCGCATCACGTGAAACCGGAGAGGAGACCGGTCTTCGCGCCGGTTCGATCTCCTATATCGGCCACTTCTATCCGGTCATCGGCTACTCTGACGAGGTTATTCACATCTATGCCGCCTGGGATCTGCAGACCTGCACAACGGATGTGGAGGCGGATGAGTTTCTGATCCCCCAGAGAGTCCCGTTTGCCACTGCGCTTGAGATGGTCGCCACAGGTGAGATTACAGACGCCAAGACCATCTGTTCCCTGGTCAGAACCCGGATGTGGTGGGAGAGCCACGCCCCTTTTGCAGTAGATTTCTGAACCTCTGGTGGGCCGGATCATCACGTACGGGGAAAAGACGCTCAGTCAGGAGCGCTGATCAGACCCTCTTTTATACAGAGTTCGAAAAGTGAGGTGTGTAGATCCTCCATCCGGATCTCTCCCCGGCTGGCAAGTACCTCGACCTCCTGACCGGTCAGCATGGTGATGCAGCCGGTCTCCCTGAACATGATATCGATATCTCTTGGACTGGTGAGCCTGAGCTTTTTCAGATCAAGTCCATCCGGGCTCACCCTCAGATCCACCAGACAGTAGAAGATATCGTCGGCACTCTCGCCAAATCGAAATGTCTCCAGTTTTGTCTCATCAAGCGTCATGCCTGCCCCCGTTCGTCACTTTCGAGCTCTGTGTTCTGTGTTACGTGATGTAATGCTCCGGCTGTGCTCAGTGATTGTGCACTTTAACTCTGTAGTTACTCAGTTGTGCTGTTGTGCAGTTGTGCAGTTTAATCCCGTATCTAATCCCTGTGACGCTCAAGAAAATCACGCGCCTTGACCAGCTCCATCACCTCCTCCGTCTCCCGGTCGATCACTGCAACCTGGAACAGACTGATAATCGCCTGACTTTCGATGCACTCGATCGTGCTCTCTATGGTGTCGCACTCCTCTGTCTCACTGACCAGATCGTTGACACCCTGAACGACATATCTGAAGCGTCTCTTCTCCTCCCGCTGTTCATTCTGACCGGACTCTTCAGGTCCCTCAAAATAGTTCCGGAGCGCATCCTCGGTCACAAACCACTTGACGCCCATCTTGCGGCCTTTCAGCTTTCCTTCTCTGAGATAGGCGCGTATCGTCATCTTGCTGATCCCCAGCAACTCATGCAGATCATCAACAGAATAAAGCTTCAGATCACCGATTTTTCGTGACATACCTCTGTTTCAGTTCCTTTTCATCTTCAACGGACTCGCGTGGCTCCCGCAAGAGATCGAATGCCGCCGGATAAGCCGACTGACACCGAACCCTATAATTTACAGCTTTTACTGGTCAATCTGTATCTGCAGCTATTTGTGGGCGCTCACTCCAGATTGTCGCGAACTCCTTCTCTCTGAACCAGGCCATCGCTTTGTCCACATTGATATAGATCACAGGGATCAGGATCAGTGTAATCAGTGTCGAAGCTGTCAATCCTCCAACCACAACTCTGGCCAGGGCAGCCTGAATCTCACCACCGGCACCAAAACCGAATGAGAGCGGCAGAAGCCCCAGAACCGTAGTCAGCGTCGTCATCAGAATGGGGCGAAGCCGGAGTCGACCCGCTTCAACCACCGCATCATAGACACCCATATCGCTCTCACGCCTCAACAGATTGATATAGTCGACCAGTACAATGGCGTTGTTTACAACGATTCCGATCAGCATGATCATACCCATAATACTCTGCATGTTGAGCGTCGTATTGGTAAGAAGCATGATCGGTACCACCCCGACGATGGCGACCGGTACGGAAAACATGACGATCAGAGGATCGACGAAACGTTCAAATTGTGCAGCCATGACCATATAGATAAGAATCAGAGCCATGACAATGGAGATGACGAAATCCTGCTGTGCCTTCTGCTGCTCTTCGTACTCGCCCCCATAGGAGATCGAAAACCCTGTCGGCAGAGTCAGGTCAGCCAGCTCAGCCTGAATCTTCTCGATCGCAAGACCCAGCGGTACTCCCCTCTCCAGGTTCGCAGTGATGTAGGTTACCCGCTGGCCGTTGACTCTCTGGATCGCTGTGGGTCCACGTCCGGCGCCCTGCTGTATAACCGTAGAGACGGGAATCACTTCACCATTACCGGCAATCACCCCGATGTTATCCAGATCGAGGGAGCTCATCCGGTCCTCCTCCCTGAGCCGCACTGTGATATCATACTCATCGCCCCCCTCCCGGAAATAGCCGGCACGGCTGCCGCCAACGTTGGTCTGAATCGCCTGTGCCACTTCACGAACCGTCAGACCCAGCTCCGAGATCTTGTCCCGGTTGAACCGGATATTCTGCTCCGGTCGACCGTCCTGGATGTCAGACCGCACACCACTCACCTCGGGAATAAGCTCCATCCGGTGCCGGATCTCATCAGAAATTTCGGCCGCCTTTTCGAGATCGTGGCCCCGGAGCTCCAATTGCAGAGACTCTGTTCCGTCTCCTCCGCCCCCGAAGACTCGTCTGAGAATCCACAAACCCGACTGTGCCTGAACCCGGATGGACCCCGCCGGAATCGTCCCTTCAAGCTGCGATCTCAGGTCATCAGCCAGCTGAAACGAGCTGATACTCCGTTCGCTGGCATCTTTCAGGGCGAGTTCAACCTGTGCACGTCCGGAGCGGATATCGGTCGTCAGGTGCTCAACCTGATCCATGGGTGTCAGTTCGCGCACCTTGCTCTCCAACTCGTTGAGATAGTCTTTGGCGATACTGATGTTCAGCCCCTCGGCCAGGTAGAAATCGATCTGTACTTCATCAGCCTCTGTCTCAGGCGCCAGCTCCATCGGGATCAGATCAAATGCAAATATAGAGCCGGTAAAAAGCAACAGCGATACACCATAGACGACATACTTCCTGTTGATTGCGCCCTTCAAAAGTCTGCCGTAACTTTTCTCGGTGCGCTCAAAAAGACGCTGGAACCGGCTTTTTTTCAGGTTCTTCTGCTCTGAATCGGGCTTGACCGTCATGAACCGGCTGGCCAGCATGGGCACCAGTGTCAAGGCTACGAAAAGTGAACAGGCCAGAGAGAAGACCACCACCAGCGCCAGCTCCTGAAACAGAGTCCCGGTTATCGTCTGCATAAAGACAATAGGCAAAAAGATCACGACAGTCGTCAGAGTCGAAGCGATGATGGCTCCCCCCACTTCACCGGTCCCTTTCAGTGCACTCTGAATCCGGGTCTCCCCCTCGGTTCGGAGCCGCACGATATTCTCCAGCACCACAATGGCGTTGTCTACGATCAGCCCCACCCCCAGAGCCAGGCCGCCAAAACTCATCTGATTAAGCGTCAGATCGTTGAAGTAGAGCAGGCTGAACGTGGCAATGATTGAGATTGGAATCGACAAAGCGATGATAAAGGTGGTCGAACCGTTCCTCAAAAAGAGGTAGAGAATTACAACTGCCAGAAGACCACCCCAGATCGCCGACTCCTGAACATTGCTGATCGAATTCTGGATGAACTCACTCTGGTCGGTAATCATCATCAGCCGGATGTCGGGGCGCTCGCTGTTGATGCGTTCGATCTCCCTCTGGATCCCCTGGGAGACAGCCACGGTATTGGCACCGCTCTGCTTCCGGATCCCCATCCTCACCATCGGTTCACCATCGATATGAACGAGACGGTTCAGATCTCTGAAGGTATCTTCCACTTCGGCAACATCTCTGACCCGGATGGGGTTACCTTCCACTCTGGTAATGATGGTATTGGCGATCTCGTCGATCGACGTGTACTCACCCAACGTCCGGACATAAAGTTCACTCACCCCCTGCCTCACGTTCCCTCCAGGGAGCGTCTGATTTTCAGACGCAATGGCGTTCTGGACATGAACGGCAGAGAGACCACTCCCGATCAGACGGTCCCGCTTGAGATTGACCCGGATCTCCCGATAGACTCCGCCCCAGACATCGATGGCGCCGACACCGGGCACCTGCTCGATCTGCTTTGAGATATCCATCTCCAGAATCTGGGTCAGTTCGTCCATGGGACGGGTCGACTGCGCACCCAGGATCACAATGGGAGAGTCGTTGGGGTCGAACTTCCGGATTCTTGGCGGTTCCGCCTCCTCCGGCAAACTGTTCCTGACACGGTCGAGGGCCGCTCTGACGTCATTGGAAGCCTCATCCAGGTTGACACCTTGAGTGAATCTCAGTCTGACCCAACTTCTCCCCTCCTCTGAGTTGGAACGGACCTCCTCGATATTGGCCACGCCGGCAACGGCATTTTCAATACGGTCCGTGATGATATTCTCCATCTCCTCCGGACCGACGTTGTCGTAGTCCACAATGATAGAGAGCTGAGGAAATTCGATCGGCGGCAGGAGATCCACAGGCAGGTACCTGAAACCCACCAGTCCCAGGGTGATCACGATGAGGTAGACCATCGTGGTCGCAATCGGTCTCTTAACGGAGATGTCAGTTATTCCCATAATGGTGTGTTATCAATCGGTTGACAGGCAGAAAATCAGAGAAAAACCACTCACTTCAGCGTCAGCCTCTTCATCATCTGGAGAGGCTGTCCAGGAGTCATTGTCAGCCCGGCTATTCAGAGGTAGACTTTGAACAGCGACAGACGCATGATCCGCGCAGACTCATGATCCGCGCAGACTTATGACGGCGGCAGGCGCTTGTTCAATGAGAGGCGCATCAGTTGGTAACGATATCCTGGTTCATGATCTGGCGGAGCAGATCCTGAGGCTGGGTCTGCTGCATGGCGAGTATTCGCTCCCAGGAGGTGGCACGTATGCGGGCAAGGTTGTCCTCACTGCCAACCATTAAACTCTGGCCAACGGTGACGATCCACTCCCCACTGTTAATTCCGGTAATCCCCGCAGACTCTCGACCCCTTGCCACAACCTGCACCTGCCTGAACTCAAGTTCAACCGGTTCACTCAGCGGTGGAGGGTTTCCCGACTCGACCTCTGTGACCGGCTCCACTTCAGAACCGAAACCACCCGCAATATAGACCCCCTCCTGTCCTGTCCGGGGGTGGCGATAGAGGGCGCTGATCGGCACGATCGTCGCCTGTTCACTCTCTCCGTAGAGCACATCGACCGCTACAAACATACCTGGATGCAGCAGCCCGCTCTGATTGGGAATATCGATCTCAGCCTGTGTGCTGAAGCTCCCCCTGGAGAGAAAAGGAGATATTCGTGAAATCTCACCATAGAGCAGTGTGTCCCCCAGTGTCTCGGAGTAGATCCGGGCGGTCTGCCCGATCTCGATATAGCGCAGCATGCTCTCGGTCAGACTGATCAGCACCTTGGAGTTGCTGATGTCGCCAACTGTAAAGAGACGGGTACCGGTATTGACCAGCATCCCTACCTCTACCTCTCTTCCGCCCACCACTCCGCTGATCGGAGACCGGATCACGGTTCGGTCCAGTTCAGCCTGCCTCTCACTGATGGCAGATCGGGCCTGATCCACCTGAGCAAGGCTGAGCTCATAGTCGGCTTCGGCGGTAGCCACCTGCGCCTCATAATTCTCCAGCTCCGCCTCGCTGCTCAGCTCCCGGGCATAGAGGGTCTTCTGGCGCCGGAGCTGATTCCGCACTTCGTTGAGCCGTGCCTCAGCCTGTCTCGCCCGCGCCTCGCTGATTCTCAGATTGGCCTGTGCCTGTGATACCCGCTCCCGGTAATCCCGGGCATCCAGTCGGATCAGTGGCTCTCCCTCCTCGACAACATCCCCGTTCTGGACGTAGACCTCATGAACAGGGGCACTGATTCTCGGATAGATCTCCACCTGGTTTCCTGCTTCAACAATCCCGCTCAGCCTCTCCTCAAGGGGAAGTGTTCCGTAACGCGCCTCGACCGCCTCCACAGCCGGAATCACTCTGTTGAACGAACTGCTCTGCCTCTGATCCTCCGAAGAGCACCCCTGGACCACGAGTAGAAAACTTGTCAACAGAAGTAACGCGGGTCGTAAAGGGGATGTCTGCGAGGTCATGAGTCCGGCCATAGAGTAGATTTAGAGATAAATCGAAGAGAATGGTATAGATACCCAACGAAGAATATTGATGATTTATACCAACATATTTGTTAAACGATTTAAATATTATACCACTTTGAATGTAACTTTCCCTCTGCTATCCGTTCTGGTAGCGGTTGCAGGCCTGGTACCACGTCATCATCTACAGATCAATCTATGGATTCAGTTACTCACATTGCATTGGGAGCAGCGATCGGAGACGCTATGCTTGGTCGTAAAGCGGGTTATAAAGCAGCTCTCTGGGGGGTTGCCATCTCCACCCTTCCCGATCTTGACGTACTGCTCTATCCATTCCTGGATGCTGCAAGTGAGTTGCGGTTTCACCGCGGGTTCACCCACTCCTTTCTATTTCTCATACTGGCCTCTCCCATTCTGGGCACCCTCATCAACCGCATCCATAAAAAGGACAAGGTGGGTTGGCGAAGCTGGACCATGCTCTCCTTCTGGACACTGCTCAGCCACATCATCATCGATATCCCGACCAGTTTCGGAACCCAGGTGTTTGAACCTTTCAGCAGTTATCTGGTGACGACCGACTCCATATTCATCATCGACCCCGTCTTTACGCTGATTCTGGT
>Ga0209487_1001452_pt1 | contig 20052 bp, 13 predicted proteins | sample Poulit2012_FD_187524 | JGI IMG/M metagenome (GOLD analysis project Ga0209487, IMG submission 187524) | Agricultural soil microbial communities from Georgia to study Nitrogen management - Poultry litter 2012 (SPAdes) (version 2) | ecosystem: Environmental > Terrestrial > Soil > Agricultural land...
CCCAACTGTACTCTCTTTGATAATATTGCACAGTATACCGATTATTAAATAGTGTTTGTATACTCGTAGGATTTCCATTTATTTGATTCAATACAGATACCTCCTTGTTGTCTAACAATAAAATTATAAATGTGATGTTTTCTTCATTGTACACCCTTGCTCAAGCACACATCAATGAATGTCAATTCTTCCAAAAATGGAAGTGGACAGTATCAGTTAATAAACAAACTGTGCATCAACAAATAACTTCAACTCTGTTAAATTGGTAAGGTAGTGTTCAATTCTATCGAGCAGAAACGGAGGTGCTGAATCTATTCTAGCAGTTACACTTTTCATCCGTTATGGTTTTGCACACTAAACAAATTGTTGGTTATTCTTTTGGACGCACAATAACGACTGAACTAATTACTAAAGCACTAGAAAATGCTAATCGCACACAGCAAGCAGGTGAAGGCTTAGTTTTCCATTCCGATCTCGGCACACTATATACAAGTGATGATTTCTGAAATCTAATTGTCAAATACGGAATTACACATTCTTTCAGCTATAAAGGCAGTCCTTATGACAACGCCTGTATTGAATATTTTCCCGCTATTTTAAAGAAAGAAGAAGTCAATCATGTTCAATATATCGATTATAAATCTGCTGAATTAACGTTATTTCAATACATTCAAGGTTGGTATAATCGTAAACGAATTCACGGTAGTATTGGTTTAAAAAACACCACAAGAAATGGAAATCTCCACAATCGTGCGGTATAATTAGCTACAATATTAATTCATTGCACGGCTTTACGTGGAGGGGCTCCGTGACAAGCCCTGACAGTTTCACATAAAGTAGATTCAGAAAGCACATAGGTAACTTAACTTATTTGTATCCAAAACATTGACTTAGATCCAGTTAAATCAGCAACTTCTCGCTTAGATTAATACATTTATTAAGTAACATATAAATTTAGCAGAGCTTTAAATTATTTAATAGAGCAATTATTAAATTGATTCGGCTAACTTAATATTTCAATTGGGGTTAATTATTTTGCTACTAACTCTGGTATTTCTTTTAACACTTCTTTTTCAATACTCTCCCCTATACTCGGAACAATAACATTTTCTGCCAGACTCTTTTTTGCATTTAATATGTCATCAATTATTTCCTCTACAGATTTTTGTCCGTTCCCTATTTCAACAATAGGATAATAAACATGAACATCTTTTTCCTGTCCAATTCGATAAACCCGATCTGTTGCTTGATTCTCTACAGCTGGATTCCACCATCTTGTATAATGGATAACATGGTTAGCACCAGTAATTGTCAAACCTGTACCCGCTGCTTTAGGAGACAATATGAGCACTTCAAATCCCAAGGTTTTATTGAACTTGTCAACGATTTGTTGTCTGTGGCCTGTAGTTCCATTAATAATCTGTGCATTTAGATTAAAGGTGTTTAATATTTCTCTCTTTAAAATAGCTTGCATCTCTATATATTCCGAAAACACAAGCACCTTTTCATCTTTATCATGAATATCATTTATTAATTCCATTGTCGCAGCTAATTTAGGTACCCGATTTGATTTTAGTTGTTTATATTCATCATGAAGCAAACCTGGATGAGAACAGAGCATTTTTAATTGCTGAATTGCCTGAAGCCCATGTATTTCTTTATTATTAACTTGGTTAATAATCGTTTGATACATAGCTCTTTGCTCTCTTCCCAAAGGTACTAAATGAACTGGGTGTTCTGTTTTAATTGGAATCTGTCCTTTCAATTCATCTGACTTCATCCTTCTCATATAGATATATTTAATCTTTTCCTCAATGGAGCGCTGCACTTCTTCTACTGTGGTTTCTTCTCGTTCTAGCTTCTTTTCATATTCTTCTTTAAATTGCTTTAGACTCCCAAGTATACCCGGCTGTACAAAGTCAATGATCGACCATAGTTCAGTTAGATTGTTTTCAACAGGCGTGCCTGTTAATGCTAGTCTTCCATTATTTTTCAATGCTTTAACGACGATGGATTTAGCAGTTGTCGGGTTTTTAATCTCTTGAGCTTCGTCACAAATAACCATCTCCCAATCAACAAGACCCATGAACGTTTGATCCCTTGATAGCGTTTGATAGGTAGTCAGAACAATATCAAATTGAGAGATCAATTTGGCACTTTTTAGTCTGTTTGGACCCGCATGGATATACAAATTCTTCGATATGTCGGGTGCAAACTTTTCAAGTTCTTGAACCCAGTTATCTATTAATGCCTTTGGTAACACTAGTAATGTGGGTGTTAGTTTGCTTTGTTCTTGTAAATACGTTAAATAAGCGATGACTTGAATTGTTTTTCCTAATCCCATATCATCTGCGAGCAGTCCACCATTCCCTATTATCCGTAATGCTTTCATCCATTTAAACCCATCTTCTTGAAAGGGCTTTAATTTAGCATGAAAACTTTGTGGGGGTTGCTGATCAAAAACTTGTCCTTTTATAAGTGCCTCTTTCTTTTCAATTAAAGGCTTGTTATATTCCACATGATTGATATTTTCAAATATTTCTAATATGTAATCCGATAATTTTAAATCTGGTGACTCTTGTTTTCGCGCTTCATCTTTAGCCTTTTTTGCCAGCTCTTTGAACTGATCTATATTTTCTGGTATTTTTACATAGGTCTCACCGTCTAATTGTTTATATTCACCTCCATCCTTTTCGAAGTATGCAGCGTCTTCTTGAGATATCGGATTCCCTTCATCATCTTTTATTTCAATACTGGGATCGACGTCAAACCATCCATGCTCATTTATTCTTGCATACATACGTGGTTGGGCTTTGTACACTCGTATACCTAAGCCTTTCACTCGATCACTAAAAGTATCTAATGGTATGTCAATGTCTTCTGGTATAAAAGCTGTTGGATTTTGAACAAACTTAGGTATATCTTTATTCTCTATTCGGTTTAACTTGTTAACTTTCTTCTTCGTCTCAAATGTTTCATCTTTGACAAATAACCTTTTATTACCTAAATTCGCATAACCCGTATCTGTCTCCGTGATTTCATTTAGTATTTTTTTATCTAAGGATTCATGTTTATATTCTGGAATAATTTCAATACCATCCTCAGACCGTTGGAGATTCACATCTACTTCATCAATAAATTCATAGTCTTCTTTTTCAATATGACCACTCACAGATATTCCCAGTAGTTTGGCCTTCTTTTTCACTTCTGCAATATATGCTGCTAGTTCATTCATATTTTCACGGTCAGGTTGGTTTTCAATCGTATGTAAAACTTCGTAGGCAGATTTTTCTATTAACAAACTTTCACTTGTAGGTAATTGAATAATAGCCCCATTTCTTGTTCCTATTTTGTGTAGATTTTTATATTTATCTGAATGTATCTTAGGAATAAACGCAAATGTTTTAGCAGCAACAAAACCTTCATTATCTAATTCAATCGAAACAGGGATTTCAGTTGGGATACGTAATAGTTTTCTTTCTACCGGGTCTAGTTCGTATATGTCATCATATGTTATGACATATTGCCCAATTGCCAGTTTACTCATCTTTTCATCTGCATAAAGATCTTCTATAAGTTGCAATTCATCTAAATTATTCAATTGTTTTAATTCTGAAATAGTTAAACCTAATGGGAATTCAACAGGAACATCATTTTTTATGAGTGTAAAGTAAATTCCGTCATCTTGGTACATTGTTTCGACTTCCACAGTAAACCTTTCACCTTTTCTTCTAAATAACCTCACCGCAAACCCTCCCCGTTTTTATCTTATTCCTTATAATTTAAATCCCCATTTAAAAAACTAACCATGTAGCGATCATAACGAGAATGCCATTTTTTTGTGTGGCTAAGTTTATGGATATAATAGTCTGCATCTAGAGCTTTTAATTCTGATGGATATATTTTTCTTCTAATTTTATGTGCTAAATGCTCTGCAAATCCTTTTTGTTCATAAAAGTAGGCTGCGTTCCCTTTATCAGCAAATTCAACAACAACAAATTCACCAAAGTACATCGCCGCGATAGGTGGATCTTCGATAAATTCAACATCATTAACATAATTGATATATTTAGCCCAATAACTAAACCGCTCTGAATCCGAGTCAAAGAAATCATATAGTTCAACTCTGATTAATCGTTGTTTTACCTTAGTAATAATATCTTTTGAAACATTATTCCATCTTGACAAGTCCCGACGCGGATCATACAGCCGATTAATCAATTGGGTAAAGAGCAGATGGTCATACTCTTCTGATTTAAGTGCATCCAAATAATTTACAATGATTTGTTTATATCGCTTCAGGTTAATATCGTTTAATTTGTCCCGGAGTATTTCGGCATCTTGAAGTTCGACAAACTCAACTGTGTTCATTTGATATTCTAAAATGAGTAACCACAGTTCATTGGCTAACATAGAATTATTTTCGATTTTCCAATCCTTGAAGCTTTCTTCTATTCTATTAATACCAGAATCTATTTGCGTGGCTAACATATGAAAAGCAATATCAACTTTAGATACAGTGAACATTTTATTATATTGATCTCTTATAGATTGTTTAAGTCCCAAGAAACTAGCGTCTTCTTGCTCAAATACATATATAAGCATCTCGTAGATTCTGCTATCATGTGGACTTGTTTGGAGGTGCCGCCAAAACCTTCGACCAACAATCCTGTTATACCTATGCAATAAAATAATCATAATCTTTGAAATGGTATTCTTATTCTCTTGTTCGTATGGATAGCCAGAAGCTAATACATTAATATCAATTGGTTTTAACGAATCGGCAAAGCTTCTGACTTCTGCTAACTCTTGACTTAGCTCTCTGATTCTAGCCAATAAGTTTGGTAATTTCGTTCGTACTATATTTATTGGCAACTCGGAATCATCTTTATATTTCTCTTGAATCTTTTCAGAAACTTCCTTAAGCTTTAGTGGATAAAAGTGAAAGGTTGGGAAATGTTTTATTTTATTCATATTAATTCACCAGGTCCTGAATATCTTTAATTACTTCCTCATCTTTTAATCGGAACTTAAATTCCACACGCCGCGATTCATCCTGATCAATTTCATCTTTGTCATCATATAAAGGTACTGTAAATGACCTACCATTAGATGTAATTAACGATCTTAATATTTCTTTCTCTGGAAAACTTGGAAAATCTTTAGTAAATATCTCTTCAACAACTGAAAAAGCCCGATCCTGTGATAACTCCAAGTTATAAAGATACGATCCCTCTTGATCAGTATGTCCTTCGATGATAATCTGAGAAATATGCTCGTTAAATTCATCCGATAATAATACGCTTATATATTTTGGTATAAATGTTTTAAGATTTTCTTTACCTTCCTTGGAAACTTTTGAGCTATCATAGTCATAAAACACACCACTAGAAAATAAAATTGCCCCTGTTTGCGGATCTATTTCCATTTCAAGATTAGAATCATTAAATGCAATGTGCAATTCCTCGATAAGCCTCGTTTTAACACCAAGTACTTCTTCAATCATTTGGTCCTTTGCTTCCATTTCAGATTGATTTCCCATAATATTGATCATTAATAATAGGACGAATATGAGTAAAAGTGCACTCATCAAATCAGAATAAGACATCCAGTAATGATTTTTATCCCCTTCAACATCTTCTCTTAAACGAAATCGTCTTCTTGACATTATATTTTAACCCCTGTAATTAACTTTTCCATAGATTGATTAAAACTAGAGATCTGCCCGTTTACACTATCCATATCATGTTCAATTGATTCGACAACCGTCTCAATGCTTGAAACACCTCTTGCTAAAGAATTGACTGCTTTATTCAGTTCTACATCAAACTGTTCAAATGTACCTTGGACACCACGGTGCATATGATCAGCAAAGTCGTTCATTGATTCACTTAATGCATTATTTAATTCTGTAAATTGATCTTTGTTTTCATGGAGAAAATTACTGTTTTCATTCCAATATTCCATTAAACTATCAGTACTGTTTGTTATGAGTGTATTATATTCAGATTGCTTTGCATCCAGTGAATATCTCTCTTCAGAGATTTTTCCGTATAAATCATCAAGTGTCCTTTGAATAGCCTCACTAATACTAGAATTATGAGCTACATCCTCTAATAATTCATGAGTCTTAACACTCCATTCATTTGATACTTCATGTTGCTCCAATAGCGATTTATTTAAATCTTTATTATTCTCAACATTATTGGTCATACTATCTGTAGCATCTATCAATGTTTCAGTTGAAATTTTTGTTTCCTCTTGTAGGTCTAGGAAGGCCGAACCTAGTTCAGTTATACGTTCGACCGTGCGATTCATACGCTCAATTCTTTGTGAAAAGCTATCCTCTTCCTGTTCCTTCCTTTTCATCATTTCTGAATATATCATTTCCATTTGCCCTAATAATTCCGTGTTATTTTCTGTAATAGAATTCAGGTCAGATGTAGACTTTGCTAGACCCTCTTGATAATCAGATAATGTATGTGTATATTCATTCATCTCTTGGCTTAATTCGGTTGTATTTTTTGCCATCTCGGATTGTTTTTCAGCTACGTGTGATAACTCCTCCACTAAATCGCTCATTTCATTGTGTACTTTCTCCTGCCATTCAACCGTTTTATGTAAAGCGTCTCCGAGATTTTCAATATGGTCTCCTGTCACTTCATTTAAAGATTCAATAAAACTATCTACCATTACGTTTAGAGAATCGCTCTGCGCTTCCGTCGTGTTACGTACGACACTTTCCATAATATCATTACTTTTTTCAAGGTGTGGTTCTAAACTTTGGGATACAGTATCAGAGATTCCTTTAGTTAGTCTCGGTATAAATTCATCAGAGAAAAAGGTTCTCATGTCTTGTAACTGATTTTCTTGTGTAGTAACAATTTTATTTAAATAGCTGCTTTCTGATTCAATCGGAATTACCTTTTCAATTTCATTAAATAATTGATCGGTTCTATTTATGAGGATTTGATATAAAAATAAACGGTCAAACAATTGATAAAGTAAAGAAATAACAATCCCTGCAATAGATGAATAGAATGCAAACCGCATACTAAATAAAAGCGTGTTGATTCCTCGTTGTAACCCCTCGACTCCAGCATCCGAATTAATATCTGAAATCCCTGTCGTTATTCCCCAAAAAGTTCCTAAGATCCCTAAAGAAACAAAGATTGCTGGAATTGCCTCAATGACCTTGCGAAAACCTGATCTCAATACAATTTGATTTTCGTCAAAATACTCGAACGGGTCTAGGATGGTCTCGCTCCGGTTTGTATTGTAATCCGTAAAATATCTATCCCAAGTTTTCTTTATAGTCCTCGGGATAAGTGATGACTTTTCCATGCTTTTGTTTATTATTAATAATCTGCTTTCAATTACCTCTTGTTCTTCAAACGCACTTGATAAAACCTTTGTAAATTCTTTGAGTCCTTTCGATAAATAAAGATAATATAATAATGATGCAACAAATATAAATACAGCCAAACCAACCATAAATATTAAGTAATCATTTTCTTTTATTATGCTAAATATATGTAGTAACGAAATGCGAATCACCATCCAGATTAGTTTTAAATATGACAAATACTTCAGAAAGCAAGGCTGTATACGATAACATTTTCGGGTTAGTCTCGCATTTTAAATTTGTTTCGATATAATCGAATATCATTTTAACATAGCTTTTAAATATAGTCATATATACCTAGTATAGCAGACCTACTTAGACAAAACTATATGAGTAATATGAATTACTTTTATAAAGTAGGTATTTTCGTTATTTTTATTTTCGGGCTCCGTAAAAAATGCACACAAATAAACTCATAATCATTTATGATTATGAGTTTATTACTTTCTATCCAACTCCCAATGCTTTAAACACGGCATCTATTGGATCAGCATAAAATATCGGTTGCACTTTTACAATCAGTTCATTTGGCACGGTTTGTACATCAGCTACTTGAGCTGCAGGGATTAGCACTTTTTTAGCCCTGCATCTACACAAACCTGCAGCATATTGGCAAATTCGTCTACTTTTGAAATGGTACCTCCTACTGTCATGTTTCCAATGATTACAGTACTTTCCTGAAAATTCCTTCCATTGAACTTGAAAATAAGCAACTGTAAAGTCTTCTATTTATCCCGTTTCTTGTACATTATCGAGAAGTATCAGAGCTACGAAAACTTTTGAAAACTCTATTTATATCATCTTCATCCATAGTACTATATATCTTTTTCAGATAATTCGCCTTAAATATATCTACTTTTTCTATTGAAAGTTTACATGATCTGAAAATTCCCCACTTTACTCTTCCTCTGTTTTTCTTGTCCTTAGGCAGTCTAAATTTCATCATCTTAAATAAATATTCATAACCACTATATATTACAAACGTATAAGCTAAAGGTAGGAATATAAGTGTCATAATAATAGGGATAATAAAAGCAATAAATGTGTCAATACTGTTTAATTCAACATAATGATGAATAACATTCTTTATGGCAAAATAAAGAATAGTAAAACCTAATATCACCTGCAAGAATGAAAATAGTTTTTCAGCTGGATTATAAGATTTGTCCGTTGCTGCAATCGTATTAAGTAATAACAATAACGTAGCAATTGGCAATAGTAATAACTCAGTAACAATACTAAATGTGAACGTTCCAACTAAAAACTCTACAAAGATAACCAACTTAAAATTACTTTTCACCATGTCCCAGAGATAAGATTCACTCTTTTTTTCTACGGCATTAAAACATATGGGCACTCCTACAAACAACACCCAGAATATAATACTCTTTAAAAAGTTCCAATCCCAAAAAGGAAAAATTGATGCTAATTTAATCCAAATTATTGAATAGGCAATAGTAGTGAAAAAGAATATAATAATGTATTTATTTGTTGCTGCTCGTATTACATCATAAATTGATTGTCTGGCACTTGTTGATCTAACGGCCAAAAAAAATAATAACAGCAGAATAATACTTGTCCATATTCCCATCGCAATCTCTCTATTAGAAAATAACTCTATCATCTTTTATATCACCTTAAAGTTTATAAATATGTGGAATAAATCAGCTAATAGTGAATAATCTTAAATTCTGTATTCTCATGTCGTTTTACTTCTTTAAGATTGGTGCTAGTATAGTTTCATGGACACATTTTGATTAAGTTACTACAATTAATTACAGAAGGATGTGTCCGATGAAACATAATAATAATGGGAAACGATACAATGATGACTTTCGTAAAATGGTTGTTGATTTATATCATTCTGGTCAATCAGTTAGAAATTTAAGCAGCGAATATGGCGTTTCTGAAGTAACTATTTATGCATGGATTAAGAAATTCACGCCAATGGATTTAGAAGATGATTCTTCTATTACTCCAGATGATTACACCAATTTACAAAAATAAATGCTCCAGTTACAAGAGGAAAATGATATCTTAAAAAAACTATGGCCATATTCGCGAAAAAGTAAATGACACTGAAATAACTGACTTTATTGACCAAGAAAATGAAAAACATACAATCAAAACAATGTGTGATGTTCTTGATGTGCCAAGGAGTACATATTATAAAGCGATGGATAAAACGATATCTAATCGGGATCAAGAAAATCATGATTTAACCGAAAGGATTTTAGAAATCTAAAACGAAAGCAAACATCACTATGGTTCACCTAAAATCCACCATCTTTTGAGTAATAAAGGCTAGATAGCCTTAAACGCGTTCAGCGATTAATGAAAAAAGCTGATGTAAGATCTATTATTGTGAAAAAGTTCCGACCGACATCGAGCAAAGTAAAGTTGGATAATGCCTATCACACACAGCAACCAGGCAACGGCTTAATTTTTCATTCTGACCTTGGCACACAATATACAAGCGACGAGTTTGCAAACGTTATTGATAAGTAAAAAATGACCTTTTCAAATCATCACTCGTGTACTTTGGCCCCAAATCTGAATGAAAGATTAAATATTTATCTGATTTTTGGGTATGATAAGCATTTTCCAAGGCATTGGTAACAATCTCTGTTGTCGTAGAAAAGTCTGTTTCTAATTTCTTTCGCGTTCAACGACTTTTTCCTTATGGATCAAAGTCAATATTATAAACACAATTATCAGAACTTAAAAAACAACTAAACTTCTTTATATTATGCTCTTCCAACGTAATCAGAATTCTCATTAATCTCGTCAACAACATTTAATATTCCCTTTACATCACCGACGTTATCTCTAAACAACTCCGAAACACTCCCGAGGGAACGAAATGGATCCTGTTGTAAGACCTGTTTTTCTAAATAGCCATTTTTGACGACATAATCAATAACTAATTTTACAAACTTGATCTGGTTTACATTTAAGTGTTTACTGGTCAAAAACTCCGAAAAGGCCTCATTTACAGTCTGCTTATTCAAACCAACAATTTGCCTAACTAATCTCGTTATAGGTGTATCACCAAATTCTTCTTCATAATCTTCTTTGGTACCTAATTCACTCCAAAGGATACTCTCTAAATGTTTAATGTCTTGTACCGTTAACGGCTTATTATTTCTCAGTTTAAATATCGCTATTTCATCTTGGTGTTCTTTGAGATATTCGCTCACTCGCTTACGATAGTTTTTTAAATCATTTGAACCATAGATAGGTCCTGACTCCGCATCAGTTGTCACAAACGTATCTTCAAAGTTAGTGTAATAGTTTTTTCTTTGTTCCTTCTCTAAAAACTGAACCAGTTCACGTATGACAACTCTTGCATCTTCCAATTCAAAAATGTCAGTGTTATCCCAAAATTCTTCTGTTTGAACCGTAATCAGTAATTCTTTATTTTTCATAATTTGCGGAATTGTACCAAGCTCACTTAATTGCTCTGCTGTGCTCACAACACTTCTGATCGGTTTTGTCGCATTATTCGCAGTTAAATAAGCTAGTTCTATTGTATACATTACATTATCAAATCGTTTCGCCATCTCATCATCATCGATTGATATAATCAAAGGAGAGATGTCCGATTTCAATTCATTTACATTGGCAATAGATAATGCTTGCCAGCTATCTTTATTTTTATATTTATGAACGTATTTAATACTCATTCGGACTTGGAAGTTCTCTTCGTTCAATTGCCCAACTTCGCTAATTAATTCTTTGACAATTTCATTTCTATGCGCAAAATATGGTTCTTCTTGATAATCCAATGCTTGAAGTTCCTTCGCAATTTCTACTTTTAACCCGAATAAGCGTTGAGTAAGTCCTATTGAAGTACTTCCCTCAATTCCATTTTTATTTTCCCTGAAAAACTCAAAGTTTCGTAAGTAATCAAAGATTAAGAAATGATCTTTATCTTGTCCAGGACCAAATAGGTCTTCGCATAACCTTGTACCTCGCCCGATCATTTGCCAAAACTTTGTCTTTGATCGTATTCTCTTGAAAAAAACTAGATTAACTACTTCAGGCACATCAATACCTGTATCTAACATATCAACAGATACGGCAATATGAGGAGCTGCATCTTTTGTTTTGAAATCATCAATTAAAGAATCGACATAGTTGACGCTATAATCAATTTGACTACAAAACTTACCACTATAATGTGGATATAAATGATTAAATCGTTCTACGATATGCTTTGCGTGTTTTGAGTTCTTAGCAAATATAATCGTCTTGCCTAAACGATCTCCACCCTCGACTTTGATCCCCTTTTCCATCAGATCGTTTAATACTTGATCAACCGTGTGATTATTAAATAACCACTCATTCATTGCACCGCCACTGATGTAATCTCCAATCTCATCATCGTAAAACGTTTCCTCATATAACTCTTTTTCTTCTTCAGATAAATCATCATAGCGAATGCCATCATCCATAAATTTAGAAGTAGATTCAATTGTACGATAATCGACTAGAAACTTATCATCAACAGCTTGTTCCAGTTCATAAGCATATGTAGGGTTTCCTGACTCCAAGCCAAATATTTCATAGGTACTAGTATGGATCTCGTCTTTAGGAGTTGCTGTTAACCCAAGAAGAATCCCATCAAAGTAATCAAAAATGGCTTTATATTTATTATAAATACTACGGTGACTCTCATCTATGATGATTAAGTCAAAATGACCAGCAGTAAACAGTTTCTTACCGTCCTTACCTTTACTGTCATCGATTGCGTTCATCATTGTTGGGTATGTTGAAAAGACCATCCTGCTAAGCTCCGGATCGTCTTTATTATCTAGTAAATTACACAGACTCATAGATGGTAACAGGTCGTTAAAAGCACCTCTAGCTTGCTTTACTAATGCTGTTCTGTCTGCTAAGAACAGGACATTCTTTACCCAATTATGACGGACCAATACATCAACGATTGAAATAGAGACTCTTGTTTTACCTGAGCCAGTAGCCATTACTAATAATGATTTTCTATCTTTCGATTCGATTGTTTCACAGACATTTACAATAGCTTCTTTTTGGTACGGACGATTAGTAATGTCATCGTTAATATCGATATTAACAAGAGGAGATTTAAATATGCGTCTCTCTATCAATTTAACGAGGTCATTTTTGGAATAAAAACCCGAGACTTGTCGTTCCGGATAGTCAAGATCATCCCAAATACGGGAGTCAAAGCCATTCGTAAAAAATATAATGGGTCTTTGACCATAAGTATTTTCTATACAATCTGCATATAACTTTGCCTGTTGTTTCCCTTGATAGAGATCAACAGATGTTCGTTTGGCTTCAACAACTGCAAGTGGCTTACCATTATCACCTAAAAGAACATAGTCGACAAAACCAATACCAGCTTTATTAGGCATACCAGTTACTTCATATTCTTCTATCAGGTCACGGCCTAGTTCCCAACCAGCTAGCTTCAATTCGATATCAATATATAGTTTACGGGTTGTAAACTCAGAGATTTCATCGACTTTATAATTATATTCTTTTGTATTATGTATTCGTGTATTCGTAACTTGTTTACGTAAGTTCTCATTTTCTTCAATAATCTCTTCTAACTTTCTATCTTTTGAACTTAACTTTTCATACAAATCTTGATATTCTTCCGGCCTTTTTCTTTGCTCGTTTCCAGATACTAAAAGAGACTCATCAAAGCCTGTACCTGTATACTCATTTGAATAACAATAATCAATCCAGTCAACAAACTGATGAAGGTTCTTTAATGCCATTACTGCTTCATCTCGAGTAATTTTAGAATTCGTATGTACGGCAACATTCCCCAGTTTCTGGATATAACGGAGATGTGGAAAGAGTTCAGTGTCAATCACATCCCTAAAAGTTCGCTCGTGAATAAGTGTCGCTAAAGTCTCCTGATAAGGAATTTTTAGCGCCTCATCAAAGCTATACATCCATTTCACAGATAGTTCTAATGCCCGCCTTGATAAAATCACACAAGTAGCAGGACTTACTTGAAGGCTTTTCTCAGCCTCCAAACAAGCATTAGCAAATGATTCATATTGATCTTTTGATTTTAGAAATTCGAAGTTAGTCATTTAATTACACCTCTTTCGTAGATGCATAGATATTAAAAGTTTGACTTAGTCATTGAATAATTCACCGTTGAAAGCTTTTTGTGTTAAAGATTCGAAAAGAATAGTTAATACATCTAAACCTTTCTTCATAACCGATTCTTTCCTCTGAATCTCTATTAACTTTTTTTCAAAGGAAGTCTGAAGGTTTAATGGTGGCGAAATGATCTTTATCTTTTTGATCATTGATAAATTGAAGTTTTTCTGCCTAACCCCACGTTGTTGTCTTTTTAAATAATCCTTCATTAACTGTATCGTGAAGTATACAAATTCCGTAGATGAAATTTCATTATCCAGGAAAGAAAATGCAATAGCTTGGTTACAACTACATTCCATTTTATTTATAGTTGATTTTAGTCCAGCTGAATCATACATACCCAAAAGAATACTGTTTACCGGGATTATTTTAGCTGATGATTCTTTAATTGCAACTTCAGTAATATGCTCGTCACTAAAATAAGTATAAATATCATTTAGTTCACCAGAAGATAACCAAGGGATAGTGCCATTATAATATTCTACATTTTTTCGGGCTGGTGTTCCGCCACTACTCCAGGAACCTAATTCCTCTAGCTTTTTAGTTTGCCAGTCTTTTTTATTTATTACAGGATCTCCAAACATATCCAAGTAAATACTTTGCTTCAAAGAAGATAAAGCTTCGATTTGTTGTTCGCGTTTTTCTATAATGTCATTGATTCTATCTAGTAAGGATACAATTTTATCTTGAGTCTTTAACGTTGGAATAGGAATAATAATTTCTTTTAAAAACTTAAAATGTCTGTTATATCCAGTATTGGGAATATCTATACTTTTTAAAAAGTAATAAAGATATTTTATATTTATCTCATCTCTTAATTTTACATTTAAAATTTTCACCCCATCTGCACCAATAAATGAGGGCTTCTCAATGTATTTTAAAATCCTGGTATGATCCCCAAAAACTATAAAAGGGACATCATCATAATATCCATCATCTAAATCACTATACCCGCCTATTAATGATGCTCCCTGGTCAATAATAGGAATGTCCCCACTCTCGAGATAATCCCCTTTTTTTACTTTTGTTGCCTTTCTTGTTTCATCGGATAGAACATCTGTCAATTTACACAGCTTCCAATTTCTATGCTTGGCTTTCTTTATAATAGAATTATTTTGAAAGTTATTCATTCTCATTGTTATCGTCCTTTAATAAACCTTCTATTTCCTCAAGCCCGCTAATAATTTCATCCTCAATCATTTTAATATCTCTTAATATTACTTCTGGTTTCTCATACTTAATTTCTTCATATTCAATTTCCTTGTACTTATTAATCGACAAATCATAATCATTCTTTATTAGTTCTTCAATTGGAACAAAAAATGATTTATCTGTACGTTTACGACTCTTCTCTGCTTCTAAATCATTAAATCTAGCAATTATATCTGGGATATCATTTTCTTCAACAGGGCTTCGTTTGTCGTCTAAGGACAGGCCATCTGCTTTCATATCATAAAACCAAACATTATCTGTTCCACCTGCATCTGTCTTGGTAAAGATTAAAATACCAGTAGACACACCCGCATATGGTCTAAAAATACCACTCGGCATACTGATCACAGCATCTAATTTATGACTTTCAATTAATTCTTTTCTAATCGATTTATGTGCATTAGACCCTCCAAATAGAACACCATCTGGAACAATCGCTGCACCGCGTCCACCTTTTTTGAGTAACTTCAAAAATAAACTTAGAAATAAAATTTCTGTTCTTTTCGTTTTTGTTACTTTTAATAAATCATCTGCAACAGACTCATCATCCAAAGAACCTTTAAATGGTGGATTCGCCAAAACAAGTGTGTATTTTTCACGTTCTTTATTTTGTTCGGATAAACTATCTTGATATGAGATATTAGGGTTATCTACGCCGTGCAACATCATATTCATTGCACCGATACGAAGCATTGTGCTGTCTATTTCAAACCCGTGAAACATATTCTCATTAAAATGCTCTCTTAATCCTTGTACTAAAAACATATCGCTATGATTTCTTCTTAAATATTCACTAGCCCCTACTAAGAAACCAGCAGATCCCGCAGCAGGGTCGACAACAATATCCTCTGGGGTTGGTTTCATTAATTCGACCATCATATCGATGATCTGTCTTGGCGTTCTAAATTGACCATTTGTTCCAGAACTTTGTAGCTTTGATAATAAATACTCATATAAATCACCTAGTGTGTCTACATTACCCTCAGCACTTGTTGTTTCGGGTAGATCATTAATACCAGCGACTACTCTCGACAACAAAGAAGGAGTGGGGATGACAAATATAGCATCCTTTAAATGTGCTGCATATGCCGAATCTTTACCACCCATCGATTTAATAAATGGAAATACTCTTTGCGACACAACTTCAAACATCTCTTCTGGTCCTAAATTAGAAAAGCTTGTCCATCTTAATTCTGGCTGCTCTTTAGGGAAAATACCTTTATGTTCAATGCCCAATAAAACAGCATCTTTTTCACTATTTTTCTCACGATCATCTAATCCTTTTATGTATAACAAATATGTAAATTGTTCAATAACAGTCAGTGGATTTGTAATACCACCTGTCCAAAACGTTTCCCAAATTCGATCTACTTTACTTCTTAATTCTCCAGTTATCATTTAAAATACCCCTTATAGACATTAATGAATCTACTATACTAGAAATTGATATCACAAGCTATTAAATCCCTGTTATAACAAGGATTACTAATTATATTAGCAATAAAAAGGACGTTTTATCCCTTATACTTGTTAGACTTCCTTCTATTACAACCTTTAGAAAGCATTTATAAATTTTCGGGTAGCGTCTTTCCGCCTATACTCCAAGGTGTGATATGGTCGGCTTTCAACTCTGATAATGTGGTTTTTAATAGGGGATCCACTTTGTCTATATTTATATCAAAACCCTGTTTAATATCCAAGCTTACACTAGGTTCTCCGATTTGTAAGAACAATAATATTAACCTGACTTATTATTTTAGTGTATGTATAATAGAGTTATGTCTCAACATCTTTCTATCAGAATATAAATAAGGGTGATTTGCTATGAGTTCTGGAAAACGAGAAAAGTATGGGATAACCCCAATCGAAGAAGTTATTGGATATTTTGATAATATTGGATCAGAAATAAGTGCTAATGATAAAACTCCAAGTTGGGACGGAGAAATATTCATATATAATAATTCAAAACACCCCAAAGAGTCCCTAGAAGGAAGATTTCCAGTCCAAGTAAAATCAAAAGAAGTAAAACAATTTAATGGTAATACACAAAAATTCACTTTATATAAAAGTGATTTAAGGAACTATCTGAACGATGGCGGAGTAATCTTTTTCTGGGTGGAATATATTCGTTCGAACTTCAGAACTGAATCGAAAATATATCTTAAAACGCTACTTCCTATAGACATCAAAGATATATTGAAGAGAATGGGCAATCAAAAAACTATAAAAGAAGAATTCATTAAATTATACGATCAGGATTTAGAATTAATATGTAGAGACTTTTTATTTCATCGAAAAAAGCAAAACAACAATTTATTAAATTTCCCTGTCGGGGTCGAATTCGACGAGTATAAAGGATACATTATAGGAAAAGAACTAGCCGACATCGAAAGGAGATTCTTTAATGAAGGTACTTACGTTTACGGAAAAATAAATAAATACAATCTTATGGTTCCTCTTCATAAGTTTAAAGCAGATGCAAGGATTGAATTGGTGGACTTTAATATAGGTACAAAAGATAAAGTGTATTATAAAAGTATTGAAAGAGAGATCTCCCCAAGTGGAAGAATTGTAAAATTCGGAAAAAGTTTCACTATGACATTTCCAAACAAAGATAAGTTTAACATTGTTTTTAAAGATTCAGGAAACTTAAAAGAAAGAATAAAAGATAACAAGTTTTTTTTAGAGGCATTAAAGGCGAAAAAACTTCATTTAAATAATAGTCCAGTACCGATCAACATCGATAAAAAAACCCGTAGTCAACATCTAGAAAAAATACCTAGAACTATAAAAAATCTTGAAGAAATATCAGAAACCTTTGACAAAGTTGGTATTGACCCTAAAGAAGATTTTGGTGAGTTTATAAAAGATATTGAACGAATATTATATCTTAAAGATGTCATTCTTAAGCGGAATAAAGATAAGCTGAAAATAACCAAAAAAAATTTCCAATTAATAAAATTCGCTAATTATGAAATAATACTTGCTCGTGTTGGAGAAGAATCTAAAGGAGAATTAATCAACTTTTTTAATTTCGAAGAGGTTAGTAAAAAATACAGGATAGTAGTCAGCCCTGATAAGACTTTGGAGAACATTGCTGAGCACAGTCCTTATATTGCCTTTGATGTCGATAGATTATATAGTTACAGCAACTTAAAAGTTGATTCCATTGAGAAATCTCTACTAAATGCAGAGTATGATAAAGACTTTAGCTTTACATTAACAAATGAATTTCTACTTAATACCATCACTTATTGCGATGACCATCAAACATCTAATAATAAAGCAATCCTCAAGATGATATATAACGTATACAACAAACTAGAAGACATAGTCAGCGATAAACTTTTATGTTTTATTAATAAATTACAAGCAGCTAAAAGATATAGAGAACTCACACAAGAAGAGATAGAACTTATCGTTGAATACAAAAATAATAAAAACCGGGATGATTTAACAATGATATGCGCATTAAACATTTTATTAGATAATACAAAAGAATTTGAAGTTTCATTTAATAAGCTGTCTGACGATGGTAAAAAGTCTATAGCTGAATATCCAATCTATAATTTAATAAAAACAAGAGAAAGTGAAAGTAAGAGAACCTTCCCGCATTAAAAAACTATGTCCCCTCTAATCATCACCTTAAATGTTAGAAGAGTTGATGACTAACTCACACTTGGAAATCAACAGTATAATAACGCTATGCTATACTAACTTTAAAAAACAGATGATAAAATGAGCTTATTCTGATTTTTTTGCGATGAAAACATAAAGAGAAGATGATATCAAAAGAAGGAAAAAAATCAATGTTTGTCTTTTAATTGTAAATAAAATGTCATTGATAGTACATTCTTGTTGCGGTAATCACTTCCCCAATGAAAACTTGTCTTTACGCGGACGATGAGATTAGAATAAATCCCTTTATTATGGGTGTTGCCTTGTGAGCTATTTCTTTTCCAGTTAGTACATCATAGCAAAATAAAAAGCGAGACAATTAATTTCACAAATCACAATGCTTACCAACCCGAATTGCCTTATGACAACGATGTTCTTCCCTAACGCATTGGATACTACACCGATTTACTAAAAGCTTATCTATCCTTTTTATTTCCGATTGTAAATGGGATCGGCTTGCTACCTCCATAATATTTCCGTGGATCATCAGATTACTTTCACAGAAAACCGTCATCTCTGTGCCAATTTCGCTCCCTTTGCTTAACTAAGATACGCATTGACCTGAAAATAGACAAAAAAAGTAATCGCACCCTAATCTGATGTGATTACTTTTTCGATTTAAATCGAACTGTATTAATTTACCGTTATAATAATTTTTCCGATATTTTTATTGTTTTCCATATGTTCATGTGCTTGTTGAATTTGATCAAAAGGAAATACACGATCAACAACAGGAAGAAGCTTGTTAGTCCTAAAAAGATCAAGGGTTTTGGATGCAAATTCAGTTGTTAATGCTGCCTTGTATGCATCGCTTCTAGGTGTAAGTAGTGTCCCAGTCATTTGAATCCGTTTTGACATCAAATCAAATAAATTGAAGTTCTCTATTTTTGCACCACCTAAAGTTCCAATCAATACCCAACGTCCATCCACCTTTATGCTCTTAAGATTTTTATCCCAATAGGTTGCACCAATGAAATCAAGAATCAGATCAACTCCTTGATTGTTGGTCATGTTCAATACTTCCTCCGCAAAGTTCTGTTCTTTATAGTTTATACAAACATCCGCACCTATTGATTGGGCAAAATCAAGCTTCTCTTTAGATCCAGCTGTGGTAATTACATGCGCCTGTCCGATTTGTTTCGCAAGCTGTATTGCCGCCGTTCCGACTCCACTTCCACCAGCATGAATCATTACTCTTTCCTCAGCACGTAATTGACCTATCCAAAACAATGTTTGATAAGCTGTCAAGAATACTTCAGGAATTGCAGCAGCTTCTTCAAATGACAGGTTTTCCGGAATCATTATCGCCCTTTCTGCTGGCATCACAACATATTCGGCATAGCCACCACCATTCACAAGTCCCATAATACTGCTGCCAACTTCTATTGTTACACCTGTACCAGCTTGTTCAACAGTTCCGGCAACTTCGACACCTAAAATAGGGTTGTCCAAATATCCCGTACTGCTTTCCCGATTAATGATGTCTGTTCGATTAACAGCTGCTGCTTTTACTTTGATTAGTAATTCCCCGTCTTTTGGTTCTGGTTTAGCATGTTCTGTAACTTGTAATTGTTCCGCACTACCTGGTTGCT
>Ga0209487_1001453_pt1 | contig 20052 bp, 16 predicted proteins | sample Poulit2012_FD_187524 | JGI IMG/M metagenome (GOLD analysis project Ga0209487, IMG submission 187524) | Agricultural soil microbial communities from Georgia to study Nitrogen management - Poultry litter 2012 (SPAdes) (version 2) | ecosystem: Environmental > Terrestrial > Soil > Agricultural land...
ATTGAGAACGCCGCGCCGTCGAGCGGGAAATGCCGTAGAGCTTCTATACCGGTTCGAGCCCCAGCTCTTCACGCGCTACCTGTACGAACCGATCAGCGTAGTTCTCCCTCGGGATGTCACCGAGGTAATAAGTCGCCCAGCTCAATCGTTCTTCACGCTTGGAGTCGCGACCGATCAGCTCGTCAAGTACCTGATCGAGGTTGTGCACCGTGTTCCCTTCGGCAACCAGGACGTATGCTGCGTTCGCCATCGGGAACTCCTCGACGAACTCCTCCGCGCCGGTGCGTGGTGAAACCATCGCCAGTGGCTTTCCGGAATGGAGGAAGTCGCCGACCACTGCGGAGACGTCCGAGATCAATGCATCGGAGACGTTGAAGCAATCGAAGACGCTCATCTCCTTCTCCGCGAGCGCACCGAAGAGATGCTCCCGCCCGGTGGTGGCGGCGTCAGCCTCCAGCATCCCTCGAATCTTGCGGCATGCTTCCCGCAGTTCAGGATCGCGCGAGCTGTACGGGTGCGGGCGGAACACCACCCGGCAACTGCGGTCGAGCAGGCCCTGGATGATCGTCGGCCCGGCAGCCAGAGAGGAATAATTCGTCTCTGCCTGGTAGCCGAGCCATGTGGGCGCATACAGGACGGAAGGATTCTCGAGCTGCCCGATCAACCCCCGCTCTCCGTAGACTTCTTCCACCTGGGGGCGGCCCACGATGCGGAAGATGTCGGGATGCATCGAGACTCCGAACTTCTCGAAGCGGTCGATCGCGGCCTGGCCGGCCACGAAGTCGCGGTCGTACATGCGGGTGACCGGGTTTGCACTGGAGGCCTTGTCGGATTCCCCATGCAGGAGCTGGATATGAGTGAGTCCTGAATAGCGCACCATGTGGTTGTTGCGCATCGCATTGTTGACGTAGAACACACCTCGAGCGGACGGGACGATCAGGGCATCGAGATCTGGGATCGAACGGCGCAGCAGAACGGGGTGATCCGTGGCGGAGGCGAGCTGTCTGAAGTTCGGTATGGTCCGCACCACCAGCACAAAGGGCACTCCGAGGCGCTCGAGGTACGGCAACCACATCGTGACCTGGAAAGCGGAACGAGGTGGGGCGTGCCAATACAGGTAGAAGACCGGGCCCACCTCCTCGAGGAGCTGTGGCAGATTCGCCTGGAAGCGGCGCCGGGCTCGGATACGTTGGGCAATATCCACAAAGGCAAGAAGCGCAAGCACGATCGAGACGATCGAGACCGCACCGGCCACGGCAAGCAACGGCGTCGCGGCCAGATCGGTGAGGACGAGGGCCAGGAGCCCCACCAGGTTGAGGGTGAAGATCCAGCCGTACGGGAAAGCGGCGCGGTTTCGAGCCGGTGGACCCGGAAAGTTCGACGCGTAGGGGGCGGCGACTCCGTTGGCAGAGCGCACCATGGGCTCGACAGCGAGCGCAGTCATGGCACAGGCGAACGCCGCGATCTCCAGCGCTTGGAACTGACTGGCCGCGAAGATCTGTGCTCCCGCCGCAGCGATCAGGATGAAGCGAGCGGTGATGTATCTGCCGAGGCCGCCGACACCCCTGGGCACCCGCAGCACAGTGCGGCGCTGGCGCCACAGGATGATCACGAGGGGAACGAGGAACGCCGCCGGCGCCCATCGGGTCCCACCCGTGCTCACAACCGCCACGGTTGCAAGCACGGCGAGAGTGTTGACCAGCGCGGGCCACAAGGACATCATCTTCGTCGCTTGACGAACGCTGATCGCCTTCACCCTGCACTCCCTCCCATTCCTACGTACTGCCGGGGCCTCGGCAGATGACTTGGAGGCCTCGCTCGGTCTTGAACCGGACGACGCCCTGGGCGCAGCGTTGCTCAGCGCCTCCGCAGGAAACCTGGACGACGGACTCCGAGCCGGCGGGCTATTCCGCGTCCCGCACGCAGCCCCTTCTCGACGACCCTTCCGGATCGAGCAGGAGTGGAAGCCACGCGCGGTCGCTCATCGGAGAACGTGACCGGCCCAGGGAGCGGAAGCACGACCGCCCCCTGAGGGTTCGCCACTCTGATGCTCCCAGAGCCTTCCGGGAGGGAGACCGCTATGAGTCCGCCTTCGAGACGCGCGACGAAGGCAGCTGTCTCGCCTGTCCCCGTCGCTCCTTCTTGCTGGACTGTGATCTGAAGCGTCTCCGGAGCGTCGGTGCGCAACAGTGCCACTCGACCTCCAGGGCCAGTATCCAGCACCCCGGCCACCGCGGCTCGCGGACCGGTGCGCGCGAGCAAGGTGTATCCGATGTCCAGGGAGAGGTTCCCGTACCCCTTGGTGAAGTACGCGACGCCCACTTCTCGGCGGCGATCGGAATCGATGAGCAAGCGACGTTCGTCCGTGACGTCCTCGGAGCGGTTTCGTCCGAGTCGGTTCTCGAGCTCGTCTGCGCCGAACCGCTGGACGACATAGAGATCCCAGACTCCCTCCGCTAAGCCGGTCGCATCGAACTCGGCGTGGAAACGCGCGCCCGGTGTACCGGCCACAGTGGCTGAATGCTGCCGCACCGGGAAGTCGACCGACTCCTCAGACCCCCGGATTCGGGCCCTGAGGACGACGTCGTCGGGGGCCACAGCGGCATCGCGCACATACGCGCTCGCTTCTAGGCTGATCGCACCGTTCTCGACGGCGAGGTCCTCCAGCGTTGCCACCCCGACCACCTTGACGTCGTGGAGGACCTCGTCACCGATCTGCTCGACCAGCTCCTGCGGCAGATCAAGCAGAAAGCCCCCGTCACCGTGGGCGAGTCGCGTCTTGCCGCCGTCCTTCTCCCACTGGATGAGCGCCCGCAGCTCGTCGATCCGGCCCGCGAGGGCAAGGCGTGCCTTCACACGATCCAGGGATCCGAGGTGAGCGGCCACCGCATCGTTGAAGTGCGGGCCCACCACTCTCTGCATCTCGGAGATGATGCGCTCCTGCTCCTCCTCGTCGACGTCCAAGAAGCGGGGAAGGAGCGTCTTGCGCATCGCACCGTGGACTGGCCGATGAAGCACGCCGTCGCGAATCTCACCGGGATCGGACCATCTGATGATTTCGTCGACCAGTGCCGTGAGCAGGTCCGAGTACTCCGTGGCCGTGCGGGGGCGAGAAGTGACGTTCTTGCCATCATCGCGCTTGCGGATCATGACGAACGGGCGGTCGGCGCGCACGCTGATCTTCTTCGCCACCAGATAGCACGCCGCGGTGAAGGGCTGGTCGGAGCCGATGCGCAGATGGGTCGGGTTGTGTGCGCCCGTCTTGGTCACGAGATCAGTTCGGAACAGCTTGATCGCCGTGAGCGAGTTGAACAGGCTGTCCTTGACCAGATGCGCATCAGGCTTCGTGGCTTTGAACATCGAGCCCGGCGCATGGCGCCCGTTGATGCCGGCCATCTTCGCCAGCACGATGTCGGAGCCGTGCTCCTCGGCGTAGGCCGCGAGATCGCCGAGAGCTCCCTTGGTGAGCACGTCGTCGGAGCCCACCACGAAGAAGTACTTACCGGTGACTGCTGCGATGCCCTTGTTGCAGGGATCGGCCGGCCCCCCGGAGTTCGGCTGGTTGATCAGCCGATAGTTCGGGTGCTTCGCCGCGTACTCGGCGAGCACCTTCTCGGAACCATCGGTGGACCCGTCATTGACCAGGATCACTTCGAGCTGGTCCTCGTCGAGGCCCTGCACCTCGATCGCGTCAAGGGTCTCGATGAGATACGGCATTGAGTTGTATACCGGGATCACGAGCGAGACGAGTGGGTTATCTGCAGTCTTCTGGTTCACGGGGAGCTCTCCTGCGATCTCTGCGCGCTCAGCCGGGTGTGGTGAGTCTCGCGGGGTCGTATCTCTCGAGGTCACAGAACGGTAAACGTTCAGCGCCGGTTCCTCAAGCTCGCCGCGCCCCGGACCGCACGGTCGGGAGATCTCGCGCGATCAGGGGCGGCCGGTCCCCTCCGCTGCGGTCCCCGCCGCCTCTTCACCTGCCGGCTGGCCCTCGTCCTCGGCGTCGCTGGGGTCCTCGAGGCCGTCCACCCCGGCCTCGCGATAGAGCGCGATGAACTCGCGGGCGGTGTCGGGCCCGATCATCAGGCGCAGCACCGGGGAGACTTCGAAGTCGTCTCCCTGCTCGTCGAGCAGCCCGGCTCGCTGGATCTTGGCGATCGAGCTGCGGACCTCCTTGGCGAAGCCGGCCTCGTCGGTCGAGGTGGTGCGGCGGTATGCGGCCAGGGCCTGCTGGATCTCGGGCTCGGAGACCACGGTGCGCTGTCCCCGGGAGGACTGGGTCAGCAGCATCTGCCGCAGGACCAGCAACAACACGGAGTCCAGGCGGTTCAGGCCGGTCAGGCGCCGCAGCAGTTTGGGGGCGTCGGGATCCTCCTCGCTCTGGCGCACGAAGGCGACCTGGGCGTCGTCGTCGACGATCAGTTCGAGGAACTGGTCGGCCAGGCGCGCTTCGATGGCGGAGCGATCGCGCAGCAGCTGGGCGTAGCGGGCGCCATCGCGCCGGCCGTCCAGGAAGGGCCCCTGCAGGAGATGGACCAGGACGCGTCGGGACTCATCGACCAGGGCGCCGCCCGTCGCGGACGGGGCGTCCTCGGCGGCGAAGTCGTCGTCGGCATCGGTGCGAAGGTCAGGGCTGCTCACGGAAGCACACCTTACCGGGCCCGTGGCGGCCGCCCCGGGCGAACGGCTCGACGGGGCGGGCCCCTGGTCCATGCGATGGTTCCGTTGGGATGCACCATCTGGGATCGTTTATCTCGTGGACTCGCGCTTGTGAGCAGTTCTCTGCGACATCGCCGGTGCCGCAGGCCCCCGAGGCAAGGAGCAGAACATGTCGCTCGACCTTCCCACCATCATCGCGATCGCCGTGGCCGTCCTGATCGTCGTGGCCCTGTTGGTCGTGCTCGGCGTGGTGCTGGGGCGGCGGCGCCGCGCCCGGCAGCACGAGGAGGACCGGCACCGCGCGGCCCAGCTGCGGGAGGAGGCCCAGCGGGAGCATCAGTCGGTCCAGGAGCGTGACCTGAGGGCCACGGAGACCGAGCTCGAGGCCGACCGCGCGCGCCTGGATGCCCAGTACAAGACCACGGAGGCCGAGCAGGAGCAGGTCGCTGCTGAGCGGCGTCAGGCCGAGGCGAACGAACAGCGGGCCGCGGTCGACCAGGAGCGTGATGCTGTCGATGAGCGTCTCGCCGAGGCGGACCGGATCGATCCCGAGGCCGGGCGTCGCGAGGACTCCGCCCGTCCGGGCGGCCCGGCGCACCGCACCGGCCAGGAGGATGGCGCGCACGGCGCTCAGCCCGCCACCCCGGCCACCCCGGGCTCGGCGCCGCGGTCCCGGGGCAGTGAGCACGGCGGGCCGGATGCGGCATCTCCGCGGCACGGACGGCGCGCAGCCCGCCCGGGTCACCAGGGCCCGCGTCAGACCGACGCCGACGGTCTCCCGCAGGAGGACACCGAGCAGGCTCAGCGGCCGGCGGAAGAGCATCCGGAAGGTGATCCCGACCAGCGCGCCTGAGCCGCGCTGAGACGAGGGACGGGCCGGGAACCGATGGTCGGGTCCCCAGCCCGCCCCTCTGTGCTGTGAGCGGCGCTCAGGTTCCCTTGCGCACGGTGATGGTCCAGCCGGCGTCGCCGGCGCGGTCGAAGGAGACCACGTCGTGACCGTCCTCGGCCGCCCATTGGGGCAGGGCCTCGGTGGCCTGGGTGCAGTCGAAATCGATCACCAGGTCATCGCCGCTCTGCAGCTGGGCGATCGCCTGCTTCGCGTCGATCAGCGGGAAGGGGCACACGGCCCCATTGGTCTCGAGGGTGTAGGTGGCCATGGGAGGGGTCCTCTCGGTGGATGCGGCGTATCTGACGGTCTGGAGCGGTCCGGGGCAGGGCCCGGCAACGATCGCCGCCGGGCCCGCCGGCCTCAGGCGGCCGGGGTGAGAACGGGAGCGGGACGGGAGCCGGCGCCGGTCGCGCGCTGCGGGCGCACCAGCAGGAACCAGGCCGCTCCCCAGGTGCCCAGCATGATGGCGACCAGCGAGACCCAGCCCTGGTAGCTGAACAGGGCGGTCTCCACCAGGGAGTTGCCGATGGTGCAGCCACCGGCCAGGGCGGCGCCCACGCCCATCAGCACGCCGCCCGCCGCGCTGCGCAGCATGGTGCGGGAGTCGGGCGTGCGCCAGCGGAACTCGCCCGAGAGCTTGGCGGCGGCGAAGGATCCGATCAGGATGCCGAGCACGAGCATCACCGACCAGTCCACGAGGGTGACGTCGCCGGTGGCCAGGAAGGTGGCGATATTGGCCGAGGGGGTGGTGATGCCCAGCCCGCCGTTGCGGCCGGCGGCGGTCGACAGCACCCACGCGGCGATGGCGATCAGGCCCAGCAGCACCCCGCCCACCCAGGGGCTCCAAGGGATGTCGGCCAGATAGTGGCCGATGCCGCTGCGCCGGGCGGGCAGCGCGGCGACCTTCTTCTTCCCGGCGCTGCGGCGCACCTGGCCCACCGTCAGTGCCCCCACGATCGCGGTGAACACGAGGGTCGGCACCCACACGCTCACGCCCAGGGTCTCGTGGATCGTGGCGTCGGCGATGGTCTGCGAGCGCGCGGAGTCGGTGAACGCGGCCAGCGGGCCATGCTTCATGACCGAAGCGAGCAGGGCGTAGAAGATCAGCGCCACCCAGGAGCCGATCAGGCCCTCTCCGGCGCGGTAGTAGGTGCCGGTGGCGCAGCCGCCTGCGTAGATGATGCCCACGCCGAACAGCAGTCCCCCGCCGATCACGGCCAGCGGCGCGAAGGACGCGGCCTCGGGGGCGAGCACGCCGGCACCGGTCAGGGCGGCGACCCCGACGGCTTGGATCGCGATGGCGAGCAGGAAGGGGGTGAAGTAGCGCGTCGAGCGCGAGAGGTAGATGTCACGGAAGGCGCCGGTGACGCAGAAGCGTGAGCGCTGCAGCACGTAGCCCAGCACGGCGCCGAGGACGAGTCCGGTGATGACCATGACCGCGACCGTAACTTATGAGGGACATAAGGGCTACCAGGATGTCGCAAGAAGATGCTCGAGCACATCCCCCGTCCGCGATCATCCCGCCTCACGCTTCACGAGGCTGTTGGCCAGCTCCAGCGTTCCCGTGTAGGACTCATGCATGATCTCGACCTCGCCTGGGCTCTCGAGCATCGACGCGATCACCTCCACGGCCCTGCGGCTGACCAGCTCGACCGGGATCCGAAGGCTCGCCAGCTCCATGTACGAGAGCCCTTCGAGCACCCCGTCACATCCGATCACCGAGACGTCGCGCGGAACGTGAACGCCAACGCGCCGTGCATGGTCGACGAAGTGGAGCATTCGCCGGTCTGCAGGGAACACTGCTGCGGTGACGGCATCCGCCCGGATCAGCTTGAGCAGCTCTGCATTGCCCTCACCACCCACGCCGAGCAGCCGGAGCTGGATCCTGGTGACGTCGCATCCCAGCTCCTCCAGCACGCTCGCTGCGACCTCACCACGGATGTTCTCCGCCAGTGATCTGTCCGACCGGGGCACCAGCACCGCGATGCGCCGATGCCCGTGGTCATAGACCGCGTGTGCGATCTGGGTGGCGTTGTCCCGCTCGTCGTAGCTGACGCCGTAGACCCCCGGGTGCTCTTCAGGGCGGCCCACCGACACCACCGGAACCGTGGGCAGGAACTGCTGGAGGTCCTCGGTGCGCACCACGCCGCTGGCGATCAGCAAGCCGCCCACCCGCATCCCGATCAGCTGGCGCAGAGCCGTCGTCTCCTGATGCGCCCCCCGGTAGAAAGTCGGCATGGCCGTGACCACGTGCAGACCGAACTCATCGGCCCACTTCTGCACCTGCGACTGGAGCAGCCCATATACAGGGTTACGCGAGTCCCTGATCAGCAGACCGATCGACTGCGACCTGCCTGCCGCCAGTTGCTGCGCACCGATCGACGGCACGTACCCCAGCTGATCGACGGCCTCGAGAACGCGGGACCTCGTCTCCGGTGAGACCTCCACCGCCCCGGAGAGCACCCGCGACACGGTCGCCCGCGAAACTCGGGCCGCGCGGGCGACCTCGGCCATGGTGGCAGGATGCCTGGGGTGCGGCTCGGGGGTGTCCATCATGCCCCACTTATAGCGTGCTTTCCTGCGCGGCCTGGCACGCTCGCAACGCACCCCTGCGGGGCGGGCACCAGGCAGCTCTGGGTCGTCACAGCCCTCATGTCCGAAGCATCTGTTCGCGCAGGAACTGACGCACCACGTGCGGCCAGTCAGTATGGATCGCGGTGGCCCCGGCCTCCACCAGACGGCCCCACCCGGCTTCGGGGGCGACCATCAGCGAGGTCTCGTCACTCTTGTCGAGGTAGAGCCGGGCACCATTTTCGAGGTTCAAGGCATTGAGCAGGATCAGGGGGTACCGCGCAGCGACCTCGGCGATCGTGGCCGGATCCGCGAAGGCGTCCGCAGGCGTCGAGGCGAGCAGTTCCGCGCCGATCAGGTGCAGCCCCTCGAACGCCTCCACCTGCTCGAGTTCCTCCGGGGTGCGGACGATCGGGAAGTAGAGGAAGGGAACCGGATGCTTCGCGAGCGCAGCGAGCGCCTCGGGCTTCGGAGGCGATTTGAGCAGCACTCGATCCGCGACACCCAGCCGTGCCAGCTCATCGAGCAGCCCCGGCCACAGCCCCCAGGAGCGGTCGATGTTGAACCAGGTATGGGGCAGCCCGTGGAGCAGATCGGCGAGCTTCTCGACACCCGGCTTCTCGGGGCCGCCCTGCCACACGAAGCGCTTCGCCGCCAGCTCCGCGCTGCTCAGCGTACGGACATCGAAGTCTTCCCCGAAGTGCCTTTTCTCGTAGCCGGTGTGGAAGAGGAAGTACTCCCCGTCAGACGAGGCGATGACGTCGATCTCGACGACGTCCGCCCCGGACAGCACGGCACCGGTGGCCGAGCGCAACGTGTTGTCGGGGAAGCTTCCCAGGGTCGTCCCCCGGTGCGCGATGACCAGGGGTGTGCCACGAGCCCGGATCAGGGCATCGAAGGAGGCGCGCAGGTCGTCCCGACTCGGCGCTTCGGTTCGGAGCGATGAAGTCATGGATGCTCTCCTCAGGACAGGCGTGGACTGGGGCGCTCGGGGGCTCTGGCGGCACCGAAGACCTCGGCGCGCAGATCCTCCATGTTGATCGGCGCACCTGACTCGGCCGACCGCTGCAGGGCGAGCGCCGTCAGTGCCGCGTCGATGCCCTCGGCGACCCCCGCCCGGGGGGCCCGGTCCTCCCCTGCTGCCAGATGCCAGAAGGTGTCTCCGAGCACCTCGTCGCCCCCGTTGTGCCCGCTGCTGCCGGACACGACGGCGATCTGCTCCTCGCTGGTGCCCTTGCCGCCAGCCGGGTCTGGGAAGGAGAGCGTGATGCTCTTGGCGGAGATGTCCCCTTCGAGCAACCCCTCTGTGCCGAAGACGCGGATGCGGCGTGTGGTGCGCGGCTGTGCCATCACAGCCGTGAACGTCGCCTGAGTGCCGTTCTCGAATTCGATCGTGGCCACCTGCCGGTCAGGAAGGTTCGACGGACCGTACGGAGAGTGCTGCATGGTGTCTCGTAGCGCCTCATTGGTCGCCGTATCACCGAAATCGATCTCGCCGGAGCCCGCTGCGGGCTGGAAGCGCTCCAGCTGCTCGGACTCGGGGCGCGGACGGAAGTGCAGCGCGGAGGCCATGGAGAACACCCGCGTGGGCCGGCTGCCCAGGAGATAGCTGAGGATGTCCATGTCATGGCAACACTTCTCGAGCATCCAGCCACCCGAGAGTGACGTGTCCTGCCTCCAGCCGCGGTACTGGACCATGGTCAGCCCGGTGCCGAGGTTCTCATCGGTCTGGATCGACAGGATCTCCCCCAGACGCCCCGACTCGATGATCTCCCGGATCCGACTGTAGAAGGGCGTGTAGCGGAGGACGAACCCCACCACGACCTGCCCGCCCGGACGGTTCTCGTACGCGTCCCAAAGCGTGGCCATGTCATCGACTGTCGTGGCCACCGGCTTCTCCAGCATGACCGGCAGGGAACGCGACATCGCGGCATTCGCGTAGGGGACGTGCTGGTAGTTGGGGCTGGTCACCACGACAGCATCGAGCTGCTCATTCTCCAAGAGCTCCACGCCGTCCTCATAACCGGTCGGCAACGCGCCCTCGGCCGCGAACATCTCCGCGAAGGCGGCGCGCTTGTCGGCACTCGGATCGGCGATCGCCACCAGCCTCACCGCATCCGCGAGATCGGTCGGGATGTTACGGAAATAGGCCGCACCCCGAAGGCCGGCCCCAATTATACCGACGCGGATCGGCACCTGGTGACTATGATCAGTGGATGTCACGAACAACAACTCCTCCATAGATATATTCAACGTCGCAGCACACCGGGGTGGGCAATCGCGGCGACCGCATCGCGCGCCTGATTCCTACACGCAGCGATGTCAGCCGCGGTATCGGTCGTACGCCTCCTGTTGAATTTCGAGATAACGGTCGAGGCCCATCTGCTCCAACTGCCCGACGTAGGTGTCCCACTCGGACATCGACATCTCGCCGGTGATGAATTTCGCCTGCGATTCGCTGACGAGCTTGTTCATGTCGAGCGTGATGCTCGACAACTCACCGGCCTCCTCCGCGGTGTACGTGAACAGCGGCCAGACCTCCTCGGTCTGGTGCGGCGCGACCACGTCGGTTCCCTCCCGTGCCTGAGGACTGCTCTCCGTCCCCCGGAAGTAGTCCTCCAAGACCAGACCCGGGTAGCTGCCGCCGAGGTAGGTGACGTATGGCCGCAGTGCCTCGTTGACGCTGAGCCCGTCGGGGTTGTCGGTGATGTGTTCGAGGAGCTCGTAGCCGTCCTCGGTCTCCTCGTAGCTCTCGCCCTCGATGCCCATGAAGAACAGGCGAGCGCCTTCGTCGCCGTAGAAGTAATCAGCCCAGCGGCAGATCTCGATCGGATGCTCGGCTCGATCCGTCACCACGAACTGTCCGATGAACTTGAGCGGGGAATACACCATGTTCCATGCCGGTATGTCATCGCCTGCCGTCCGCCTCAGCGGCGGCAGAGCGATATAGTTCTCCCCGATCTCGGAACCGAAATAGGCTGAGGGAGACTGGCCAGCGGCTGCCCCGAAGACGTCCTCCTGCCCGAGGGTGTTGTAGCTCGCCGCATCGGTGGTGAAGATGTCCTGCTGGATGAGTCCGTCGGCGTACAGCCGCTGCAGATACTCCAGTTCGTCCCGGTACCCGTCCGCGGTGGGCCAGAAACGCAGTGCTCCGGATTCGTCGGCATCGATGTACCCGGAGGACAGCCCCCTGGTGGCGATGCCGAACGTGGAGTGGAACAACTGGACGAACTGATCCGGATTGCCGGCGGAGTAGGGGATCTCATCGGCTTCACCGTTGCCGTTCGGGTCGCCGTTCTTCACCTCCACCAGGTACGCCTCAAACTCCTCGAGCGTGCTCGGCGGATCCATCCCGAACTGGTCGAGCCAGTCCTGGCGGACCCACATCTTTGTCTGCATATTCAGCGCATCGAAGTCCGGATCGTAGATCGTGGGGAGCGAGTAGATGTTCCCGTCAGGGAAGGTGAGACCCTTCCGGATGTCCTCGTTCTCGTCGAGCAGGGCAGTCAGGTTCGGCATGTACTGGTCGATCACGTCGTTGAGCACAATCAGCGTCCCCTGCTCGCCGTACTGTGCGATGTCGACCGCATTCATACCGGTCCTGTGCAGCACTTCCGGGTAGTCACCGCTGGTGATCGCGAGATTGCGGTTCTCCTCGTGCTGCTCCCAGGGGATCGGCCCCCACTCGATGTGAATATTGGAGATCTGCTCCATCTCTTGCATCGACGCGACCTCGTTCCAGTCCTCCGCGGTGTCAGGACTGCGCCGGGTCATCATGGTCACCGTGATCTTCTCGTCGACGATCGGCATGCCCTCGGCATTGATGTTGTCGTCGGGGTTGTCGATCTTCTCCTGGGCCTCGCTGTCGCCTCCGCTCCCGTCACAGGAGCTCAGTGCCGCAGTGGCTGCGAAGGCGGCCGTCGAGGAAAGTACGGTGCGTCGGGTAAGGGGTTGCATGGTCATCGACTCCTCTTGTGCTCATCACCGGCGAACGTCGCAGTGGACCGGCACGCGGCGACCGGGCCTCGTCACCCGCGGCACCCGTGCGCACTCCTCACTGCCACGTCCTCTACCCACGCCGTTCATGGGCTGCCTGCTGTGCTTCCATGTACTCCGGTAAACCGATCTCCTCCAAGGTCTGCACATAGTCATCCCATTCCGACAGCGCCATCTGGCCAGTGATGAACGCATCGCGAGATTCATCAGTGTACTTGTCGATATCATTTCCGATCGTGGACATCATCTCCGACTCTTCTGCGGTGAATGTGAATGCCGGCCACACATCGTCGATCGCATATTCTTTCACGAGCTCGGAACCCTCGATCGCCTGCGGCGTGTTCTCAACGCCGCGGAACCATTTATCCGTCGCCCATCCGGGGTAGCTCCCACCCCCGTACAGGGCGTACGGCTTCAGTCCATCGCCGATGGACTGCCCGTCGGTGATCTCTGGGAGAAGCTCATACCGACCGTCGACTTCCTGGAAGCTCTCCCCCTCGACGCCCATGAAGAACATTCGAGCGCCTTCCTCGCTGTACCAGAAGTCCATCCACCTCGCAGCTTCGATCGGATGCTCACACCGATCCGTCATCACGAAGTTTCCGCCCCCCACGAGCTCCGAACGCACTGCATGCCACACCGGGGCGTCCCCGGACGTTTTCGTCAGCGGGCGAAGAGGGACATAGTTATCACCCTCATCTCCGAAGAAGCCTGCCGGAGTCTGCGTCGCGCAGCTTGCGAGCAGTCCGTCCGTACCGAACGTATTGAATTTTGCTCGGTCGATCGAGAAAATATCCTCGAGGATCAACCCTCGACCATACAGACCGTTCAAATATTCGAGCATTTCACGGTATTCGTCCGCTATCGGGAAATACCGGAGCTCGCCACTGCCCTCGTCCAGGTCGACTTTCCCAGCCGCAGTCCCCTTGTTCCCGACCCCAAAACTTCCGTACAGGCACGCCAATGTATCACCGAATTTCGAGGCATCGGCGATCCCGATCGCGCCGTCAACAGTGTTCACCGCTTCTTCGAGATACGCCTCGTACTCGTCCAGTGTCTGCGGAACATCCATACCGAAATCATCCAGCCAGTCTTGGCGCGCCCATAACTTATACATGTACCGCATCCCCACGAAGTCCTTATCGTAGATCTGGGGCGCTGAATAGATGTGCCCATCAGGAAAGGTGAGCCCATCGCGGATCGTAGGATTGTCGTCCATGATCGCCGTCAGGTTCGGCATGTACTCATCCATGAGGTCATTCAAGGGCACAAATGTGCCTTGTTCGCCATACTTCGCGATGTCTCCGGCGGGGATTCCGGTACGGTAGAAGACCTCTGGGTAGTCTCCGCTGGTCAGCGCGAGGTTCCTCTTCTCTCCCACACCATCCGATGGAGCGAGTCCGAAGTCGACGTGAATGTTGGTCAGCTTCTCGGCCTCTTTCATGCAGCCGACCTCGTTCCAGTCCTCGGCAGTGGTCGGTCCTCGACCGCTCATGAAAGTGAGCGTGACCTGCTCTTCAACGATCGGCAGGCCTTCGGCGTTAATGTTATCGCCAGGGTTGTCGATCTTCTCCTGGACCTCGTTCCCGTCATCATCGGCCCCACACGATGCGAGGGCAGCTGCTGTGGTGAGCGCAGCCGTGGACGCGAGGACGGACCGTCGGGTCATGGGCGACGTCATAATCGATTCCTTTCGTTTGGATCCCTCATGGGTCGCCGGCGCGCGTGATCCGGTAGTGACCCCGATGGGTCCAGTCACCGACGGCGCTCGTACGCCGTCTGGTGGATCTCCAGATATTCCTCGATACCCATCTGCTCGTACTGCTGGACGTAGGACTCCCACTCCGAGATAGATCTTTCACCGGTGACGAACCCAGCTCTGCCTTCTTCGGCGAACTTGCTGATATCATTTCCTGTGGTCGACAGAAAGTCAGATTCGTCTTCCGTGAAGGTGAATGCGGGCCACACCTCTTCAATGTCGTGCGGCTTGAGCATGTTGACCGCCTCGAGCGCCTGATCCGAGGTCTCGATGGCTCGGACCCATTTCTCGGTGGCGTATCCGGGGTAGCCGCCGCCCAGGTACAGCGCGTACGGCTTGAGAGCTTCGTCAATAGTCTTTCCCTTGGTGATCTCCGGGAGCAGCTCGAGCTCGCCATCGACCTCCTCGTAACTCTCCCCTTCGACCCCGAGAAAGAAGGCCGTCGCCCCCTCATCGCCGTACCAGAAGTCCATCCAGCGAGCCACCTCGACCGGGTTCTCACAGCGATCGGTCATCACGAAGTTTCCGATCGTGGGGACTTCAGGTCGAATCACGTTCCAGGTTGGGGTCTCATCACTGCTTTGCCGTTTCAGGGGCGGCAGAGCCACATATTTCTCCCCCTCCTCTGCCCCGAAGAAGCCCACAGGTGCATGGGTGGTGGAACAGGCCACGAGCCCATTGCTGCCAAGAGTGTTGACACGCTGCGCGTCAACACTGAAAAGATCCTCCATGATCAGACCATCGGCATAGAACCGCTGCAGCAGTTCGAGGAGATCGCGGTAGCCGTCGGCCGCCGGATAGAAGCGCACCATGCCACTGTCGGGGTCTAGATCGACGTTGCCCACATCCGGGCCGTTGTTCCCGACCTGAAAAGTACCCAGCAGCGCCTCGATCACGGAGCCGACACCATTATTCGCGATGCCGACCACGTCGTCTCGTCTGCCTACCGCCTCGCGAAGGTATTCTTCGAGCTCATCGAGAGTCTCGGGGACACTCATTCCGTATTCGTCGAGCCAGTCCCGTCGCACCCACATCTTCTTGGGGTGACGCATCGCCGCGAAATCCTTGTCATACACCTGCGGGAGCGTGTAGATTTTCCCGTCGGGGAACGTGATGGCCTCACGCACCCCTTCGTTCCGGTCCATGACTGCCTGGAAGTTTGGCATGAAATCTTCGATAAGCTGATCAAGGGGCATGAAGGACCCCTGATTAGCGTACTTCACGATGTCGCCAGAGCTGACCCCCGTGCGGTAGAAGACTCCGGGGTAATCACCACTCGCGAGCTGCAGATTTCTCTTTTCGCTGACGCCCTCAGAGGGCACGAGACCCCAGTTGATGTGAAGACCCGTGATCTCCTCGGCCTTCGCGACACAGGCGACGTCATCCCAGTTCTCGGCCGTCGTGGGCGGCCTACCGCTCATGAAGGTGATCTCGGTCTTCTTCTTCACGATCCGCCGGTCATCGGTGTCGGTGATCACGTTGTCATCAGGGTTCTCGACCTTCTCCTGGAACTCATCGTTGGCGTCGCGGTCGCCGCCCGAACAGGAGGTGAGGGCAACGCCGGCGGCCACCGCGGCACCGGAGGCCAGGGCGGTTCGACGGGTGATCGCTCGCATGGGAATAGTCCTTTCCGGATCGGGTCGGGCTGCTGAGCGTGACCCGTTCTCGCGCGTCCTCAATGCATGTTTACTGGCGGCGGTCGAAGGCGGCCTGCTGCGCCTCCATGAAGTCGGAGAGCCCGATGTCCTCGAGCGTCGTCACGAAGGTGTCCCACTCCGACAGCGGCAGCTGACCGGTGATGAATGCGCTGCGTGACTCGTCCAGGTATTTGCCGAGGTCAGTGCCGACGCTGGCCAGCATGTCCGATTCCTCAGCGGTGAATGTGAATGCCGACCAGACGTCGTCGATCGCATACTCGGACACGAGTTCGGATCCCTCGATGGACTGGGGCGTGTTCTCAACCCCGCGGAACCACTCGTCGGTGGCCCACCCCGGGTAGCTGCCACCCATGTACAGCGCGTGCGGCTTCAGGCCGTCGTCGATGGATTTGCCGTCGGTGATCTCGGGCAGCAGCTCGTAGCGGCCGTCAACGTCCTCGAAACTCTCACCCTCGACGCCCATGAAGAACATACGGGCGCCTTCTTCGCTGAACCAGAAGTCCATCCAGCGGGCCAGCTCGATGGGATGTTCGCACCGATCCGTCATCGCGAACTGTCCAATTCCTGCGAGTTCGGAACGTACCGCATGCCATACCGGCTCGTCGTCCGCGTTCCTGGTCAGCGGACGCAGAGGGATGTAGCTCTCACCCTCCTCACCGAAGAAGCCGGCCGGGGTCTGGGTCGCGCAGCTGGCCAACTGGCCATCGGTACCGTACGTGTTGAACTTGGCCCGGTCCGAGGCGAAGATGTCGTCGAGGATCAACCCCTTGCTGTAGAGACCATGGAGGTACTCCATCAGTTCCCGGTAGTCGTCGGTGATCGGGAAGTAGCGCACCTTCCCGGTATCCGGGTCGAGATCCACCGGCCCGGCGGCCGTTCCCTTGTTGGCTACCCCGAAACTGCCGTAGAAGCAGGCGAGTGCATCGTTGAGGTTCACCGCGTCAGCCAGTCCGATGGCCCCATCGATCGTGCCCACGGCCTCCTCGAGGTAGGCCTCGTACTCCTCGAGGGTCTCGGGTGCGTCCATCCCGAAGTCGTCGAGCCAATCCTGGCGCGCCCAGAGCTTGAACATGTACCGCATTCCCAGGAATTCCGGATCGTAGATCTGCGGCAATGTATAGATGTTGCCGTCGGGGAAGGTGAGGCCCTCACGGATGGACGGGTTATCATCCAGGATCGCCGTGAGGTTGGGCATGTACTCGTCCAGCAGATCATTCAGAGGGATGAACGTTCCCTGCTCGCCGTACTTGGCGATGTCCCCCGTACCGAGCCCGGTCCGGTAGAAAGCTTCGGGGTAATCTCCGCTGGTCAGAGCGAGGTTCCGCCGTTCAGCGGCGCCGTCCTGGGGCACCAGCCCGAAGTCGACGTGAACATTGGTGAGCTCCTCGGCCGCCTTGACCGCGGAGACATCGTTCCAGTCCTCGGCGGTCGTGGTCGGCCGGGCGCTCATGAAGGTGATCGTCACCTGCTCGTCGACGATGGGCATCCCCTCGGGATTGATGTTCTCGTCGGGATTGGCGATCTTGTCAAGAGTCTCGGCGTCATCGTCGCTGCCTCCGCAAGAGCTGAGCACGGCCGTGGAGGCCAGCGCCGCCCCGGAGACGAGCGCGCTTCGTCGGGTCATGGGGCGCATGGTCATCGTGTCCTTTCATCGTGACTACCGGATGGGTTCGTGGCGTTCTCGTCGGGTGCGGTCAGCAGACGGCGGGTACGGTGAACACAGTGGGCGCAGGCGGCGATCGGAACGCTGGCGCCGGCCACCGGCAGTAGTCCGGGCCACCCCATGGCGATCAGGGCTGCTGGCCAACCGAGGACGATCACCAGCAGCACAAGTGTCAGGATCGGGCGGCCGATGCCGACGGACAGAGCCGTCACGAACACGTGGGAGAGGCGGCGGACCGGTGCAGTGGCCGCGAATGCAGTCACCCAGGGCAGGTGTGGCAGAGTTGCTGCCATCAGGAGCAGACCGAGCATGACCAGCCCTTGGGTGATGGCCGCCGGGACCGGGCCCTGACCACGAGAGAGCCACCAGGTGGCCAGCAGTGCACCGATCAGGGCGGCGGCCAGGAGAGCAACGGCATTGCTCCGCAGCCAGTGGCGCCGCCATTGCTCCCACATGAGGCGTCCCACAGGCAGGTCGCTCTCGCCACGAGCCCAGCGCTCACCGGTCACGTGCGCTGCGACCGTGGCAGGGCCTATGCCCAGCACGATCCCGCCCAGCAGAGTCAGTGCCATCCACCAGACGTTCAGCCACACCAGCCGGACGATCCAGTGCAGCAGGGAGTCGATGCCGGCCCTGGGCGGGCCTGTGCGTCGGGTAGTTCCCTGAACGGTGCTGGTCATCTGCGGCTCACTCCTTGACCGAACCGATCAGCACTCCCTGCGTGAAGAAGCGCTGGAGGAATGGATAGACGATGAGCAGTGGTAGGGATGCCACGATCATCACGGCGTATTTGATGAGTGATGCCAAACGCTGCTGTTCGACAAGTGAATCGGCTGAGCCCGCTTCTCCCTGCGACGCCTCCTGGGAGACGACCAGAAGCTCTCGCAGCACCAGCTGCAGCGTAAATTTGTCCCGCTCCGAGAGATAGATGAGGGCCTTGAAATATTCGTTCCATAGCCCGACGCCGTGAAATAGGGCCAGCGTCGCGATGATCGGTGCGGAGAGCGGGATCGCGATCCGAAAGAAAATCTGGATATCGCTGGCGCCGTCGACTTTCGCTGATTCGGCGAGTTCGTTGGGCACAGTCTGTTTGAAGAAGGCCCGTCCCACGAGGATCGACCACGCACCCGCCGCTCCCGGGACGACCACCGCCCACATGGTATCCAGCATCCCGAGATCCTTGACCACCAGATACGTGGGGACGATACCGCCCGAGAACAGCATGGTGAAAAGGATGTACCAGGTGACCGCTGTACGGCCGGCCATGTATTGGCGTGAGAGGGCGTAGGCGCATGGCAGCACCAGGCACAGGTGCAGAGCGACGCCCACGAGGGTATAGACGATGGTGTTTCGGTACCCGATCCAGATCGAGTTCTCGGCGAAGACCCTCAGGTACCCATCGATGGTGAAGTCGACCGGCCAGATCCAGACCTTCCCGGACTCGACTGCCTGGGGATCGCTGATCGAGGCGATCAGCACGAACCACAACGGATAGCCGATCACGAGGACCACGCCGATCAGGAACGCGGTGTTGATCCGGTCGAACCAGCGGTCGTCACGGCTCGCGACGGCCTTGTGGACGACACGGGTGCCGTCCATCCGGTGCTTGTCGTCCTTGACTGTCTCGTTCTTCGTTCTCATGGTTCACCACAGACTGTTCTCGGAGTACCTGCGCGCCAGCTGGTTCACACCGACCAGGAGAATGATGTTGATGACGGAGTCGAACAGGCCCACTGCGGCCGCGTAGCTGTACTGCCCTTGGAGCAGCCCGGTCTCATACACGAAGGTCTGGATCACATCGGAGGTCGAAGAGTTCAACGAGTTGTTCATCAGCAGGACCTTCTCGAAACCGACCGACATGAAGCTTCCGAAGTCGAGGATGAACAACACCATTACCGTGGGCATGATCGCTGGGATGTTCACGTGACGTATCCGCTGCAACCGGTTCGCGCCGTCGACCTCCGCCGCTTGGTGCAGCTCGGGGTTCACCCCGGCCAGTGCAGCGAGATAAATGATCGTGCTCCAGCCGAGCGTCTGCCACACGCCCGACCACACGTACAGATGCCGGAACCAGTCGGGGTCCTGCATGAACTGGATCGGTCCCAGACCCACGAATCCGATCACATGGTTCACCAGACCGGTCCGGGGATCGAGAAAGGCGAACAGCATACCTACGACCACGACCAGAGATACGAAGTGCGGAGCGTAGGTGAGCGTCTGCGCGAAACGCTTGAAGAAGACGTTCTTCACCTCATTGAGCGCGAGCGCCAGGATGATCGGCAGAGGAAATAGAATAACCTGGTAGACGCTGAGGACCAGTGTGTTGCGCAGCAGACGCCAGAAGTAAAAAGAGTCGAAGAACCGCTCGAAGTGTTTAAAGCCTGTCCAGTCGCTCCCCCAGATGCCCTGGGACGCGATGAAGTCCTTGAAGGCGATCTGCGCTCCGTACATCGGGACGTAGTTGAAGATCAGGAAGAAGATCAGTGCCGGTGCGGCCAGCAGGTACAGCTGCCAGTTGCTGCGCAGGCTGCGGCGCAGACGGCTCCAACGGGACGGACGGACAGGAGCCGGCCGGACCGTGGCCTCTTCCGGAAGGGTTCGCGTCATCTCAAGCCCGGTCCGTGCGGACATGCTCTGCTCCCATGAGTTCGTAGGAACGCGGCTCTGCGGAACAATGGCGGTTCGGCGACGGTCTGTGGCTCACGTTCCACACCTTCCAGCGGCATCGGTATGCCCATATCTGGTCGTGACATTCCGGCGAACGGTCGAATCTGGCGCATCCCGTGGGCAATGCACACGGTTGCGGAGCAGTCACCATTGAGTGGCCCCCATCAGCGTCTTCAGGTTCTCCGGCCCC
>Ga0209487_1001454_pt1 | contig 20046 bp, 16 predicted proteins | sample Poulit2012_FD_187524 | JGI IMG/M metagenome (GOLD analysis project Ga0209487, IMG submission 187524) | Agricultural soil microbial communities from Georgia to study Nitrogen management - Poultry litter 2012 (SPAdes) (version 2) | ecosystem: Environmental > Terrestrial > Soil > Agricultural land...
GACGGATCCGCAGCACCGTGACCAACCCGACCGCGACGATCAGCCACCAGGCCAGCAGCGACGGGCGCGCGGGCAGCCATGCGACCAGCACCGAGCCGGCCACGGTCAACACGACCGAGCCGCCGATCAGACCGGCCTGGAACGACTGCGACAGGGCGGCGCGCCGGGGCAGATCCTCCATGGCGCGCAACGGAAGGTGGGAGGGGATCGGCTCACCCGGTGCGGGAACATAGAACACCGGGAACCGGGCCAGCACCGGCGCGATCGTCGGGGCCTGGACGGCCAGGATCAGCGCGACGGTGAGCATCCCGCAGCCCACGGTGAGATAGGGCAGCTCGAAGAGCATCCGCGTCGTGGCGCACACACCCGCGCAGACGCTGGTCACCACCGTCGCCGTGTGAAAGGCCACCCAGCGGTTGGTGGCGATCAGCACCAGCAGTGACCACCCGAACACACCGGCCGCGGCCAGCACCAGCCGGGGAGCCGCCGCCTCGCCGGGCAGCGCCGCGATCAACCCCAACCCCAGCGGCACCACGGTCGCCGCCCCGAGCAGATCGGCGCCGACGGCACGCCCGTGCCACCGCAGCGCGACGGTGCCGACAACGCAGAGCAGCGCCACGACCCCCAGCGCCGCCTGCGCCCACAGCCGGTAGCCCAGCGTCCAGCCGTATCCGGCCAGTCCACACGTCAACGCCGCCAGCACCAGATTGGCGTTCAGCGCGACACGGCCCACCATGGTGTCCGGGTCGAACACCGTGGTCTGTTGGGCGGAGTGGATGGCGGCCGCATCGGCGATGTCCTCGACGACCGGCGGCGCGGGTGGCCCCGGTGGGAGTTTGCACAACAGCAGCTCGGCACCGTCTTTGACCGCCATGGTGTCCAACGTCGCGTCCAGACTGAACGGCGTCCCGGCCAACGGGCGCAGCGAGTAGGCGCTGACCGCACCGTCGGCGGCGACGTTGTCGTCATCGTCGTCGCCCCCGTCGAGAATGTGGCGTATCGCCGGGATGAGCTCGCGGACCGGCACTTTAGTGGGCAACGCAAGGTCCGCGGCGGTGCCGTCGCCGATGACGGCGACCCGCAGCAGACCGGTCGCGATGGCGGGATCCATGGCTCAAAACCCCCGCGGGCCCTCGGGCTGCGGGGGCGCGGTGTGCCGCACCGGGTAGTGGTCGGCGACCGCGCCGGCCAACGCCAGCAGCGCTTTGCGGGTCCGTGACCGCAGGGCTTTGAAATCGACGGCCGCCCCTTCGGCCAGGTGGGAGTCGTAGGGGACCTCGACCACCTCGGCGACGGCCTGACGGAACAAGGTGTCGGCGGCCTTGAGGTTGATCAGCGGCTTGCCCCGGTCGGTGGCGTTCAACGCCACGATCGTGCGCGGGAGCAGTCGCCCGTAGCCGTGGGCGTGCAGCCACTCCAGCGTGTTGCGTGCCCCGGCCACCCCCCGGGTGGTCTGGGACGCGACGACGACGAGCGTGGTGACGTCGTCGGCGATCGCGGTGAACAGCGGTGCGGTGATCGCGGTGCCGCAGTCCAGCAGGATCACGTTGTAGTGGGTCTCCAGGACCCGCATCGCCGCCGCGTAATCGGCGGCGTTGAGGGTGTAGCCGGACCGCGGATCGTTCTGGGAGCTCAACGCCTCCAGCCGGGCCTTGTTCTGCACGGTGTGCTCACGCACCCGGGCGTAGTGTCCGCTGTCGCGCAGGCTCGCGAGACGCTCGATGTTGGCCCCGGCGCCGCCGTTTTCGTCGAATCGCGCCGCCAGGTCGCCCAGGGCGGTGCCGGCATCCACGGCGATCACCCGATCACCGCGTTCGCCGGCGATCATGCTGCCCAGCGCCACGGTCATCGTGGTCTTGCCGACCCCGCCCTTGGCCGACAGGAACGCCACCTTGTTCACCCCGGTCAGCGAGCTGCGGATCTTGGCGAGCAGTTCGTCGCGTTTCTCCTGTTTGGCGCTGGGGCCGGGATTGATCCGCCCGCCGGTCAGCCGCGCGATCAGCCGCCGCCATCCCCGGTCGGCCAGCGGTCGGCGCCGTCGGGCGGCCAACACCTCAGCGTCCCGGTCGCCGTGCACGCCGTCGCCGACCAGATCCCGCTGCGCCGGGTCGGCGTCAATCGGTGCGCCGAACAGACTCTGCGCCGGGTTGAGAAACGGCAACTCGGTGGTGGGGCCGCTGTCGGGCCGCGGCCCGGCGACGAAGAAGGGTTCCGCGGTTCCCGCACCGGCGATGCCGGGCGGACCACCTGGCGGGGGCGGCCCCGGCGGGGGTGGCCCCGGCGGGGGTGGCCCCGGCGGCCCCGGCGGCGGCCAGGGGACCCGACCGTGCCCCGACCAGACGGGAGGTGGCGGCGGGCCCGACGGTGGGGGCCACGGCCCCCCGGCCGGGGGCGCGGGGTGGACCGCGCCGCGCGCCGCCGGCTCGGGCGGCGGGGGCGGCGCCGCATCGCCGACGGTGCTCGCGATGACCTCGGTGCGCTCGGCGGCGGCGTCGGCGTGCGCGATGTCGGGCGGTCCGGGCGCCGGCGGTGACGATTCGCCGTCGTCCGGGTCGTCTGCGGTGGCGGCGCTGAAGAAGTCGGGTGCGGTCATAGGGTCGTCCATACTCTCCGGATCTGCCTCAGATGGTGAGGTTTTCATCGGGAAACCAGTTGCGTTCGGGCAGCCGATCGGTCAACTCGCGCAGCGCCACCGCGACAGCGAGCGGCTCCGCGGGCGCGAAGACCGACTCGCCACCGGCGCGCGGTTCGTCGGCGGCGGTGCTGACCAGGATCCGGCCGATCTCGGTGTTGATGACGGTGACGCCCACGTCGGTGGCACGGCTGGACCCGTTGCTGGTTTCCTGCGCGGTGATCTCGGTGAACGGGTGGTCGCCGATGCGTGCGATCTCCATCACCTGGGCGTCGCTCTCGGGGACCCCCAGATCGACCAGCTCGGCGACGATGTCCGCGCCGGCGGCGATCCGTTTATCCAACGCGACACCGACTTCCATCGGCAACGAGAACTCGGTGAACCGGGCCGGTGGCTGATCGTCGAGCCCGGCGGTCACCACCGGCACCAGCGCCAGGCCGCTGTCTATGTGCAGCGGGGTGAACGTCACCATCTGCGCGTGGCGCAGCGCCACCACCGCCTCACCCGACGTGTCGGCCCGGGCCAGGACTCCGCGCAGAATCTGGTCCTGGTCGATCACGGTGAGCCACTCCAGCCGTTGTCGAGACCGGCAGGTGGTGCGGATGGCGTCGGCGACGACCGGAAGAACATGACCGCGCGCGTCGACGATGCCCTGCCCGGTCAGCTCCTCGGTGCAGCGCTGCGCCACCGCGGCGTGGTCACCGGGATCGGCATAGGGCGTGGTGATCGCCAGCTTCCACGGGTAGGTCCCGGCGCGAAGCAGATCGGCGAGAAACCACGCCTGCTCGGTGGTGACTTCCACCGCCTGATGCTGGCTCATATCCCTCATCTCGTTGCTCGGGTGCGCTGCAGCGCAACTGGCGCCGGGCGGGGCCCGCCTGCCGTCTGCCTCAGCTGAGTTTAGGGCGGTGGCGCCGACCGGTTTCACGCGAATTTTCGGCCGGCCCCGACAACGAGACCTTGTGCTGTGACGCATGTCCTGCCGTCGACGACGCGCAGCCGCGGGTGCGGTCGATCCCCGCGGCGGCTACCGGCCGCTGGTCATGATCGGCACGACCGGACGATTCACGAGCAATCCACCATCCTCGACCTTGACCGGGACGCCGAACGGGTCGGGCAGGTACAAGGTCGCGCCGGGATGGGTGCTGCTCTCAACCATGACCTGGCCCAGGTTCACCGGTGTCCATGTGTTCGCCTCGCTCATGATCGGCAGCTGCAGGGCCGGGATCTGTCCGGCGCCGGACACGACGGGAATCCTGTTCATCTCGTAGGTGTAGGAGTGCCACTGCGCCTGGTACCACTTGCCGTCGATGTGCACCATCTGCGTCTGGCCGGTGAACTCGCTGCCGGAGATGCGGAATCGATAGGTGTGCTGCAAGTCGAAGCCGACCGCGTCGGGCTGCTGCGGTGAGTCGCCGCCCACGGTCACCACCCCGGACGAGGGCCCGGTCAGATCGGCGCACGGCGGACGCGAACGATGCGGCGCCGGCGCCGGCAAGGGGTCCGGTGTCGGCGCCGGACGGCTCATGTCGACACCCCAGAAGCCGGTGCCGTCGGATTGCCCGGCCGGGGGCGCACCGTCCCACCGGCTGACCGAGGGATCGGTCATCGGGGCGGCGGGACCCTGCACGGGCGCATCCGGCCGGCGGTCGTCGTCCCTGTCGTCCTCGCCGTCCTCGCCGTCCTCGCCGTCTGTGCCGTCCTGGTCACCGACGACGTCGTCCGGCGGCGCCGTTTTGAAGCTCACCGCGGCAACCCGATCCTCGGCCACATACTGCCCGGCGCTGTCGTCGAAACGCTGTGAGTAGTCGGCGAACTCGCCCGACAGTGCCTCCACCTCGGATGCGGCGGGTGCGGTTGCGCGGGCGATGCCCACCGCCACGGGGTAGCCCATCGTGCCGTGGGTCGCCAGGACGTTCTGGATCTCCTCGACGGTGCGCGCCGTGCGATGCGGCAGGCGTCTGGACAGCTCGGCGTAGGCGTCCGCGACCGCGATCAGATCGCCGGGGTTCACCTTCAGCCCGCCCATAGCTCACCCTTCCGCTCGCCGCACCGACTCTATCGCCGGACCGGCGGGGCCGTCCCCGCGAATTTCCCGGGCTCGTCATGCCCACCCGACGCCAGGGCGGCTCACTGCGAGCCGGGTCCGGCCCCCGACTACCGGGGTTTGTGCGCCGGCGGTGCTGGCGGCGGGCGTGTCGCCACCGTGGCCGCACAACCCATGGTCGCCGTGGTCGCCACGGTCGCCGTGGTCGCGCGGTCGGCCCAATCCCTGGCTAGCCGCTGATCGACGGCACGAACGACCCCCAGGCCGCACGCGCCCCGGAATCGCCGGTGCGGTACACCTGCACCAGCGACGCCGCGGAGGCGGCGAGCACCAGCGCCACGATCAGCGCGTGCGCGACCGGCGCCAGGGTGGCCTCGCGGTGCTGGCGCACATGCAGCACCGCCAGCAGGATCACCGCGACCAGCAACGCCGCGGCGAAATAGCCCATGGTGTCGCCCAACTCGGCGTGGTGGTCCATCATCGCCGACTGCTGGTCGGCGTGGTCGATGAGCCACTGCCCCGACTTGACGGTCAGCACCGTGGCCACCGCGGTGCCCACACCGAGCACCAGCACCAGCCAGACCAGCCGCCGGCGTGCCGCCGGCCACACCGCGCAGAGGATGGCCAGCACCGCGGTGAGCGGCATGAGCACCACCGCGAAGTGGTTGAGCAGAATGTGGGCGGGCAGCCCATCGATCACCGACATCGGCGCTCCTGTCTCCCGGTTCTCCGGCTTGCTCGCCATTTTCGCACCCGGGCGCCGCGCACGCGGGGCAGTCACCGAAAACAACCGGAAATACGTTTGCTGAACACCTGCCGGAACGCATTACCACCTGCGCAGAATACCGGAGACGGTACGCATCGGGTTTGCTGAGGACGGTCGGGGCCGGCAACGGATAGAATGGCTTCCTAACGTGAGGGCCCTTGGGGCCGAAGGGGGAAGCCGTGCACCGCGCAGTTCGCTGGGTAATGGTCTTGTCGGCCGTCACCGCCATGGTCGCCATGGGCTCCGGCAACGCGAGCTGGGCGGCGATCGCCCCGCCCGACCCGGAACTGACCGTCGCCGCGGTGCAGCCCGCCCCCAATTCGGTTGTCGGGGTGGCTCACCCGGTGGTGATCCACTTCGTCGCGCCGGTCACCGACCGTGCTGCCGCCGAGCGGGTCATCACGATCCGCTCCGACAGCGACACCACCGGCAGCTTCGACTGGATCAGCGACCGGCAGGTGCAGTGGGTTCCCGACGGGTACTGGCCGCCGCACACCAAGGTCGACGTCACCGTCAAGGCCATGTCGACCGGGTTCGAGACCGGCGACGCCCTGCTGGCGGTCGCCAGCATCTCCGGGCACTCGTTCACCGTGAGCCGCAACGGCGAGACGCTGCGCGAGATGCCGGCCTCACTGGGTAAACCCAGCCGTCCCACCCCGATCGGCTCGTTCACGGCGCTGTCGAAGGAGCGCAAGATCAAGTTCGACTCCCGCACCATCGGGATCCCGCTGGATGACCCCGAGGGCTACCTCATCGACGGCGAGTACGGGGTGCGGGTGACCTGGAGCGGGGTCTATGTGCACTCCGCGCCGTGGTCGGTGGATTCGCAGGGCTACGCCAACGTCAGCCACGGCTGCATCAACCTCAGCCCCAACAACGCCGCCTGGTACTTCGATCTGGTCAACCTCGGCGACCCGATCATCGTCGAGGCCTGAGCCGCGGCGGTCAGCCCGACACCTGCGAGCTCACCGACTCGTCGGTGCCGCCCTCGATGATCGCGCGGATCCGGTGCTCGGCGGCGTTGTTCACCGCGAACAGCAACTCGTCGCCGGGGGCCAGCATCTCCTCCGAGCGCGGCAGGATCGGGGTGTCGTCGCGCAGCACCACCACCAGCGCGGTGTTCTCCGGCAACACCACGTCGCGAATCCTTTGCCCGACCCACGAATTCGTGTGCGGCAGAGTAAGTTTGGTGAGGTTGACCTGGCTTTGCCGCAGCCCCATCACGTGCACCAGGTGGCCGACGTCGATGGCGCCCTCGACACCGCCGACGATGGCGCGGGGGGTGGAGACCGCGATGTCGACACCCCACACCCCGGTGAACAACCACTCGTTGTGCGCCACATTGACCCGGGCCACCACCAGCGGAACCCCGAACTCGGTTTTGGCCAGCAGCGCCATCGACAGGTTCGCCCTGTCGTCGCCGGTGGCGGCGATCAACGCGTCGCAGTCGGGCAGGCCGCACTCCTCGAGCGTCGCCAGCTCGCAGGCGTCGGCCAGCAGCCACTCCGCGCCGGGTACGGCCGGCGGATCGAAGTGGTCGGCCTTCTGCTCGATCAGCAGCACCTTGTGACCGTTGTCGAGCAGCTCACGCGCCACCGAACGGCCGACCGCACCGGCGCCGCCGATCACGATCCGCATCACCCGTTTGCTCATCCCGCCCCATCTTCTCCGACGCCCCCGCCCGGCGGCTAGAGTTGACCCCGCAGCCTCACTGAGGACGGTGCCGTTCACCTTATGGCACCACACAACTCCGGTGGCCTTGCCACCCGCGCCCAGCGGGAACCTGTGGGCCCGGCATGAGCGGGGATAGACATGACCATGGAGCAGCTGTACCTGGCGCTGCTGGCCGGTGGTCTGGTGCTGTTGGCCAGCATCATCGGCACCCGGGTGGCCAGCCGGGTGGGCCTGCCCAGCCTGCTGCTGTTCCTCGCGGTGGGCATGGCGATCGGCGACGGCGGGCTGGGACTGGTCTTCGACAACTACGAGCTCGCCCGCGACCTGGGCATGGCCGCGCTGGGCATCATCCTGGTCGAGGGCGGGCTGACCACCCGGTTCGCCGAGGTGCGCAGTGTGCTCGCCCCCGCCGGGGTGCTCGCCACCCTCGGGGTGGGCATCTCCACGGCGGTCACCGCGACCGGCGCGCACCTGCTGCTGGGCATGGAGTGGCAGCTGGCGCTGCTGTTGGGGGCGATCATCTCCTCCACCGACGCCGCGGCGGTGTTCTCGGTGCTGCGGCTGCTGCCGTTGCCGCGGCGGCTGGCCGGTCTGGTGGAGGCCGAATCGGGCTTCAACGACCCGCCCGCGGCGATCCTGGTGCTGATGTTCTCGGCCACCCCGTTCACGGTGTCGCTGGGGGACGCGGTCGTGGAGATCGCCTTCGAGCTGGCCGTCGGGGCGGTGATCGGCATCGGCTGCGGTTTCGTCGGGGCGTTCGCGCTGCGCCACGCCGCGCTGCCGGCCTCGGGCCTCTACCCGATCGCCACGTTCGGGGTGGGCATGGTCGCGTTCGCCGCCGCCGGCACCGCGCACGCCAGCTCGTTTCTCGCCGCCTACGTCGCCGGCATGATCCTGGCCAACTCGCGGTTGCCGCACCGCTCGGCCACCCGCTCGTTCGCCGAGGGGCTGGCCTGGCTGGCCCAGATCAGCCTGTTCGTGCTGCTGGGGCTGCTGGCCACCCCGCGCAACCTGCCCAGCGAGATCCTGCCCGCGCTGGGGGTCGGGCTGGTGCTGCTGCTGGTGGCCCGGCCGATCTCGGTGGCGGGCTGTCTGGTCTGGTTCAAGGTGCCGTGGCGCGAACAGGTCTTCCTGTCCTGGGCGGGGCTGCGCGGGGCGGTGCCGATCGTGTTGGCGACGTTCCCGATCGTCGAAGGCGTCGACCACAGCCAGCGGCTGCTCAACATCGTGTTCATCCTGGTCGTGGTGTTCACCCTGGTGCAGGGCCCCAGCCTGAGTCTGGTGGCCCGGCGGCTGGGGCTGATGTCGCGCGACGCCGCCCGCGAGATCCACGTGGAGTCCGCGCCGCTGGACGTGTTGGAGGCCGAGTTGTTGACGATGACCGTGCAGCCGGAGTCGCGGCTGCGCAACGTCACGATCCGGGAGCTGCGCCTACCCGACCCGAGCGTGATCACGTTGATCATCCGCGACAAGCACAGCTTCGTCCCGCAGCCGGACACCCGGATCAAGTCCGGCGACGAGTTGCTGGTGGTCACCAACCCGCCGACCCGGGAGGCCGCCGAGCGGCGGCTGCGCGCGGTCAGCCGCCGCGGCAAACTGGCCTACTGGTTCGACGAATACGGCCGCCCCGCCTGACCGGGGCTGATCCGGGGGCTGGACGGGTACCTTGGGATGCGAACCATCCGCCCGTGACAGGAGGTCCCGTCCTGCTCGCCGCGGTGCAGAGGCTGTTCGCCTTCGAACTCACCCTGATCGAATGGGTGGTGTGCGCGCTGGCGGTGGCGCTGCCCTATCTGGGTGCGGGGGTGGTGTGGGCGATCGTGCACGGTGAGCTCTTCGTCGGGCTGCAGGGGCTGCGGTTGGCGACCTCGCTGCTCGGCGCGATCGTCTCCTGGCCGGTGCTGTTGGTGTTCCCCCCGCTGTGCGGGCCCGGATGAGCGCCGGGCACCCGCCCGGGTGGGCGACCCGGCTTCAGGCGCTGCTGACGCGCCCGGTGCGCGTCGACGCGGTGCTGGAGACACTGCTGTGGCTGGTCGTGCCCTATCTGCTGATCGGGCTGGTGGTGACGTTCAGCCAGCCCGAACACCTCGACCGGGTGCGCGCCCAGCTGACGCTGCACGCCCCGCAGAACAGCGGCTTCGATCTGATGGAGTTCACGGTGGCGACCGCGCTGTGGCCGGCGCTGCTGGTGGAGCCCGGTTCCTGTGCGCGCTAGCCGGTTCCGCGCGGCGGGGTGCCCACCAGCACCCCCTCCACCGCCCCCTCGGCGGTGACCAGCAGGCCGCGCCCCGGGGCCAGCTGCTGGGCGCTGATCCGACCGTAGACCTTCACCGCGGCCGGGTCGTTGTCCATGAACAGCGTCGGGGCGCGGGTGCCGGTCAGCTTCTGCAGCAGCGGGTTCATCACCGCCTGGGCCACCCAGTTGCCGGGCAGCCGCGCGACCACGACGTGCAGCCCGATCTCCCGGCTGCGTTCGAGCACGCCCCACAGCGGTGCGCTGGCCGCGGGCGGGCCGATCCCGCCGTGCGGGCGCAGCTCCTGTTCGTCGTCGATGAGCACGAACTGCCGGGGCCCCTGCCAGTCCGGGCGGGCCAGCAGTTCCTGCTGGCTCAGCCCCGCCGGGGGCAGCCGCCGGCGCACCGTGGCGGCCACCTCGGCGAGCACGGCGTCGATGTCGTCGGCGGTGTAGGCGTAGCCGCCGACGTGCGGGCCCTCGATCCTGCCGATCAGCGCGGTCTTGGGGTCGATGATCGTGATCTGCGCCTGCGCCGGGCTGAAGCGGCTCATGATCGCGTGCCCCACCGCGGCCAGCGCGGTGGTTTTGCCGCAGCCCTGCCGGCCCATGATCAGCAGGTTCGGCAGGCTGCCCAGCGCCAGCCCCACCGGTTGCAGCGCGCTCTCCCCGATCGCGAAGGCGACCGTGAGCGGATCGGCGGCCGCGGCGGTGTCGGCGAACGCGGTGAGGATGCGGCCCAACGCGATGCGCTGCGGCAGCCGCGCCAGCCGCTCCACCCGGGCCACGCCGGTGCGCGCGGTGAGCACCGCGCCCACCTGCCGGGTCGGCACCGCGGCGCCGTCGGGCGCAATCAGCTCCGGGACACCGACCAGCAGCTCGTGGCCGTCGGCGGTGAGCCCGAAGCCCGGCCGATCCAGGGTGTTGCGGGCGGCTTTGCGCCGTTCTAACCCCGATCCCATCTGCGACTCGTCGGGGTTGGACAGCCGCAGCTGGATGCGGGCGTTGGACACGTTGAGCAGGCCCTGTTTCTGCCCGACGAACCAGGCGGTGGCGCTGGTGATCACATGCACCCCGTAGGACAGGCCCTGCCGGGCGATCGCGATCGCCCGGTCCCCCAGCAGCGCGTCCTTCTCGTAGAGGTCGCCGTAGTTGTCGACGACCAGAAACACGTCGCCGAACTTGTCGTCGGGGTCGGTGTCGCCGGGCGCCGATCCGAAGCGGCGGGCCCGGAACTCGGCGATGTCGATCTGGTGGCGCTGGAACGCGGCCTCGCGCGCCCGGATGATGCCCTCCACGGTGGCGACGGTGCGCGAGACGCCCTCGGCGTCGGACAGGCCGACCACCCCGGCCACCTGCGGGAGCTCCTCGATGGCGTAGAGCGCCGCACCGACGCAGAAGAACGTGACCCGGCTCGGCGGGTACAGCAGCGCGGCGGCGGTCACCAACGTCATCAGCGTGGTGGATTTGCCGCGCTGCGCGGTGGCGACGACCATGATGTTGTCCATCTCGGCGTCGACGACGTGCACCCGCTGGGTGTGCTCCTCGGGGATGTCGACCATGCCGACCGGGAACGCCAGCCCGGGGTTGTCGCCGTAGTCCACCTCCCACGGCCGGCCGCGCCACGCCGCGACCAGCGTGTCCACCGGTGCGCTGTGTTCCAGTGGCGCGAGCCAGATCCGGTGCGGCGGACGGGCCGGCTGCGCGGCGAGCGCCTCCCGGATGACGTCGACGATCTTTTTGCGCCGGAACCCGTCGGCGTGCACCAGGAACTCCTCGGGCGGTTCGGGTTGCTCCGGTTCCGGTTCCACGGCGGTGGCCGGTCCCGGCTGGTAGTCGGCGGTGAGAAGCCTTGGGCGGCACTGCTGGACCGCGCCGCCGGCCGGTGGGGCGCTCGGCGTGCGCGGCACCACGAACGGTGCGGAGACGTAGAAGCAGCGGAACTGTTCCAAGTCCCGCGGACCCACCTTGAGCAGGCCGTAGCCGTTCTCCGCCGACGGCAGGTGCAGTGCGGCGTCGCTGCCGATCACGTCGCGGGAGTCCTCGGCGGTCTCGGCGCGCAGCGCCACCCGGAAGGCGATGTTGCTCTTGGCCTTGCTCAGCGAGGACAAATCGAGGCGCTGGCCGCCCAGGGTGAAGAACACGTTGCAGCCGCGGCCCTCCTGGCCGATGTGGATGACCAGGTCGATCCAGTCCGGGTGGTGGATGAACAGCTCCAGGTATTCGTCGATGATGACCAACAGGATCGGCACCGGCTCCAGGTCGCGGCCGGCCAGCCGCATCTCCTCGTATTCGTTGGCGTCGCGCGCCCCGGCGTCTTTGAACAGCCGGTAGCGGCGCACGATCTCGCCGTTGACCGCCTTGCGCATCCGGTCGGCGAGGTGGCGTTCGTCGTTGCCCAGGTTCGACAGCGAGGCCGCCACGTGCGGGAAACCGGCCAGGTCCTGGGCGGCGGACTCGAACTTCATGTCGACGAAGATCACCACGAACGTCTCCGGGGCGTGGGTGAGCGCGATCCCGCTGCACAGCGACAGGAAGTACTCCGATTTGCCGGACCCGGAGGTGCCGATCACCACCGAGTGGAATCCGAAACCGCCGAAGTCCTTGGCCCGCAGCGTGATGTGCTGGATCTCGCCGTCGGGTCGCACCCCGACCGGCACCATCGCCCACCGGGGGTCGCCCCGGCTGCGGCTCTGCGCCCACAGCCGGTGCACGTCGAGGTGGCGCGGGTCGTCGATGCCCAGCGACCGCAGCAGCTCCCCGCCGGGCCGACGGTGCGGCGCCCGCGTCCCCGGCGCCTGCGGGGTCCAGCGCGCCAGGGCACGGGCGTGGCGGGCGGCGGTGGTGTCGGCCATCAGGTCGGCCACCGCGTAGAACTCGCCACGCCGGTAGAGCACCCCCTGGCGCAGGGTGAACCGCTGGTCGTCGCCGAAGCCGACCCCGCGGCCGGCGCGGGCGGCCAGGCGCACCACGGTGATCCCGGCCATCCCCTTCTGGCCTGTCACCGCCTCCCACTGGTCGGGGTCGCCGGTGTTGTCGTCGACGATCAGCCAGTGCGCACCGGTCGCCGTCTCGGCGGGTGCCGGCGACGCTGTGCCCACCGTCAGCGGGCTGGCGGTGGGCGGAGGCTGCCACGGCCCGCGCCCCTTGCGGTGCAGCTCGGCGTCGAGGGTGTCCTCCAACTCGGCCGGTCCGGCGAAGACCAGCCGGCGCGGCCCGCACGCGTCGACCAGCGTGTCGTGCTGGTTGTGCGGCAGCCACGCCAGCCAGCGCCAGCGGTCCGGTCGGCGGCTGACCACCAGGATCTTCAGCTCGGCGGGGCTGTGGTAGACCGCCAGCGCGCAGCAGAGCGCGCGGATCAGCCGGTGCAGCTCGTCGACTTCGGCGCCGAGGACGCTGAACCCGGGTTGGGAGCGCAGGCTGACCACCTTGCCGATACCGCGCAGGGTGCTCTGCTCGACGATGAAGTCCCGCAACGCCGCGCCGGTGACCGGTTCGAGTTCCTCGGCGATCGGGATCTCCGGCCACTGCAGCGACACCGCCGCGTCGCCGGCCTGCTGGACCCCGACCCCGACCCGCACGTCGAGGAAGTCCGGGTCGCCGGGGCGGCGCTCCCACATCCGCGGGCCCCCGATCAGCCGGTGCAGCGCCGCGGGCTCGGCGTGGACGAACCGTTGGCTGCGGCGCTGTCGCTCGGCGGCGCGGTGCACCTCGTCGCGGTCGTCGTCGAGCTGGCGCAGATAGCTGCGGCGCCGCCGCTCCTGCTCGCCCCAGCTGATCCGGCGCCCGCGGCCCAGCCGGCCGCTGAACATCAACGCCCCGAAACCGGCCAGCCCCATCATCGGGAAGAAACCGGTGCGCAGGGTGCGCGCCCCGGAGGCGTACAGGACGACCAGCGTGCCGAGGATGCCGACCAGCAGCGCCGGGATCGCGATCATCAGCACGATGTTGCGGGGTTCGCGCTCGGGCAGCGCCAGCGGGGCGGCCACCGCGACACGGGTCGGCGGCACCGCGGGCACCGCCGCCCGCTCGCCGCGCACGAACCCGCGTTTGGTCACCGCGCTCACCGCCCGTCGTCGGCGCCGGCCACCGCGGTCGCCGTCGCCGCGGGCACGGTGTCGCGGGCGACCAGCGCGTCACGGCGGCTCAGCGCGGGCCCGGCGGCGAAGGTGCGCAGCAGCGGCCAGGGTGCCGGCGCCGCGTCGGCCGGGTCCAGCGCCAGGGCCCGCAGGGTGGGCCGATCCCACGGGATCCCGAACCGCACCCCCTGCGGCGAGAGCCAGTAGAGGCTCTCGCGGGTGTCGGCGGTCACCGCGGCGCTGGTGGTGGCCACGAACGTGGCCGCTCCGGGCAGCAGCAGCGTCTGGTGGGCCTCCACCGACCCCGGTGCCCGGTCGTTGCGCACAAGGGTGACCAGGCGGCGGTCGTCGGCGGGGTCGATCGGCAGGCCGCGGCCGGTGCGCACGGTCAGCGTGGCCTGTGGATCGCCGGCGGCCCTGCGCCACGACAGGCAGGTGACCGGGTGCGAATCGGGGTCGAGGAACTGCAGCCGACCGGGCGGGTAGTCGGCCACGTCGAGCACCGTCACCGTCGGGATCCGCGCCAGCACACCGGGATCGACGACGCGGGGTGCGGAGCCGCCCGGCACGGTGGCCAGCAGGTCGGCGACGAACCGGCTCACCGGCTGGACCCCGTCGGTGAGCAGCACGTAGAGCCCGGTCACGGCGTCGGTGACGTCGCGGGTCTGAAGCACCGTGCCCACCGCGGCGCCGGGCAACCACCGCGCCGGGGCGCCCGCGTCGGGGATCGCCGGCACCACCACCGGTTCGGTGGCCGGCAGCGCGTCGAACAGCGCGGTCGACAGCGGGCCGGCCGCCGTGTGGTCGGGGTCGAGCCCGAGGGTGAAGGTCAGCGCCCGGTCGGCCGCCTCGATGCGGGCGCGGTGGCCCGCCCACAGCAGATAGTCGCTGTCGGCGTGGCGGACCAGCAGCGCCTGGGTGGCACCGAGGACCTCGGTGCGGTCGGCGGCGGTGATCTCGCCGGCGATGCTGGTGACCGTCGGCTCGGCCGCGCTCTGCGGGTGGGCGGTGTCACACAGGCTCCACGTCACGGCGTCGGGGGTTGGCGACGCCAGTTCGTCGGGGGCGCCGGGGATCCCGATCAGCGGCCCGGTGGGATGGCGGGCGATCTCCGCGGTGCTCACCCAGGTGGGGTCGGTGGCGGCGCCGACCGCCAGCCGCGCCGAGGTCAGGTTCAGCGCCGGGTAGAGCCGCCCGTCGAGGCGGGCGTAGATCTGCCCGGTCTCCCGGTTGCCGAGCACGGCGGCGTCGCCGATCACCCCGGCCGGTTTCATCCAGTGCAGAAGCGTCATCCAGCCCACGCCGATCAGCACGAACACCATCGACAGCGCCACGGCGGCTTGCTGTTTGCGGTCGTCGTGGCGCATCCGCACCGAGAACCGGGTGATCGCGGCGACCAGCCGCCGGTGATAGAACATGTGACCGGAGTTCTGGTCGCGGTTGGACAGGGTCAGCGGCACGGTCAGTAGCCCTTCGGCGGGCGGGCGGGGTCGGCCTGCTGGACCAGGGCGGCGAGGTTGGTCGCGTCGGGGCGCACCCCGTAGCGGCCCATCACGTAGTTCATCGACGCGCAGATGTTGGCGACCGGGTCGTAGATGGTGGTGGCGGTGCCGGGCTGGTGGTAGCGGGCGAACGTGGCGGGCAGCGTCTGGGTCAGCCCGCGGGCGTAGCCGAGGGGATGGCCGTCGGCCTGCACCGGGCCGGGGGCGCTCGCGGGCCGGGCGGCCACGGCGGTGGGGCTCCCGGACGATTCCCGGGCGATCAGGGTGCGGTAGCCGCGCAGCCACCGTCGCCGCGCGGCCGGGTCGACGATGTGCAGCCGGTCCAGCGCCGCGGCGATCTGGCGATCGAGGCGCCCGGGGTCTTCGCGGCGCGCCCGGCCGGGGTAACGCAGCCGCTGCAGGCGACGCGCCAGCCGGTGGGCGCGGCGCCGCGACCGGCCGATGTGGCGATGCTGGGCGCGCAGCCGCGCGGCCATGCGGCGCAGTGCTTCGCGACGCCCCAGCGGGGTGTCGGCGGCGGGCATCGGATCGCTGCGGGCCGCGTCGAGGACCGCGCGGGTGTGGTGGTAGCCGCCGCGGTGCTCGGTGTCAGCGTCGCGCAGCAGTGTCTGCAGGTCCCGGTCGGCGTCGCGGGCCACCGCGGCCAGCGCGGCCACCGCCGCGCGCCTCCGGTGCGCCGGGTCCCCGGCCCCGGGCCCCGGCGCCGCCGGGGCCGGGGGAATCCACGCGGTCGGCTCAGACGAGCCGGGGCCGCCGTAGAGCCGGTGGCCGCGGGTGAGCAACGCCACGGCGTGGGCGAGCGGGTCGGCGCTCATCGCAGCGACCCGCCGTAGCGCGCCTGGTTGTCGGCCTGGGCCTCGCGCCGCAGCGCAGAGAAGGCGAGGTTGAGCCGCTCGGCGAGTTCGATGTGGGTGTAGGTGGTGGTGACCGCCGGGCCCAAGGTGAGGTCGATGAGCCGGCCGTCGGCGTTGGCGACGGCCTGGATATCGCCCAGATCCACGCTGTAGGTGACGGTCTGGGCCTCGGCGACCAGCGCCTCCCAACGCCGGGCGGCGTCGCGCAGATCGCGGAGAACCGACTCGACGAGGTCGGTGTCGTCTCGCTGCGTGCGCCTGACCGGCCGCGCCATCATCTCAGTATCCGACCCCCGGTCGGCAGCGTCAATTCATCGCCGCGACTTTTCTGTACCGCAGCCCCGGTGCTGAATTGTGGCGGCCCGCTCGCCCGGGTAGCGTGATTTCGGTGGCCGATTCGCTGCTGCAACGCCAGCTCGACGAGGTGCGCTCCCTGGCTGAGCGGGCTCGGGAACTGTTCGGCGCCAATCTGATTGATCCCCCGACGGGTTTCGTCCCCGACACCCCCGACAGCGCCGGGCGGCGCCGGCCCGACCTCAGCGGGCGTTGAGCCGTTCGCGGCGCAGCAGGGTGACCTCCGGCAGGGCGAGCGGCGCCAGCTCGCCGACCACCCGCGCCAGCAGCAGGTCGGCCAGCTGCGGGTTGCGCGCCAGGCAGGGGCCGTGCAGATAGGTGGCGACCACGCTGCCCTGCACCGCACCCTCGATGCCGTCGCCGGCGCGGTTGCCGTCCCCGTGTCGCACCGTGGCCAACGCGGCGGCGTCCGGGCCCAAAACGGTGCCGCCGCGATGGTTTTCGAATCCGGTCAGCGCCTCGGTGAGCTCCGCGTGACGCGGATCGGCGATCACCTCGCCGATGCTGCGGGTGGCCTGCGGACCGGTGGTCAGATCGAGCAGGCCCACCCCGTCGACCCGCTCACCGGCGGCGGTCTCATACCACCGGCCCAGCACCTGGACGGCCGCGCAGACCGCCAGGATCGGTGCGCCGCGCCCCGCGGCGCGCTGCAGCCCGGGGTGGCGGAGCAGATGGCGGGTGGCCAGTCGCTGCGCGTAGTCCTCGGCGCCGCCGAGGGTGTACAGATCCAGGGAGTCGGGCACCGGGTCGGCGAGGGTGATCGGCACGATCTGCGCGGCGATGCCGCGCCACCGCAGCCGCTGGCGCAGCACGACCGCGTTGCCGCTGTCGCCGTAGGTGCCCATCACATCGGGCAGCACCAGCCCGATGCGCACCGTCGAGTCGGCGGGCCGGTCAGCCATGGCGTTCCAGGGCCCGGTTCAGGTGCAGAAACGCGGTGTAGTTGGCGATGACCTCGACGTGGCCCGGCGGACAGGACTCCACGGCGCGCACCGGGTCGTGCACCAGGGTGTGGGCGACGTCGGCGTAGCCCAGCCGCACCGCCAGGTCGGTGCCGCGCTCCCCGGCGGCCACCACCGCGGTGTCGGCGGCGCCGAAGTGCTCGAAGTTCACATCCCACAGCCACGACAGGTCCACCCCGTCGGGCACCTGCCCGTTGACCGCGATCACCACCGCGGGGGCGTGCGGGTCGACCATCGCCAGCGCCTCCTGCCAGCCGGCCGGGTTTTTGGCCAGCAGCATCCGCACCGTGTGCGGGCCGTACTGGATGCGGGCATAGCGGCCGGCGACCTCCTCGACGGTGCCGGCGGCGGCGACCGCGGCGGGCGCGGCGGCCCCGAGGGCGACCGCGGCGGCGACCGCCTGCGCGGCGTTGCCGCGGTTGACCGCCCCGGGCAGCGCCAGGCGCATCGCCAACACCAGCCCGTCGGGCCCGTGCAGGTGGTCGGTGTCGACCCACCAGTGCGGGGCGGGCCGGCGGAAGTCCGCGCCGGTGGAGTGCCAGCCCGCCGCGTCGCGCACGATGATCTCGCCGCTGCGCGGGCAGCTCACCGAGTCCGCCGACCAGCCGCCGCCGGCCGCGACCCACACCACCCGGGGATGGTCGTAGGCCGCGGAGGTGACCAGCACGTCATCGCAGTTGGCGACGACCACCGCGTCGGGGTGGCGCGCCAGCGCGGCCCGCAGGGCCCGTTCGATGGTGTTGATCTCGCCGACCCGGTCGAGTTGGTCGCGGGAGAGGTTGAGCAGCACGATCACCGCCGGGGCCACCGCGTCGGCGACGTGGGGCACGTGCATCTCGTCGACCTCGAGCGCGGCCAGCGCCGCGGCGCGGTCGGCGGCCAGGGCCGCGATCAGCCCGGCGTCCATGTTGGCGCCCTCGGAGTTGGTGGCGACCGCGCCGAGATCCCGCAGCGCCGCGGCGACCATCCGGGTGGTGGTGGATTTGCCGTTGGTGCCGGTGACCACCACGGTGCGGCGCTCGCGGCCCAGCTGCGCCAGCAGCGAGCGGTCCAGCGTCATCGCGACGAGCCCGCCGATCATCGCCCCGGCGCCGCGGCCGCTGGTCCGCGACGCCCAGCGGGCGACCGCCCCGGCCGCCAGGGCCAGTCGGCCGCGCACGCTCACCACCCGGGTGAGTTTAGGCGGCGACACGACCGGCGGCGACGGCGACACAGCCGGCGACGAACCGCCAATCCCGGCCGCGGTCGCACGGGCGTGTCATCCTCGAGGGCATGAGGTGGCCGCGGTGACCGGGTGGGGTCGTCCGCCGGGGGATCCCGGCTGCGGCTGGGCGGTCCTGGACGTGGAGACCTCCGGTTTCCGGCCCGACCGGGCACGGGTGCTCAGCATCGCGGTGCTGGCCCTCGACGGCGACGGGCAGGTGGAACGTTCGGTGGTCAGCCTGCTCGACCCGGGCGTCGATCCCGGCCCCACCCATGTGCACGGGCTGACCGCCGAGATGCTCGCCGGGGCGCCGCGGTTCGGCGACATCGTCGGCGAGGTGGCCGACCTGCTGCACGGGCGCACCCTGGTCGCCCACAACGCGCCGTTCGACTACGCGTTTCTCACCGCCGAAGCCGAACTGGTCGGCGCCGCCCTGCCGGTCGACACGGTGATGTGCACGGTGGACCTGGCGCGCCGCTTGGAGCTGGGGGTCGACAATCTGCGGCTGCAGACCCTGGCCGCCCACCTGCAGGTGGCGCAGGCCAAGGCCCACGACGCGTTCGACGACGCGCTGGTGCTCTCCCGGGTGCTCGACCCGATGCTGCGCCGGGCGCGCGAACGCGACGTGTGGCTGCCGGTGCGCCCGGTCAGCCGGCAGCGCTGGCCCAACGGGCACATCACCCACACGGCGCTGGAGCCGCTGAAAAAGTGGGCGGCGCGCCAACCCGGCCCGTTCGCCAACCCCGGGCGCTACGTTCCCGGCCGCCCGCTGGTGCAGGGCATGCGGGTGGCGCTGTCGGCGGCGTGCGCCCGCCGCCACGACGAGCTGGTCGAGCGGCTGGTGCACGCCGGGCTGGCCTACAGCGACACCGTGGACCCGCAGACCTCGCTGGTGCTGTGCAACGAGGCGCGCCCGGCGCAGGGCAAGGGGTTCGCCGCCGCCGAGCTGGGGGTGCCGCTGCTCTCCGATCGGGAGTTCCTCACCGCACTGACCGCGGTGGCCCCCGGGACGGCGGTCGAGCAGTTCCGCGACACCACCCCCGCCGCGGTGCAGGGCGCGCTGTTCTGAGCCCGCCGGCGCCCGGCGGCGCCGGCGCGGTGCGCTCTAGCGGCGGGCGGCCCGGTTGACCGCCGAGACCACCGCGCGCAGCGAGGCGGTGGTGATCGACGGCGCGATGCCCACCCCCCACACGGTGGTCCCGCCGATGTCGGCCTCCACGTAGGCCGCGGCCTGCGCCTCCTCCCCCGCGCTCATCGCGTGCTCGGAGTAGTCGAGCACCGCGACCTCGAACCCGACCCCGGCCAGCGCGTCGACGAACGCCGCCAGCGGGCCGTTGCCGGCACCGGTGATGGTGTGTTCGGCGCCGTCGAGTCGGACCACCGCCTCGATGGTGTCGGTGCCGTCGTCGGTCTCCGCGGCGATCACCTTCTGGCGCATCCGCTCCAGCGGCGTCACCGGGGCCAGGTACTCCTCGTCGAAGGCGTCCCACATCACCTTCGGCGGGACCTCGCCGCCCTCGCCGGCCGTGCCCTCCGAAAGCGCCTGGATGACCTGGGAGAACTCGATCTGCAGCCGGCGCGGCAGCACCAGCCCGTGGTCGGCTTTCATGATGTAGGCCACCCCGCCCTTGCCGGACTGGGAGTTGACCCGGATCACCGCCTCATAGGTGCGGCCCACGTCGCGCGGGTCGATCGGCAGGTAGGGCACCTGCCACAACAGCTCATCCACGTCCGGATCG
>Ga0209487_1001455_pt1 | contig 20045 bp, 18 predicted proteins | sample Poulit2012_FD_187524 | JGI IMG/M metagenome (GOLD analysis project Ga0209487, IMG submission 187524) | Agricultural soil microbial communities from Georgia to study Nitrogen management - Poultry litter 2012 (SPAdes) (version 2) | ecosystem: Environmental > Terrestrial > Soil > Agricultural land...
ACTACAACCTCGGCAGCAGTCAGATCGGGACGATCGCTTTGTGCAATCTCTTCGCCCACAAAACGGGTATGGCCACTGTCCTCAACTGCTGTTATGGACGCTACCTCTGCCTGCCCGCCGCTAGCGGCAACCGCATCAAAGGCCGTGGTACGAATAGTTAATACCTTTTTTGGATCCGCACACTGTACCGTTGCGATGGCATTGCCTGCATAAATGGGACGGGTAAATTCGTCACCGGAAATCACGGTCAAAACATCAGAAATCTGCGCTACATCCAATAATGCCGCCACTCTTGGGGCTACGTTTTTACCAAAAGTGCTGGATGGAAAGACGATGTGCTGATAGGGCTCGGCGACTGCAACCACCTGTTTGGCCAGATTTTCTGCCAAAGCATGTTCAAGTGCCTCGCCATCGGCGAGCAATACCTTTTCTACTCCTGCTACCTGAGCAGCTGCGTCAGCGACGCTACTGGCTTGCTTGCCAGCTACCAAGATATGGATGGGGCCATCGAGTTTGGCGGCAGCCGCAACTGCGTTCAAGGTCACTGGATTCAGGTCCTGATTATCGTGCTCTGCTATAACTAAAACTGACATATCAAATTACCTTCGCTTCATTTTTCAGTTTATCGACCAAGGTTGCCACATCCTCGACAATCTCACCTGCTTCGCGCACGGGCGGCTCAGTCACCTTGATGGTAGTGATGCGTGGCGTGACATCCACTGACAGCTCATCGGGAGTCAAGGTATCGAGCTGCTTTTTCTTGGCACGCATGATGTTTGGCAAAGTGACATAACGGGGTTCATTCAGACGTAAATCTGTTGTCACCACAGCCGGCAAGTTGACCTCCAGGGTCTGCAAACCGCCATCAATCTCACGTGTGACCTGGGCTTTTTCCCCATCAATCTCTACCTTGCTGGCAAATGTTGCCTGGGGCCAGTCCAATAATGCAGCCAGCATCTGCCCAGTCTGGTTCGCATCATCATCAATGGCCTGTTTACCCATGATAACCAAATCAGAACCCTCTTTCTCGGCTACAGCCTTGAGCAGTTTGGCAACAGCCAATGGCTGTAGTTCAACATCAGCCTCGACCAGAACGGCCCTATCGGCACCGATAGCCAAGGCAGTGCGCAAAGTCTCCTGTGCAGGCTTTGCCCCACAAGAAACAGCGACGATCTCGTTTACTACCCCCTTTTCCTTTAGACGCACGGCCTCCTCAACCGCTATCTCATCAAAAGGGTTCATTGACATTTTTACATTTTCTGTCTCGACCCCAGTTTGATCAGACTTGACGCGGACCTTGACGTTGTGATCCACAACGCGCTTTACGGGTACTAAAACCTTCATCCGGTTCTCTCCAAATGGTAAAACTTTAAAATTAAAGCAAGGCTAAAACAAAATTGAATCACTGTTGAACGATTAGTGTGCTCCAAACCCAACAAACCCAAGACCTTTAGCCCACACAAATACGGCAAACAGTATAACAAATCAAGGCTGCATTTAAAGGGAAAACCCTCATTAAACGGTCACTACGCAATACGCTGCAGTTATAAACCTGCGCTCCCGCCGAGCATTATCATGCATTCTTGAAATCAAGGAATAAATGGTTGATACTTTGGTTTTGACATTTTTATCAGGCGGGATGGTTATGCGGCGAATTTGTTCACAAGGGTGGCTCACCAGGGGAATCAGCAGCATTTGCATTTTTTTAGCGGCTTGCTCCAGCACCCACACCCAGACGGTCTCTCCTGCACAACAAAATCAGTTGCCCCAAGCTGCAACCACCGCAGCAACACCGCTTAGCGCTGCAGGGCTGCATAGCAAAACCGTACGCACCGAATCAGTTCAACCCATTTTTGTGCCTTTCAGAGAGCAGTTCAAGCAGTCCGATGGCACCTTGGCACCGTATCTACAGGAGTGGGCCGAGCAGCTGTCACAAGAGCGCCAAATCCCGCTATCCACAATAACAGAGTTACTGCTTGAGGTAGACTATGAACCGACGGTCATTCGCCTGATGACCCCCGCACAGTCCCGCCAGAGAAAACGCAGTTGGCCTGTTTATAGAAACCGCACACTCGATGCCGCACGTATAAACGCAGGCTTGGAATTTTGGCGCCGGCACGAGGCGGTCATAAGGCAGACGGCACAGACCTATGAGGTGCCCGCCTCTATACTGGTGGCCATCATTGGGGTGGAAACCATCTACGGCCAATATATGGGTGATTTTAAAGTTCTACGTGCGCTGGCTAATCTGGGTTTTAGCTATCCTGACCCTGACCGCCCGGAACGGGCAGCCATGTTCCGGGCGCAGCTGGCAGATTTTATTGAACTGCATCACCAAAACAAGGTAGATGCACAGCGGGCGGTTGGTTCTTATGCCGGCGCCATGGGACTGCCCCAGTTCATGCCAACCAGCATAAAAAATTGGGCCATTGATGCCGAGCAAAAGGGGCATGTCGATTTATACCACTCCATACCGGACACCCTTTCTTCTATTGCCAATTTCCTGAATCACCATGGTTGGCAGGCGGGCTTGCCGATATTCATGGATATCACCCTGGATTCAAAGCAGGCAGCCCATCTGGTGGCCGGTGGACTTGAGCCCACCCTGAGCGCACAAACGCTGGCTGAGCATGACATCCGTATTGACCCTGTCTTTGATGAGGCCCTCATGTTTGGAGTCATTGATCTCGTGGATGAGCCCAACAAAACAGCGGAATATCGCCTCGCAACTCCCAATTTTTTTGCTCTTACGGCCTATAATCGCAGCTACTTTTATGCCAGCTCCGTAACGGACTTTGCCTGCGCATTAGAAAGGCGCTACTACGAGCGCCTTGCCTGCAATCTTTGGCTACCACCAAAATCCTGACTCAAGCTCAGTTAAAGACTCCAGTGGATAAATAACGATCACCCCGGTCGCAGACAATAAAGACCAAAGTAGCGTCCCGTACGGTTTTTGCAACCCGCAATGCAGCAATCAAGGCACCTGCCGAAGAAATACCTGCAAAAATCCCCTCCTGTGAGGCCAGGGTACGAGCCATTTCCTCGGCTTCGGCCTGTTCGATATACTCAAAGTGATCTACCTTTTGTGGATCGTAGATTTTTGGCTGATAAGCCTCGGGCCACTTGCGAATACCAGCGATCTGTGAGCCCTCGGCAGGCTGTGCACCGACCACCTGAATTGCCGGATTTTGCCGGCGCAGATAATCTCCTACCCCCATGATAGTGCCCGTAGTGCCCATGGCGCTGACGAAATGGGTGATTTGACCATTGGTTTGCGACCAAATCTCTACACCAGTGCCTTGTACGTGGGCCAGCGGATTATCAGCATTGGCAAACTGATCCAGAACAATCCCCCGGCCATCCTTTTGCATTTGCAATGCCAAGTCGCGTGCATACTCCATCCCGCCCTTGTCCTCTGGCGTCAGGATTAACTCGGCACCATAAGCTGTCATGGAAGCGCGCCGCTCCATGGACAAATTATCAGGCATAATCAAAATCATTTTATAGCCACGAATGGCGGCTATCATGGCCAGAGCAATACCGGTATTACCACTGGTTGCCTCTATCAGGGTATCGCCTGGCTTGATGTGCCCGCGCTCCTCAGCGCAACGGATCATGGACAAGGCCGGCCTGTCCTTGACCGAGCCTGCCGGGTTATTGCCCTCAAGCTTGGCCAATAGGGTATTGCTTTCATCAATCCCAAACTGGGCCGGAATACGCTGTAAACGCACCAGCGGTGTATGACCAATAGTATCTGCTATGGTTGGGTAGGTATTTTGCATCGTATTTAAACTCTATTGCTTATTGTTGACTGATTGTGGTGCAGAAGGCGCATTATTGACCTGTAAACCCGCCTCCTGCAGGGCCTCTAGCCTTTTTGGACCAATACCTCTCACTCTATCAGATAAGTCCTCCAACGAGGTAAAAGCCCCACCACGCTCACGCTCTTGAACAATCATGGCGGCGGTCTTGGGGCCAATACCCGGCAAGCTTTGTAACTGGCTGCTCGTTGCCTGATTCAAGTCCATGCCCACGACCTGCCGGGGTAATAGCAGCAGGGTGCACAAACTCAGCATGATCAGCCCAAGACGCAACACATAAAGAATAAAGTGTCTTTGATTCATTTTTCACCTCATTTTAAATGAACATCAACGCATTATTATTGTGCGTCAATGCCAAGGCCTGAATCTAGCCACTTTAAGGCATTAGCCTATGTTGTTTTTGTCCCCTTGCCCAAATAATGTCTGCACATAATGGCGCACTCCCTCTTCTACTGTCAAAAACTCCCGCTCATAGCCAGCGGCGCGTAACCGCTGTAAGTCCGCCTCTGTGTGACTCTGATAACGCCCCTTTAAGTCATCGGGAAAAGGGATATAGCGCAGATACTGCTGTGCGACCAGTTCATCGAGCTCTAGGGCGTGCTGGCCAGCCAATACCCGCATTGTGTTCACAACTGTGCGGGCAATATCATTAAATGGCTGTGCCCTGCCCGTGCCACAATTAAAGATTCCAGAAACCTGCGGGTTATCGAAAAAATGCAGATTGACCGCAACCACATCCTGCACGGCGATAAAGTCACGTTGTTGCTGCCCATCAGCATAACCCTGCCAACCTCCAAACAGGCGCACATGGCCCTCGCTTTGGTATTGCTGCATATTATGGAAAGCAACTGAAGCCATTCGACCCTTATGCTGCTCCTGGGGACCATAGACATTGAAATAGCGCAATCCCACAACCGGAGCGGTCAAATCATCGAGCCGGCGACGCACGATCTGATCAAATAAAAGTTTTGAATAACCGTAAACATTGAGCGGCTTTTCGTATTGAGGATCCTCGACATAATCAGGCCCGGCGCCATAGACAGCAGCCGAAGAGGCGTAAATGAGCGGGATTTTCTGCGCTTGCGCATAATCCAAAAGCTCAAGCGAAACCCGGTAATTATTGTCGATCATATAGCGCCCGTCTCGCTCGGTTGTATCTGAACAAGCCCCCTGATGGAATATAGCCTCAATCTTGGGCAAGGCGCCCGCGCTCAGACGCGCACGAAAATCATCCTTGTCCATATAATCAGCAATGCGATAAGGCACAAGATTATGAAACTTATCCCCCTCAAGCAGGTCATCGACCACCAGGATATCGTCGATGCCCCGTGCGTTCAGGCCTTTTAAAAGATTGCTGCCTATAAAGCCAGCCCCACCGGTTACAACAATCATATCAGCTCCTCTGCCGTGACCACCGAAGTGCCTAATTTACCAACCACAATCCCACCTGCCCGGTTCGCCCAATACATGGCATCCACCCAATCCAGTCCGACTGCCCGGCCAACTGCCAAAGTGGCCAAAACAGTATCCCCCGCGCCAGAAACGTCAAACACCTCCTTGGCCTGGGCAGCCACATGGTGACGTGCGTGGGGGGTGAAAATGGTCATACCCTGCTCAGAACGCGTAATCAACAACGCCTCAAGCTCAAGCGCCTGCCGTAGCTGCTGCGCCTTGCGCTCCAACTCTGTTTCTGAGCTCCAGCCGCCCACTGCCTGCTTCATTTCCTCACGATTCGGCGTTAACAAGGTTGCACCTCGATAGCGATCATAGTCGTCGCCCTTGGGATCCACCAATACCGGTACACCTGCCCGCCGTGCAATGGCAATGAGATCGGTTACCTGTTTCAGGGCACCTTTGGCATAATCTGACAGCACCACAATATCATGATTGGAGAGCTGTTCCTCGAGCTGCTGTTGCACGTCACTAAGTGCCGTGCGTGTCGGCGGCTCCTCAAAATCTACACGCATCAATTGTTGCTGCCTGCCAATGACACGCAACTTTAGCGTGGTCGGCCGACCTTTGTCCACGATCATGCAGTCCTGTACATTACTCGCAGCCAAAAGCGCCCTGACCGCCTGACCATTATCATCTGCACCTACCAAGCCGATGAGGCTTACCTGGGCACCCAAAGCACCAATATTACGGGCAACATTGGCTGCGCCGCCCAGCCGCTCCTCTTCGCTCACTACATGAACTACCGGCACAGGCGCTTCTGGCGATATCCGCTCCACACGCCCGAACCAATAACGATCAAGCATCACATCACCAATCACCAATACCCGTGCCTGTGGGATTTTTGCCGTTGGGAAATAGTTCATTGCAGCTCCTCCAAACGCAAGGGAGGATAACTTTCCCAGCAGTTGCAGCCCGGACATTGCCAATAATAGTGCCTGGTTTCAAATCCGCATTCCTCGCATGCATAACGCTCAAGCCGTTGCGTATGCTTGTGGATCAAACTGCGTAAAAGACTCAAATCAGCACCAGCGGCAATTTCCTTGCTCAAACTATCTTGCACCAGGTCCTTGGCCTCGGCCGGGTTCTCCTCGGACTGTTGCAAGCTGAGCTCGACCTCTAGCATCCTGTCTAATGCCAGCAATGAAGGTAAACGACGCAAAGCTTTCCGGGCAAAATGCCAAGCCTCGATCGAACCACGCTGGGTACGTAAAGCCTTGAATACCTCATTGAACACATCCAGATTAGGGTGTTGGTCATAGTGCTTTAATAGCAACTCCAAGCCGGCATCAAATTGCTGTAGTTGCTCATAAGCCACCATCAGGGCGTTGGCCATCAGCCCCGCATATTGAGGTGCAAATTGCAAGATAGGCTCGAGCTCATCACGTTGCTGTTCAGGCAGCTGACTTCTCTGTGCCCACAAAGCCTGCAACATGGCCATACGCACCTTGGCGCCCAGACTGCAGGCTGAACCCAGCTGCTCGGCAGCCCGTTGGGCGCCATCAATCGCCTCCTGCGCTTTATCCAGATCGGGGCTGCGCGACTTGAGCTCCATCTCGGCCTGCTCACAATAATAGTGCACCTGCTGGGGCACCGGTGCCTGCGTTAGCAAGGACAGTCGCTTGGCCGCCTCTATGGCCTTGGGCCAGTCATGCCCCGCCTCGTAGATGCGAACCAAAGCTTGCATGGCTGCAACGCCGTGACGTGTCCCAGTCACCCTCTCAAAGGCAGTTTCGGCCCGATCAAGCATGCCCGCTTTCAGAAAGTCTTGCGCCAGCTCAAACTGGGCATCCTCTCGTGCAGCGGGCTGTAAATCAGCACGTGCGAGCAAGCTTTGGTGGACCCGTATAGCCCGCTCGATCTCGCCTCGGCGCCGAAATAAATTACCCAAGGCAAAATGCAATTCAACTGTCTCGGAATCAAGCTTGGCTACCTCTATAAAGGCATCAATCGCCTGATCCGGCTCCTCATTGAGCAGAAAATTTAACCCTTTGAAATAAGAGTCCGGCAATCGTTTGCTCTCGGAGAGCATTTGCCTGAAGTCTACCCGTGCGGCAATCCAGCCTAAACCAAAAAGCACGGGGACCACAATCAACCACCATGGTTCGAAATCCACGACCCGTTCCTTTTACAATCAAAGAGGTGCCATAGGCGCTGCCGCCTCAGGAGCAACAGTTGTACGCTCGACCGCTGGTTGCTCTTGCAAACGCTCCTCCAGATGTGCCAGATCGCGTTTTAAGCGGTTTAACTCACGCTGCTTGCGCATGCTGCCCAAGAGCATGATCAACAATCCCAACAGCAATCCCAAAATAAATGTGACTAACATGACAATAATCAGCGGAACACTGCCGATGGTATAGCCACCAAAGAAATTCACTGGAACTGCTGCTGTGTTTTTCAGGGCAAAAGCCAAGACGACAAGAAACACAACAATTCGTAATATCCAGACGATGATGCGCATGGTTTCTGCTCCATTGGTTTATCGATATTCTCATTGTAAATGGAAAATAAATCCTCGTCCCAAACAAAAACAGGCCCGGTTACGGGCCTATTTTAAAAGCTTCAGTGCGCAGGTGCACAAATGCCTAGTTTTTTGCTTGCTGCTCGGCAACAAAAGTCGCATCCACCCTTTCACGCAGCTCTTTACCTGCCTTGAAATGGGGCACGCGCTTTGCCGGTACATGGACCTGCTCCCCTGAGCGGGGATTTCTGCCAATTCGTGCTGCCCGCTCGGTGACCGTAAAGCTCCCGAAACCCCGAATCTCTATACGCTGACCGCGCGTTAGAGATTCGGTCATGGAATCGAGCAATACATTAACCGCCAACTCCACATCGCGCAATGCGAATTGCGGGAACCGCTCGGCCAGCAGAGCAATTAACTCGGACTTGGTCACGCTTACTCTTCGGTATCTTCGCGCTGTTGGTCAAGCTTGGCTCGTAACAAGGCACCAAGATTGGTCGTACCCGTGGATGCGCCCTGCTCAGTGATGCGCTGCATCGTCTGGGCTGCCTGCGCACTCTCGCGAGCCTTGACCGATAGCTGTATGCTACGGGCCTTGCGGTCGATATTGACGATTAGGGCCTCAATCTCATCACCCTCGTTTAACACAGTGGTGGCATCCTCTACCCGACCGGTAGAAATCTCGGAGGCACGCAGGTAACCATCGACATCAATGCCCAGGCTGACCACTGCACCTTTGGGCTCGACACTGCTGACAGTACCCTTGACCAGGGAGCCACGGTCATGCTCAGCTACAAAGTTGGCAAATGGGTCGCCTTCAAGTTGCTTGATCCCTAGTGAGATACGCTCTTTTTCGGTATCAATACCCAAGACCATGGCCTCAACCTCCTCGCCACGCTTGTACTCACGTACTGCTTCCTCACCGCTGCCGCTCCAGGTCAGGTCAGACAAATGCACCAATCCATCAATGCCGCCGTCCAGACCCACAAAGATACCGAAGTCGGTGATGGACTTGATAGCACCACGCACACGGTCTCCACGCTGATGGTTCATCGCAAACTCCTCCCATGGGTTAGGCAGGCATTGCTTCATACCCAGGGAAATGCGACGGCGCTCCTCATCAATATCGAGCACCATGACCTCAACCTCGTCATCCACCGCTACAACCTTGCGTGGATCGACGTTTTTGTTGGTCCAATCCATCTCGGAAACGTGTACCAAGCCCTCGATACCGTCCTCAACCTCAACAAAGGCACCGTAATCGGTCAGATTGGTTACGCGACCAAACAGGCGGGTCGTCTGTGGATAGCGACGGGACAGACCCGACCACGGATCCTCGCCCAGCTGCTTGACCCCCAGAGATACCCGGCTGCGCTCGCGATCAAATTTGAGTACCTTGACCTCGATCTCCTCGCCAATCTGCACCAGCTCAGAAGGATGGCGCACACGACGCCAAGCCATATCGGTAATATGCAACAGGCCGTCGATACCACCGAGATCGATAAAGGCACCATAATCGGTGATGTTTTTGACAATGCCCTTGAGCACCAGCCCTTCTTCGAGGGTCTCGAGCAAGCGTTCGCGCTCCTCGCCCATGCTCTCCTCAAGTACAGCACGACGCGACAAGACAACGTTGTTGCGCTTGCGATCGAGTTTAATAACCTTGAATTCAACTGTCTGGCCTTCAAACTGGGAGGTGTCCTTGACAGGACGCAAATCCACCAGTGAACCGGGCAAGAAAGCGCGAATACCGTTGGTCATGACCGTCATGCCGCCTTTGACGCGACCCACAATGGTCCCCGTGACGTGTTCGCCAGACTCCAGCGCCTGCTCAAGCGCCAACCACGCAGACAAGCGCTTGGCACGATCCCGGGACAGGATCGTATCGCCATAACCATTCTCAAAGGCATCAATGGCGACTGACACAAAATCGCCTGGCTCAACCTCGAGCTCGCCCTGATCATTATGGAACTCATCAATGGGGATAAGGGCCTCTGATTTAAGGCCAGCATTAACAAGGACGTAATTATGATCGATACGCAGAACCTCTGCCGAGATGACCTCGCCTACGCGCAGATCCTGGTCCTTGATACTTTCTTCGAATAGATCAGCGAAGCTCTCGCCGCCTAATACATCGTCTTTGGATATTTCAGTACTAGAGATGGAGGACATTAAATAAATTCCATCAGCCTTTATGGCTAGTTAAAACACACCGCAACCGGTGGAGTGAAAAAAACCAATCAAATGGCAATAGTAAACATTTTTAATTGATACCATCAGACTGGCCCCTAAAAAAAAGCAAGCGTGCCAAAAACGCTAGCTGACGCCTTTGGCACTGATATTAGACCAATATGCGAGCACCTGTGCAACTGTTTCGTCAATACTCAATTTTGAGGAGTCAATGACAAAAGCATCAGCTGCGGGCCTCAGAGGCGCAATCGCACGCTGCGTGTCGCGCTCATCACGCACTTTCAGATCCGTTAATATATCTTCGATATTAACAACATTCCCCTTATCTATCAACTGCTTATACCGTCTATCCGCCCTGGCCTGCACGCTGGCTGTGAGGAAGATCTTGAGGGGGGCATCAGGGAAAATTACTGTCCCCATATCGCGCCCATCGGCCACAAGGCCGGGTGCCTGCCGAAATGCCCGCTGCCGTTGTAAAAGTGCATCACGTAGCGACTCATAGGCAGCGACCTGAGAGGCCGCCAACCCGACCTCCTCGGCCCGCAAATGAGTAGAAACCTCATGTCCGGAAAGCCAGATCTCCTGCCCTTTGAACGCGATCTCCATGGTCGCTGCCCTCTGCGTAACTGCAACGCTATCATCAAGGTCGATATCTTGTTGCAAACAGCTCAGGGCTGCCAGGCGATACAGTGCCCCGCTATCCAGCATGTGCCAGCCCAGATGTTCGGCAACTCGTTGTGCGACAGTCCCTTTGCCGGATGCGGTCGGGCCGTCAATGGTAATCACGGGCACCTTTTGCTTGATTGCTTGACCCATAGTCATTCCTTGCTTGCCCTATGATTTTTTGCCCTGGCTCACGAGCTGCTCAAACACAGAAAAATATTCGGGGAATGTTTTACTGACGCAAGCAGGATCCAGGATGGTCACTGGTACTGGTGCAAATGCAGCCAGGGAAAAACACATGGCAATGCGGTGATCATCGTAGGTTTTTATCTCTGCCCCGCGCCACTGATTGTCAGCGATGGGGTATACCCGCAACCAGTCAGGCCCGGACTCTGCTTGCCCACCCAAACGGCGCAGCTCAGTTTCCATGGCGTGGATACGATCCGTTTCCTTGACCCGCCAGCTCCCGATATCGCGCAAAGTACAAGGTCCATCTGCATACATGGCCATAGCGGCGGCGGTCATGGCTGCATCTGGTATTAAATCAAAGCTTTTATCAAATGCCTTTAATCGCTCGCCTTTAGCCACCTCTAACCCCCGCACGGTCATGCTGTGATCTGTAAAGCTGACCTGTGCGCCCATGGCCTCGATCACCTGCGCAAACTGCACATCGCCCTGCACGGATTTAGCGCCAACCCCCTGTATAACCACAGGCCCCGTCCCCAAGGCACCAAGTGCCAAAAAATAGGAAGCAGAAGAGGCATCGCCCTCGACCTGATAGGGACCTGGAGACAGGTAGCGAGCATCAGCTGGCACAGTGAAGTGCTGCCAACGCTCATGGCTGACCTGCACACCAAAATCTGCCATCATGGACAGTGTAATAGCGATATATGGCTGTGAAATCAGCCTGCCCACCACCTCAATCTGAATTGCCTGCCCTATATGCTGTGCCATCAAGGGAGCTGCCATCAACAAAGCGGTCAAGTATTGGCTGGAAACATCGCCCTTGACCCGGATGGTGTGGTTCTGTTTTATCTCGGCAGGCTCTATCCGCAAGGGAGGATAGCCTGGGGTTTGCAAATACTGTATCTGTGCCCCAGCCTCATTCAGGGCCTCAACCAAATCCCCGATGGGTCGCTCATGCATTCGCTCGATGCCCGCAAGCTCATAATGCCCATGCGCCCAGGCCAGCGCCGCCGTCAGGGAGCGCATCGCTGTCCCTGCATTACGCAAATAAAGCTCTGCTTCAGAGGCGATCGCACCCCATCCTCCCGTGATGCGGTAATGAGTTGGCGCCACTTTTTTTACCACTATTCCCAAACGCTCCAGGGAGTCCAGCATCACTACCGTGTCATCAGATTCAAGCACACCAGTCAGCGTTGTTGTTCCCTGGGCCATGGCAGCAAGGAGTAATGCCCGATTTGATATGCTTTTTGAGCCGGGCAGCTGAACTGTGCCTGCGGCCTGTTGTATTTGAGGTAATTGATATGACTGCATAGTTAGTTTTACTCACGATAACCACTGCGGCTCACCCATAGCCGCCGTGCGAGCGCTGCTTTTTCCAAAAACTCGAATAAGGCTTGCTCATCATTATTTTGCAAGGCCTGTTCTGCCTGCTTGAAGGCCTTTTGCACCTGGGCTAATTCTTGCAACACAGCCTCCTTGTTACTCAAGAAAATATCCCGCCATACCTCCGCAGAACCTGCGGCAATGCGGGTAAAATCCCGAAAGCCCGTACCGGCCAGGCGCAAGCGCACATCGGCATCATCCGCACTTGCCACTTGCCACATATAAACAGACGAAAGAAAGTGAGGCACATGGCTGACCGATGCCAGAACCTCATCATGCGTTGCCGGACTCATGGTCAGCACCCGAGCATCGCAAGCCGACCACATGGACAATACCGTTTTCTGGGCCACTGCTGAGGTATCATGCACAGGGGTCAAGATAACATTGCGCCGCCTGAACAAATCCGCACTGGCTGCAGCTGGCCCAGCCTTTTCTGCCCCGGCGATAGGATGACCCGGCACAAAACGCTTAAAAGTGGCCCCTAACGCCGTACGGGCTTGCCGCACCACCTCTTTTTTGGTGCTTCCCACATCGGTCAGCACCGTATGCGCACGCAAATGCGGCTTCATCTGTTGCAGCACGGTCGTAATGGCGCTGATAGGCGTAGCAAGAACGATAACATCGGCCAACGCTGCTGCCTGCTCCGGGCTTGCGACCTCGTCGATTAAGCCAAGCTGCAATGCCTCTTTGAGCGTCTGTCCCTTGCGGCCCACACCCAGCACACGACCAGCAACTTGCGCCTGTTTAAGCGCTGCTGCCAGGGATCCACCTATCAGCCCAACACCAACAATTGCCAAAACAGGAATATGGAAAGCCTTTTGTTGCATCAATGTTTCCTGTTCTTTACTGCTGCGGGTAGGAGCCCAACAGTTTGAAAAAAGCGACCTCCTTTTTCAAGTCGGCAAACGCCAACGCAACTGCCTCATCCTCGTGATGGCCCAATACATCCACGTAAAAATAATACTCCCACTGCCCTGTGCGTGCGGGACGCGATTCAAATCGTGTCATCGACACCCCATGACGAGCCAAAGGCGCCAACATCTCATACACGGCTCCGGCCCGATTCGGCACCGCCAGAATCAAACTGCTTTTATCTCGTCCTGAAGGCGGATTGGGATCGGTACCCAAAGCCAGAAAGCGGGTGCGATTTTGCGATTCGTCCTGGATCCCCTCGCTCACCCGCTCAAGTCCCCACTGCTCAGCTGCCTGCCGGCCGGCAATGGCGGCGACGCCAGAGTCCTCAGCCGCCATTCGTGCCGCCTCGGCATTGCTCGAGGCGGCATCTTGGGGGATGTTGGGCAGATTTTGGCTTAACCAGCCACGACATTGGGCCAAGGCCTGTGGATGGGCAACTACGCGCCGAACGGAGTCCAATTGTCCGCTTTGATTTAACAAACAATGCTCTATACGCAACGAGCGCTCACCAATAATCTGTAGGGGCGTGGTCAAGAGCAAATCCAACGTGCGATTGACCGCCCCCTCGGTGGAGTTCTCCACCGGCACAATACCCACATCTGCCTGCCCAACCTCCACCTGTCTGAACACCTCATCAAAAGACTGGGTCGGATGCTTGGCAATAAAATGACCAAAATGCGCCAGGGCAGCCTGCTCGGAAAAAGTCCCTGCAGGCCCAATATAGGCTACCCGCGGGACTGACTCCAGACCTCGGCAGGCCGAAATAATCTCACCCCAAATAGCCGCTACTGACTCCGCCAACAAGGGACCGGAGTTTAGCTCCTGTAAGCGTTCGATAATTTGTGCCTCTCGTTCGGGACGTAAAATGGGCTCATCCTGTGAGACATCCTTTTTTATCTCCCCAACTGCCAGAGCGGCCTCAGCTCGCTGGGTCAACAGACCCAAAATATCCTGATCCAGAGCGTCAATTTTTTCGCGCCAGGGCAACAGGCGCTCTTGTAACGATTTACCCATTGCGTTTCTCAAAATCCTGCATGAACTGAACAAGTGCCTGCACCCCTTCTAGCGGCATCGCGTTATAAATGGAAGCACGCATGCCACCAACAGACTTGTGCCCTTTGAGTTGCACCAGCCCGGCCTGCGCTGCCTCGTCAAGAAACTGCTCATCCAGCCCATCGCGCCTGAGCTGAAAAGGGATATTCATGCGTGAACGCACCTCAGGGGCGACCTGATTGATATAAAGACTTGATTGATCAATGGTCTGATACAGCAAGCGCGACTTTTCCAGATTACGCTGCTCAATACTTGCTACCCCGCCTTGTTCAATCAGCCATTTAAAGACAAGCCCGGCAACGTAAATGGCAAAGGTAGGCGGGGTGTTGAACATGGAGCCGTGCTGTTCAAGCAAAGTGTAATTCAATGCGCCCGGACAGGCAGGCAAGGCATGCCCCAACAAGGATTTGCGAATGATGACCACGGTGAGCCCTGCAGGACCGATGTTCTTTTGTGCGCCGGCATAAATGACATCGACACGTTCAAAGTTGACCGGCTGCGATAAAATATCTGATGAGGCATCCACCACAATGGGAGCCTGTATATCAGGCCAATCATTAAACTCTACGCCGCCCACCGTCTCATTGCTACAAACATGCACATAGGCCGCCTCCTCATTGAGATCCCAGGTCGCGGGCAGCGGAAACCAAGTATAAGCTGCATATTCGCTGTCCCCTATCACGGTAGATTCATTGGAGCTGGCCGCAATTCGTACAGGGCCATAGCGCTGAGCCTCCTCATATGATTTTTGCGACCAGCGGCCGGAAATCACATAGTCCGCGGTCTGCGTACTGCTACGACCCAATAAATTGAGCGGCACCAAAGAATTTTGTGCCTGTGCCCCACCTTGGGTAAATAAGATGGCAAACTCCTCGGGCACCGCCAGTAATGTGCGCAAATCACGTTCTGCCTCGGTGATGATTTGCTTAAATTGCGACCCCCGATGGCTCATCTCCATCACCGACATGCCGCTACCCTGCCAATCAGTCAGTTCTGCGGCGACCTGCTGCAGTACCTCCTGAGGAAGCACTGCAGGCCCTGCTGAAAAATTCCAAGGACGCATAACTATCCTTTACTTAATACGTTAAATCCTGATTACTCGGTATGGTCTCGGGCCCCATCATCCTGCTGTTCAGAATCATCAGACTCATCAGCTTGAGATTCGGCAGACTCTGACTCATCGTCCATATCGTCCACATCCTGCTCCAGAACCCGATAAACACCGGACAAACGTCCCCCTTCATCGACATTAATCAAGGTCACCCCTTGGGTAGCGCGCCCCATTGCGCGAATCTCCTCTACCCGGGTGCGCACTAATACACCAGTGTTGGTAATCAACATGATTTCATCGCTATCATCAACCAACACTGCCCCGACCAGGGGACCATTTCGCTCTGAACACTGGATAGCAATAACCCCCTTGGTCCCACGACTATAACGGGGATACTCCTCCAGGGACGTGCGCTTGCCGTACCCATTTTCCGTGGCTGTCAGAACACTCAAGTCCTCGTCCTTGGCAACCAACATGGCAATGACCTGCTGACCGGGGTCAAGATTCATGCCACGCACACCGCGGGCCGTGCGCCCCATGGCGCGCACATCCTGCTCTGAAAAGCGGGCGGCTTTGCCGTCATCGGAAAACAACATGACATCATGCGAACCGGAAGTAAGCTGTGCCCCGATCAGGTAATCATCCTCAGCCAAGCCTACGGCAATAATGCCAGCCTTGCGGGGATTGGAAAAAGCAGACAAAGCGGTCTTTTTAACCACCCCCTGTGAGGTGGCCATGAATACAAACTCATTGTCAGTAAATTCCTTGACTGCCAATACGGCCGTGATCTTCTCCTCGGGATCGAGCGGGAACATATTGACTATGGGCCGTCCCCGTGCGTTGCGTGAACCTTGTGGTACCTCCCAAACCTTGAGCCAATACACCTGGCCATGATCCGAGAAACACAGCAGGAAATCATGAGTGTTTGCTATGAACAGCTGATCGACCCAATCATCCTCACGAGTAGTGGTTGCTATCCTGCCCCGGCCACCCCGACGCTGTGCCCGATACTCTGACAGTGGCTGACTCTTGATATAACCAGCATGAGACAGGGTCACCACCATATCCATCGGCGTAATGAGATCTTCGGTATCCAGCTCTGTGGCGTTGTACTCAATCTCGGAGCGGCGTGTATCGTTCGTTTTCTCGGCGTATTCCTCTTTGATTTCGCGCAATTCAGTGGCAATGATCTCTGTTACCCGCTCAGGGCGCGCCAAGATATCGAGCAAATCAGCAATCTGCTCCATCACCTCGCGGTACTCATTGACGATCTTGTCCTGCTCTAGCCCGGTCAAACGTTGCAAGCGCATATTAAGAATTTCCTGCGCCTGTACCGGACTCAACCGATAAGACCCATCGGACTGTATCCCGTAAGCGGCGTCCAGATCCTCGGGCCGATAAGCCATATGACCGCCAGGCACCTGCCCCTCATCGGCACGCTGAATCATGGTGCGCACCAACTGGGCATCCCAGTTGCGACTCATCAGCTCAGCCCGCGCCTCCGGTGGCGTGGGTGCGGCCCGGATAATCCGGATAAACTCGTCAATATTGGCAAGTGCAACAGCCAGCCCCTCTAATACATGTCCGCGATCACGGGCCCGACGCAACTGAAACACCGTGCGCCGTGTGACCACCTCGCGGCGATGAAATAAATAATACTCCACGAGCTGCTTTAGATTGAGCAGTCTGGGTTGACCGTCAACCAGGGCGACCAGGTTCATGCCAAAGGTTTCCTGCAGCTGCGTATTTTTGTACAGATTATTCAGGATAACCTCAGGCACCTCACCACGACGAAGCTCAATCACCAAGCGCATGCCGTCCTTATCCGACTCGTCGCGGATGTCGGCGATGCCCTCAACCTTTTTCTCCTGCACGAGCTCGGCAATGCGCTCTTGCAGGGTTTTTTTATTGACCTGATAAGGAATGGCGTCAATCACGATGGCATCGCGGCCGTTATCCATTTCCTCGAAATGGGCCTTGGCACGCATGATGACCCGGCCCCTACCCGTGCGATAACCCTCCCGCACCCCGGCCATGCCATAGATAATGCCGCCGGTCGGAAAGTCAGGTGCAGGAATGAACTGAAACAGATCATCCACGGTGCAGTCCGGATGCTCAAGACAATAAAGACAACCATCAACCACCTCAGCCAGATTATGGGGCGGGATATTGGTTGCCATCCCCACCGCAATCCCCGAGCTGCCATTGACCAGTAGATTGGGCAGGCGTGTCGGCAATATGGTGGGCTCTTGCTCGCTACCGTCATAGTTAGGCGCAAAATCCACTGTTTCCTGATCGATATCAGCCAACAGCTCATGAGCGATTTTCGCCAAACGTACCTCTGTATAGCGCATGGCTGCAGCACTATCACCGTCAATGGAGCCAAAGTTTCCCTGGCCATCCACCAACATATAGCGCATGGAAAAATCCTGCGCGAGCCGCACAATCGTATCGTAGACTGCCGCATCGCCATGAGGGTGGTACTTACCGATCACATCCCCGACGATACGTGCTGATTTCTTGTAGGGACGATTCCAGTCATTATTAAGCTCGTGCATCGCGTAGAGCACCCGTCGGTGAACAGGTTTCAACCCATCGCGAACATCCGGTAAGGCACGACCTACAATCACGCTCATCGCGTAATCCAGGTAACTGCGGCGCATCTCCTCTTCCAGTGAAACAGGAAGGGTCTCCTTAGCAAAGGAATCCATAGGTAATCTTTAAGATAAAAAGGTTAAAAAATTGGGCGTTATTCGTAGATGAATAATCCCCTGCCTCAAACCAGGGCAGAATCAAACTTAGGTATATAACAGGGGCGGCCTTGATATTGGCCTAATAGGAAATTCTATCACTTCCTGCAGAACAACGTGCCAAGACCTGTTCTCGTACCCGACCCAACCATTATCTCCAGAAAAAAATGCGAAAGTGATAGCACATGGGTAAATACCCAGCACACCGCGCCCCCTGTTGCTTAAACCCAACGTTTGCAGCTGTTAAAAGGCGGTTAAAGCAAGATATGATGCTCTTAATGACTTTCAGCTTAGCCAATCTGGCGGAAATGTCTTAACATTTCAGCTAACACACAAGAAACCCAGCGCAATTCTTTGACCCGTTCAATAGCGTTGCTATACTGGTTCCGTTATTTTTTATATGCGGCGGGGGTTCGCTGCGGTCACTTAACAGCATCAGCTCAACGAGGAGAAACATGAATAAACCCTCCAAAATCGCACTTGCACTCGCCATTGCGGCGGCCACAGCCTCAGGTGCTGTGTCTGCACAAACCGGCGAAGTGAACAACTGGCAAAACCCCTTCGGGGATGTTTGGCGTAATGGCACAGGTGAACTGTGCTGGCGTACTCCTTTCTGGACACCTGCTACTGCCATACCCGGCTGTGACGGTGCACCTGTAGTCGAAGAGGAAGTAGCTGTAGTCGAGCCTGTAGCCACCAAGGTCGTGCTTAATGCAGATACTTTCTTTGACTTTGATAAAGCCAACCTCAAGCCTGAGGGCAAGCAGGTACTCGATCAGGTCGCCCAAGAAGTTCGCGGCATGGACCTCGAGGCCATTCTCGCTACGGGTTACACGGACTCTACCGGTCCTGCAGCTTATAACCTGAAGCTTTCTGAGCGTCGCGCCCAGTCAGTCAAGGACTATCTCGTACAACAAGGCGTTCCTGCCAATCTGATTTATACCGAGGGTAAAGGTATGGCTGACCCCATCGCATCTAATGCGACCCGTGAAGGCCGTGCTCTGAACCGTCGCGTGGAAATCGAAATTGTAGGTATTCGCGAAGAATAATCGCACCGCACACGAACCTACGCATAAAACGCTACAATGAGGGCTCCACTTTGGTGGAGCCTTTATTTTTGTTTAACAGGTGTGCCATGACAAATAAAAGCAGCATTAATGTTGATCCAGCCGAAATAGAAAAATTCAGTGCACTCGCCACCCGTTGGTGGGATCCCAATAGCGAATTCAAACCGCTACATGATATCAACCCCCTTCGTCTAAACTGGATTCTGGAGCAGGTTGGCAGCTTGAAAGACAAGGAGGTCCTTGATGTGGGCTGCGGTGGTGGCATTTTATCTGAGAGCATGGCCCAGCAGGGAGCACGGGTAACAGGCATTGACCTCGCCCTGCGCTCACTGAAAATCGCCCGCTTGCATAGCCTGGAAAGCGGCATACAGGTTGATTACCATCATAGCAGCGCAGAGGAGTTTGCTGACAAACACCCACAGCGCTTTGATGTTATTACCTGCATGGAGATGCTCGAGCATGTACCAAATCCGGCCTCTGTCATCCAGGCCTGTGCCCAGTTGGTCAAACCCGGCGGCTGGGTGTTTTTCTCAACGCTTAACCGCAATCCAAAATCATTTCTATTTGCCATCGTTGCAGCGGAGTATGTGCTCAATCTGCTTCCACGCGGTACCCATCGCTATGAGTCCTTTATCAAGCCCAGCGAGCTGGCACATGCCGCCCGACAAGCGCAGTTAGCCGTCAAAAAAATCAGCGGTCTGAGCTATAACCCACTGACCAAAATCTACTCAATCACCAATGACAGCTCGGTAAACTACCTCATGTCTACCAAAAAGCACAATTAAATCCTGGCTATGAAAAAACTTGTTCTATTTGATTTTGATGGGACGGTGGCTGACTCAGCACCGGATTTGGCCAACAGTGCCAATACACTCCGCCTGGAGCGCGACCTGGAGCCACTCAGTGTCGATTATTTACGCCCCTATGCTTCCATGGGTGCCCGTGGGCTCATTTGGGCTACTTTGGGCCTGCGCCCGGATGAGGCTGGCTACGCAGAGGCGCATCAGCGCTTTTTACGTCACTATGAAAAAAACCTGGACGTCGATACCCGGC
>Ga0209487_1001456_pt1 | contig 20041 bp, 21 predicted proteins | sample Poulit2012_FD_187524 | JGI IMG/M metagenome (GOLD analysis project Ga0209487, IMG submission 187524) | Agricultural soil microbial communities from Georgia to study Nitrogen management - Poultry litter 2012 (SPAdes) (version 2) | ecosystem: Environmental > Terrestrial > Soil > Agricultural land...
GTGGAGCTAAGGGGATTCGAACCCCTGGCCTCTTCGTTGCGAACGAAGCGCTCTACCAACTGAGCTATAGCCCCGACGACTGTTAGATCCGAACCACCATTTTGCCGGTGTTCTGTGACTCGAACAGTCCCTGGAACGCATCCACAGCGTGATCCAGGCCGTCCACGACGGTTTCGTCATATTCTAACTTGCCATCAGCAAACCATTGCCCCGCGGTCTGCTGGAATTCACCAGCGACTTCTGCAATATGCTCACCGATGGTGAAGCCCTGCATCCGCAATGACTGGGTCACAAAGTTGCCCATGTTATCCGGGCCCGGCTGTGGTTCTCCGGCACTATTCATTTCAGAGATCACCCCGCAGGCGATGATTCGACCAAACCTGGCCAACACATCAATTGCGGCCTCGAGATGATCCCCACCGACATTATCGTAGTAGATGTCGGCTCCGTCGTCACCAATGATCTCATTGACCTGTTGCCGAATTGGTGCGGCTTTGTAATCGATGGATTCATCGAACCCATACTTACTGGTGAGAAGTTGGCATTTTTCGGGTCCGCCGGCAGAACCATAGATTTTATTGGCGCCCAACAGCCGTGCAAACTGGCCGGCCGCACTGCCCACGGCTCCGGCAGCACCCGAAATGAACACGTTATCGCCCTCTTGAATGGTGCCAATGCGAGTCAGTCCGGTGTAAGCCGTCATACCGGGCATGCCAAGCAGCCCCAGATATAACGACGACGGAATAGCGTCCGAGACTTCCTGGATCCGGCGAAATGCTTTAGCCGGGCCCTGAGCTACGTCCCGCCAGCCCAGCATGTGCTGTACCAATGCGCCCTCGGGCAGGTTATCTGCCCTGGATTCGACGACGCGGCCGACGGCACCACCGTCCATCACCTGATTGAGTTCGAAGGGTTCCACATAGCTTTTACCTTCATTCATTCGGCCCCGCATATACGGGTCCACCGAGATGAACTCATTGCGTACTCGTACTTCGTCGACGCCTAAAGCCGGCAATTCAACTTCGACAGATTCAAAGTTATCGTGGCTGACCTCGCCCTGTGGGCGTGAAACCAAGTGGATCTGTGTGCTAAGCATTCTCACCCTCCGTATACACTGTGCTGGCGTTGTCGGTGATAATTTTGTCTATATTGTGGATCTGCATTTCTTCTGCCACACCGGTATTATTGCCTTTGCTGTCATAGGTGTAGAAACCTGCACCAGTAGCGATTCCGGCATGTCCGGCATCGATTCCGGTTTTTAGTACTTCCGAAAAGGCGCGTAAATCCGGGTCATCGGAATTCTTGGAGACGTTGTAAGCGACATTAAAGCCGACGACATCATAGATTTCGAATGGGCCGTTAGGTGCCCCTGTTGCAATGCGCCACGTCCTATCTATCTCTTGCGGGTTTGACACTCCGTTAACATAGAGCTTCGCCCCGGCATCCAATAAAGGGATCAGCAGCGAATTCAGCAGGTAACCAGGAGTTTCCTTACGCACCGGAATGGGGACCAGACCAATCTCGGAAGCAAATTCCAAGACCGTATTAAACGCATCGTCATCAGTAAACTCGGTGGGCATTACCTCACCGGTGTTGAATTTCCAGACACGATTGGCAAAATGCAATGCGAGGAAGCGGTTTTTGCGCCCTGTGGCCTCAGCAAAATCCGAGGGACGAAGCGAGGAAGTGTTCGTACAGAAAATAGTCTTCTGCGGTGCAACGTCACCGATTTGCGACCACACTGTTTTCTTTATTTCCAGGTTCTCGGGGACCGCTTCGATCACTAGGTCACAATCCTCTAGCGCTTCGGCGACCTGCGTCGTGGTGGAAATATTGGCGATAGCTTGTTCGAAGCGCTCAGCATCGTATGCTTCGTCGTCGTCACCTAAGTCCCGCTGGTAACCAGAACGGATCCATTCCCAACGCTGCGGTAGCTCGTCTAGCAGCTCTTGTTCAATATCGTAGCCGATCACCTTCTTCCCGTGATAGGCGGCTTGCATCATAATTTGCGAGCCAAGCACCCCGGTACCAAAAACTGCGACATTTTGAATATTGCTCATCTTTCTAGTCTGCTCCTTTTGTACTTGCTAATCCATAGCTTCCACTTCTAAGCGGTACGGCTATCACTCGCCTGACCGCTCGTGGTTGCATTACTTCCCCGTAGGTAGCTGACAAGATGGTCCGGCGGTAGGTTCAACAACCCGTTGCAGGGCTGCGCGTGCGAAGGATTCAAGGTTCGTATCACTTTGATCAGCGTTAATACCTGAAACCCCAGTGTCGGATTCTTGTACTTTTGGCGAAGGCTCTTCGGTACTATCCAGGACAAGCAGGCAACTGTGCTGGGTAGTAAATGGGTGGAGACGACGAAGCTCTAACGGGCCGTCAACCTGCTCTAATTGTTGACGGACGAGCTTGGCATGCACCGAACATACCTCTGGACAATCGGCATCCAGCAGGGTCTGATAAATACAAGGCTTGACCTGTACGGTGAGATTCTCACTGTCGATGACCGGGTCCATTCCGGCGTCATCGAGGTGCTCGTAGAGTACATCGAGTTGATGTTGTGCTGTCTGGCTCAGCGCGGAATCCAAAGTAGTTTCTGGGGCGATACGGCGCAGTAGATCGCCGCGGACACCGGCTTCTTCGACACGCTCCTGAGCGGCAGGACTGTGTTCGCTGCGTTGTACCGGCCAATATCCCATTGGTGGGCGGCCACGCTTGCCAGTGTCAACGGGTGCGCTGAATACAAATCCTTCAGATTCTAAAATCCGTAAATGATCGCGAGCCGTGTTGATATGGACATCTGCTTCAGCGGCGAGGTCTTTGAGACAACGGGCGGGTGCACGCTGGACGGCGTGCAGCAGCCTGACCCGGCTTTGCTCGGTGAGGCCCCGATAATCTGTGGTTCGGCGAGGCATACTGCCATCATATCAAGACCACAAGCAGCCTGCTTAGCGTTATGCAAAAATTCCGCGCATAACTACATCAGCGCGACTCAAAAGCTCAGCGGAGGGCTAGGTCTGCTTGGGCACTGCGCGCGCAATAATGTAGGCGTGTGGGCTGCCGCCGTATCGGTGCCTTACTTCAAAACCGGCGTGTTCCAGGGCTTGTGTCATAACCGACATCGGCCAACGATACGCCGTGGTTACTGGATGCTCAAAGGCTTCAGCGTACGGGCCAGAAAAGAAGGACATCAAAAGCGAACCGTCATCCACTAGGCCTGCACGCAGCGCCACCAGTGCTTTTGGCAGTTCTTCGGGCCCCAGGTGGATGATGGTATACCAGGCTAAAATGCCTGCCCAGTTGTTCTGGGTGTCGCTAAGCTCGTCAATCCATCCGCGGTGAAACGTCAGACCTGGATGGGCCTGGCGGGCCAGGGCTACTAGTTTTTCCACCGGCTCCAGGCCCTCAATGGTGTGGCCAAGTTTGGCAAGTTGGCCCGTCCAGCGCCCGGTTCCGGAACCGACGTCCAGGATCGGACCGGAAACAGTATTTGCCCACGGTTCGATTACCGCTCGGTCTGGGTCGTCAGCACTAACCTCCGTACCCAACATGTTGGATACATCGGCGGCCTGGGAACCATAGGCGGTTTCTATCTGCGGTTTAGGCGTCCAGGACATACGGCTCCTTGGCAGTTGAGACTGGGCCTCGATCCGGTGTGGACGACGTGGCCACGGCAGCAGTATTGCGCATCAGGCGCATGGCGTTGAAGATAACCACCAATACCGAGCCTTCATGGACCAGCATGCCCAACGACATGGTTACTCCGCCAACGAATACACCAACCAGTAATGCCACCACGGTGGCCAAGGCGATCACGATATTTTGGCGCATGATTTTTACCGTGCGTTTGGCAAGACTAACCGCTTCCGGCAATTTCGCTAGGTTATCGCCCATCAGGGCGATATCGGCGGTTTCCACGGCAACGGCGGATCCAGCCGCGCCCATCGCAACTCCGATATTCGCGGTTGCCAGGGCTGGGGCATCGTTAACCCCGTCACCAACCATGGCCACGGTGTGGCCTTCATGCTGCAACTGGGCTACCGCTTCGAGTTTGTCTTCGGGCAGCAGCGACGCGTGAATCTCATCGATTCCGGTGGCACGGCCGACTGATTGGGCCACCGGCAGTGTGTCACCGGTAAGCATGACCACCTTTTTGACGCCGGCATCATGCAGTTGGGCGACCATCTGTGGCGCATCAGACCGGATCTGATCTGCCACACCGATAACCCCCACCACATGATCGTTGACGACGACGATCATCGGGGTTTTGCCGTCCGCTGCCAATTGGTGTGCGGTTTGGTCGGCCCCGTCGTCATCGGAGATACCGTACTGTGCCAACAACGCGGCGTTACCGATGAGCACCCGGTGACCATTGATGCTGGCGACGATGCCCTTGCCTGGCACCGGTGTGACATCGTCGGGAAGATCTTCCGGGGCCACTTGATGTTCTTGTGCCGCTGCAATAATTGGAGACGCCAAAGGATGCTCCGATCCAGCTTCAGCGGCTGCGGCCCAACGCAGCACGTCGGTGCGATCCGCCATTGGATCTAATACGATCACATCGGTGAGCTGTGGTCGGCCTTCGGTCAAGGTACCGGTTTTATCCACGGCAACAGCAGAGATTTTTGCTGCGGTCTCCAGGTATTCGCCGCCTTTGATGAGCATCCCGTTACGTGCAGCCCGGCCAATCCCGGCGACAATGGCTACGGGGATAGAAATCACCAGGGCACCTGGGCAACCAATTACTAACAGCGTCAGTGCCAGTACGACGTCCTGGGTGACCAGCCCGATGAGCAGGGCCAGGATGAAAACCGCAGGGGTATACCAGGTGGAAAACCGGTCGATGAATGCTTGGGTTTTTGCTTTGGCGTCTTGGGCTTGTTCCACGCGGTGGATAATCCGCGCCAGAGTAGTTTCCGATCCGACACCGGTGGCTTCCACCTGCAAGAATCCGCCACGCGAAATGGTTCCGGCAAATACCTGATCGGATGCCGTCTTGGTTACGGGCATGGATTCACCGGTAATGGAGGCCTCATCAATGGCCCCGGTCCCAGCAACCACTTTTCCGTCGACTGGAACTTTTGCACCGTTTTTCACTAATACAATTTCACCAGCGCGCACCTGATCGGCGGGAATCTGTTGTTGTTGACCATCGCGCAGCACCACCGCAACATCCGGCGCCACCGCGATCAGCGCCGTCAGTGCTGACCGGGTTTTATTCATGGTGGCAGCTTCCAGGCCGTGTCCAATGACAAATAGGAAAGTCACGGCGGCGGCTTCCCAGAAATTGCCGATGATGATGGCACCAATTGCAGCCACCGAGACGAGAAGATCAATACTGATCACCCTGGATGCTAAAGCGCGGACGGCATTGATCACAATGCTGTAGCCAGCCACCACGGCGGCTAACAGCATTAACGCGTTGGCAAGCGTAAAGTTGTGGCCGGCCACGTGGGCATGCTCACCGGCAGCGACCCACCACTGTGGGCCCAGCACGGTATCCCAGGCACCACCGGCCACATACTGTACGGCAAAGGACAGTAAAATTAGTACACCGGCAACTACCGGCTGAAAGCGTTTCACCGTTGAGACCTTTCTTTTATCAGAAGGCTGCCGGGGCGGACTGATAGCCTGCTTTGGCCACGGCGTCGATCAGTTCGTCTACGCTTACTTCAGACTCGTTGTGATCGATTTCGATCCGGGCGCTGGCAAAATGTACTTTAACGTTATCCACGCCCTTGAGACGGCCGATGCGCTTTTCAATTTTGTTGACGCATGATGGGCAGGAGAAGCCCTCGGCCCGCAAAATGGTATGGGTATTGGTTGTGGCAGTCATGATTGGTCCCTTCGTTTATAGATTCGCCCCTGGTTTCGGGATGTATCTACACGGTATGGCAGCGCTACCAGCGTTTCCTTGACGTTCGTCAAGTTGGTTGGATTCTGTGGGACCCGGTACATTGTGAGTATGCGTACCCTGGCACTGCCACAAGCTCATGAGCATGAACCCAACTGTGTGCGACAAGTGCCCATTTTTTCCGGGCTCACCGCCCAGCAACAAGATTTGGTGGCCTCTCTTGCACGCCCTGTAGTGCTTTCGCCCGGTGAATTTGTGTATCGGGCTGATGAGCAGCCGGGCCAGATCGCGGTGGTGCACACCGGTCAGGTCAAACTCAGCCGCATTATGCCCAGCGGCCGACAGCGGCTATTGCGCGTGGTAGAACCCGGCGAGACTCTCGGCGAGCACACGTTTCTTTCCGGTGACAACACCGTTGATGAAGCGACCGCCATGACGCAGACGCAGTTGTGCATTTTTAGCCACGATAAACTCTTTGCGCTCATTAAGGACTACCCGGATATCGCTATCCGGATGTTGCAAACCCTCAATGAGCGTCTAGCCCAGACCGAGCGGGCCCTGGCGTTGACCTCACTGAGCCTTGATGTGCGGTTAGCGGATTTTCTGCTGGAACAACCCTTGCTGACCTCTTCCGCTACCGCCTGGCGGGTGCGGCTTCCGCTGCGCAAAAAAGATATCGCTTCCCTGCTGGGTACCACCCCGGAGTCGCTGAGCAGAGCTCTGGCACGGTTGGAGGCTAAGCGCCTTATCAGTATCGACGACGACGTCGTGACTTTTCATGATCTGGAAGGTCTTGAGGATCTGGTCACCAACGCCTGATCGCCGCTATGATGCGGTGGGTTTTTGGGCCCAATGAACCGCCATGGTGCCAAACATATAGGTTTTATAGCCGGTTGCCACAAAACCAGCTTCTTGCATCATGGCCTCGATCCGGTCGGCGGTGTGAAAACCGCGTGAAGTCCGGGATAAATATTCATATGCATCCGAGTTTTGCGTGATGGCATTGGCCAAGCGGGGTACCACGTATTTGATATAGGCGGTAGAAAACGGTTTGACCACATCGCGCGGTGCCGGTGACATTTCCAAACACGTCATCATCCCACCGGGTTTTAGCACCCGGTACTGTTCGGCCAGGGTTTTTGCAATATCGGTAACATTACGCAACAGGTAACCGTGGGTGAGGGCATCAAAGGTGTCGTCGTCATAGGGCAGCGCCATGGCGTCCCCGACCTGCCAGCTGATATTTTCGCCACCCGGGCGTCGTCGGGCAACTTCTAGCATCTCATTGGAGATGTCCAGACCGTAGACGTGGGCACCGTAGCGTTGGCGGGCTGCTTCAAAAGCGAGATCCCCGGTGCCGGTGGCAATATCCAAAACGGTTGGTGCTTGGCCTAGTTTTGCCGCAGAAACAGTATCGCGAATGAATCGGGGTTCTTGCCCCCAGGTCATGACCAGGTTCATCAGGTCATAACGGTCCGCGATACGGTCAAACATATCGGCCACGGTGGCCCCGTGGGCGTCAACGGCTGCAGGATGTGTAGTCACCCTCTTAGCCTAGCTGACGCCTGCGGGCCAGTGGTTTTTGTTAGTCTTCAACAATCCCGTACACCGTCAGGGTGGCCCGACCCAGAGTGTTGCCGTAGCGGTTGAAACCAAAAAACGCGTTGGAGGCATCAGCCGGGATATCAAGTTTTTCAACACCCAGAGCGTGCACGGTGATGATGTAGCGGTGTGCGCCGTGACCTGGAGGTGGTGCTGCACCAATAAAACCGCGACCTCCGGCATCATTTTTCAGCTGGAAAGAGCCTGCGGGTAGGGCTGCGCCGTCTTCGGTGCCAGCATTTTCTGCCAGTTCGGTGATATCTGCCGGGATATTGCCTACCGACCAGTGCCAGAAGCCGGAACCGGTTGGGGCGTCCGGGTCGAAGATGGTTACCGCATAGGATTTGGTGCCTTCAGGGGCACCGGACCAGGCGAGGTGTGGCGAAATATCTTGGCCGTTTGGTACACCCATGTTCCCGGAGTATTGTGCGGCTGGCCATTCTTGGCCCTGTGTCACGGTGGTGGATGTGACGCTAAATTCGTCGACCTCGTCTAGCCGGGCGAATTGATCGTTGCCGATCCGGGCAAGTTCGTTAATGTCAACCATGTTGCTCCTTTTACGGTGTCGTCCATGTCTGTATGTGCACCAGCCTAGCGGAGATGGGCAAGAAGAAACCCGGGTCGGCTTCCTACCTTCCCGGGCATCTTTTTATAGTGTGTGCTGCGGCCTATTTTTTCTTCAAGCCGTCAGTGAATCCTTTGGCCTGGTCTTTGAGATCATTGGCGGTATCTTTGACCTGATCAGCGGTGTCTTTGACTTTGCCTTGCAGGTTTTGGCCTTGGCCTTCACCTTTAGTCTGCTTATCACCGGTGGCTTCACCAGCGGCTTTTTTAGCGCCGCCTTTTACCTTGTCTTTTGCAGCATCTGCTTTATCTTCAATACCCATGAAGTTCACCTCTCAAGGTTGTCGACAACATGTCCAGTTTCGACACTACCGTGTGAAAATCTTCATTGTCACGCTAATCCAGTAAATTGTCAGGCAATTATTCGACAGTGTTTAGTATTGTGTGACGCTGTGACAAGACGAAATAATGCGTATGCCACCTGGGTTACTCTAGTCGTGCTGTCTCACGTATTAGTGCCTAGTCGATAGTGGCGTTGAACTCCACGATACGTTCAATGGCCTGTTGTGCCGCGTCATAGCCGGAGGCAAAGGAGATGCGGATGAACTGGTCACCGTCCACGGAGTCAAAATCCACTCCGGGGATCAGTGCGACGTGAGCGTGTTTTAACACGGCAGCAGCATAGTCAACGGTGTTACCGAAATGCTCCAGAATCGCTTGGGATGGTTGTGCATAAAAGTAGAATGCACCATCAGCGGGTGCGGCATTACGCCAGCCCAGTCGATCTACATTATCCAAAAACAGTTGTCGGGTGCGCCCAAATTCGGCTACTTCAGCATCGGATTCAGCATAGGCCTCGTCACTGAATGCTTCGATAGCAGCGTATTGGCCTGCCGCTGGTGGGCATAAGGAGATGGAACCGGCCAATCCAGAAACTGCCGGTTCAAGATCGGCCGGCATCAACATCCAGCCGAGTCGCCAACCGGGCATGCCCCAGTATTTTGAAAACGACGAAATGACGATGCCGTTGCGATCAAACTCCCAAGCAGAGGTGCCTTTATCTTCACCAAAGGTGACGCCGTGATAGATCTCATCAGATACCAACCGCACCCCATTATCCGCGCACCAGGTGGCAATGCGTTTCATGTCTTGGGACGGAACCATCGTACCGGTCGGATTATTTGGCGAGGCCAAAATCAGTCCGTCCAATGGTTTGGCGGCGTGCTCAGCAGCAAGCTTGTCGAGGTCGAAGCGGAAATTTGATTCTAATCCGGCCGGCAGATCAACGACCTCAACGTCCAGTGCCCGCAGAATATTGCGGTAGGCAGGATAACCAGGCCGGGCTAGACCCACCCGGTCCCCCACGTCGAAGGCGGCAAGGAAACTGGCTACGAAGGCTCCGGAGGATCCAGTCATGACCGCCACAGAGTCATAGCCAACATCAATGTCGTACCAGTTGCGGTAGTGCTTGGCGATGGCTTCGCGCAATTTTCGGGTACCCAAGGACGGAGTGTAATTGAAAACCGGATCATCCTGGCTGTGAAGTTTGGCGGCGGCACGGTTTACAGCCGCGGGGGCACCACCGCTTGGCTCACCGGCGCCCAGCGAGATGACATCGATGCCTTGGGCTTTCATGGCGTCGACGTCGCCGACGATATCCATGACTTGAAATCGGGAGACTGCCGAACGACGACTGGGGGAAAATTTATGCTCTGCCATACCCCCAGTATGCCAAATCACAACGGTAGCCGGTCAACGATTAGAATCCGCCATCGGATGGGGCCATATTGGCAAATCTGGAGTAGTGACCCTGGAATGCCAGTTCGATGGTTTTCGTCGGTCCATTACGGTGTTTGGCCACAATCAGATCGGCTTCGCCGGCGCGGGGCGATTCTTTGTCATACATATCTTCACGGTGCAGCAAAATCACCATATCGGCATCCTGCTCGATAGAACCAGATTCGCGCAGGTCAGAAACTTGCGGCCGTTTATCGGTGCGCTGTTCTGAACCACGGTTGAGCTGTGACAGTGCAACCACTGGCACTTCAAGTTCCTTGGCCAGCAGTTTCAATGACCGCGAGAATTCCGAGACTTCTTGCTGGCGTGACTCCACCCGTTTACCCGAGCTCATCAACTGCAGGTAGTCCAACACAACCATTTTCAGGTTGTGCTGTTGTTTGAGCCGACGGCATTTGGCACGGATTTCCATCATGGACATATTTGGTGAGTCATCGATGAAAAACGGTGCCTCATTGAGCTTTTGTAGGGTCAAGGCCATCTTGCGCCACTGGCCTTCATCCAGGGTGCCCTTGCGCAGATCCTGCAGGGAAATAGTGGCTTCTGAAGACAGTAGGCGCATTGCGATTTCGGTTTTGGACATCTCTAGCGAGAAGAAGGCCGTGGTCATGCCATGCCCGATGGCTGCTGCGCGAGCAAAGTCCAAGCCAAGAGTCGATTTACCGACCGCCGGGCGCGCCGCAATAACTACCATTTGTCCGCCGTGCAGCCCCTGAGTGAGCTCATCAAATTCATCGAAACCAGAGGGCACACCAGACATACCGTCACCGGTTGTGGAAGCGGCTTCGATTTCGTCGATGGTCTCGGCCAGGATGTCACCCAGGGCGACATAATCTTCCCCGGAACGGTTCTCGCCGACCTTATAGATCTCAGCTTGGGCCTCGTTGACGATGTCTTCAACCTCGCCATCGGCGCTATAACCCATTTGGGAAATTTTGGCGCCAACATTGACGATGCGGCGCAGGATGGCTTTCTCGGCAACGATCTCAGCATAAAACGACGCATTAGCTGCTGTGGGCACTGACTGCACAAGGGTGTGGATGTGTGCTGCTCCACCGGTCCGGGCTAATTCGTGACGCCGATCCAACATTGACGTCACAGTAATCGCATCGGCTGGTTCTCCGGCAGCAAACAGATCGGTGATCGCGGTGTAGATCAGCTCATGACCTGGAGAGTAGAAATCTGCAGGCCGGATAATTTCCGACACTTCAGCAATTGCATCGGTGGATAACATCATCGCACCCAGAACAGACCGTTCCGCGTCAAGGTCTTGCGGAGGTGTGCGTGGATTTTGCGAAACTCCGTTGGCAGTTTCCATTGTGTTAAAGTTTGCCATTGTTCTGTAAAAGTACCCTACCCCTACCCCGGCAACATAGGCCAAAAACTCAAGCTCGTAGCACGGCCGATGCACGCATTATTTCCGTAATGCCAATACCGGCCGCTACGAGCTAATACCCGTTGACGATACCTGCCGAATTCTTAGTGATCAACTGGGGAAAACTCCTCTCCTGTGGATAACTTGTGAATTAAAGTGTGGACTATGTGCACAAGCTGTGGGTAATTCACGGGCTGCTTATACACAGTATCCACAAACACCGATGTGACTAGGTCGTTTATCCCCCACAGCCTGTGGATTAAAATTTTTTTACCCCTATTTTTTGCGATTTGACAACACAAATTTAAGCGGTTTTCTACTCTTTTCACACCCTCAACAGAAGTTATCCACAGGATATACACAACTTGTGGGTAAACTACACCGATGTTATTCCACAGCTGTTTGGCATAATTTCCGGCATGTCGCACGAACCGAAATTTAAGTCACCAAAGTTCTAAAAATTTCAAGTCAAATAAAACCATTCAACGGAGCTGAGCCCAGGCGTGCGTTTCGTGATTCAAAAACTGCTTAGACAGCAGAAGTTTTACCAAAATGACGTCTCGGAAGTGCCCGTTAAAGATTGTTCACCGATCTGTAAACCAGCGCCATGGCGAAGTCACTATTGGGCACAAGACAGTCCTGTATTATGAACTGTCCTCGCCTGAGGTATCCTCCGACGAGGAAGTAGCAGCATGGCGGTGCTGAGATGCCAAACGAAGCCCGGCCAACGGCGCAGGTTCGGGAGCACGTGGCGGATCCACAGCTTCTGTTGATAATCCGCGCACTAATCCCACACACATCGCTATAAGGACCAAACAGAACGGTAAGCCAGCTGTAAGCGAGGCAGTTTGTACAGCTGTTAGAGCATCCTCACCGGCAGCAGCCCCAGCGATCAGTAATACTGCAGCGACAACACCTTCTAATATGGCCCAGAACAGGCGTTGTTGCCAGCGCGGATTCGGGTCTCCACCATTAGTGAGAATATCAACTACCAGCGATCCCGAGTCGGATGAGGTAGCAAAGAATAGGACCACGACAATAACCGCGACTATGGCAGAAAGGGTCACAATTATCTTGCCGACGGGCAGCTGTTCTAATAACACAAACAGTGCGGTCTCGTCAGAGGCTTCAGCTAAGGCGTTGTTGGGGTCATCCAAGAGGGTTCGCAGCGCTGACTCACCGAAGATACCCAGCCACACCATAGATGCCCCCACCGGAGCAAATAAGGCGCCGGTGATGAACTGTCGAATTGTGCGACCATAGGAGATTCGTGCGATAAACATGCCAACGAATGGTGACCACGAAATCCACCAGCCCCAATAGAACAAGGTCCAATTGGCCTGCCACTCTTTGGCCGTGCCGTTACCGTTGTTGGGGAACGTGTCAAAACTCATTCCCGGCAGACTTTGAATATACGAACCGATATCTGTGGCTACGGAGTTCAGGAGCGTTCGTGTAGGGCCGAAAAAGAACACAAAAAGCATGAGCGCAAATGCAATCCACAGATTGATCAATGACAGATTGCGAATCCCTTTATCGATACCGAGCATAACCGAAGTGACGGCCACCGCAGTAATGGCAAGCACGATGATGACCTGCAGGGTCGTGGTATTTTCCAGGCCGAAAACTTCGTTGAGTCCAGCGCCAACCTGTTGGCCGCCCAACCCTAAAGAGGTGGCCAGCCCAAACAGGGTGCCGAAAACGGCCAGGATATCCACGGTGTGACCGATCCAGCCATAAATACGTTCACCGATCAGTGGATATAGGGCTGAGGCGGGACGCAGCGGCAAGCCGCGTCGAAAAGCAAAGTAGCCCAAGGACAATCCCACGACGATATAAATTGCCCAAGGATGCAGGCCCCAGTGATAAAACACGTAGTTCATTGCGTTTCGGGATGCCTCAACAGTACCGGCCTCGCCGGTCGGCGGTGCAGTAAAGTGCGAAACCGGCTCGCTGACAGCAAAGAATACCAGGCCAATGCCCATACCTGCAGTAAAGAGCATGGCAAACCAAGCAAGTGTGCTGTACTCAGGTTTGGAATCCGCAGGCCCTAAACGAATGCGAGCATAACGACTGAACATGAGCCATATAACAAAAACCACAATCCCAGAAGCCGCAAGAATATAGAGCCACTTGAAATTCGTGGTAATGAACTGCTGAACCTGATCTGCAACTGCCGCGACGTTTTCTGGGGCTACGACTCCCCAGACCACAAACGCAACGACCAGAATGCCCGAGATCAGGAAAACTGGTGGGTTTGTATGTGTTCTGAGATAGTGCTTCATTGTTAAATCGTATGCTGCATCACACACCTTTGAATAGGGCAGTCTGCTAGCACTGCAACGACTCCGCCCGCGACTAGGCCGTCGCGTTAAGGACGACTTGCACACATTGATCTACAAGTTGCACAACTGTAGTTCTTCACACCTGTGGATAACTTTGTGTATAAACCTACTTAGAGTAGTCGCGTGCGCCGAAGATCGCAGAACCAACCCGCACCACGGTGGCGCCTTCTTCTATGGCAATCTCATAATCGTTTGACATCCCCATAGACAACCCGCCGTCACCAATCAAGGCAGGACGATGCTCACGCAGCTCATCTCGTAAGCCGCGCACCACAGCAAAGTTCTGGCGAATGACCGCTTCGTCTGTGGTGTGTAATGCCATGGTCATCAGACCCCGAACCTTCAGGCACTGGAACTCTTGTAACCGTTCTAAGAAATCTTCAACATCGTCGGGGTGCAACCCGGATTTCGTGTGTTCTCCTGAGGCGTTGACCTGAACGTAAACATCCAAACTACGGCCAAATTCTTGCAATTGGTTATCCAGGCGACGTGCAATGCGAAGCCGATCTAACGCCTGGAATTCATGGGCAAATTGGGCAACATCGCGAGTCTTATTTGACTGTAGCGCTCCGATCACAGCCCAGTGCACATCCAAATCATTCATGGCTTCAGCCTTAGTTTGGGCCTCTTGCACCTTATTTTCGCCAAACTGTCGCAGACCAGCGGCATAGGCAGCTCGCATTCGATCCTCCGGCACAGTTTTGGAAACCGGCAACAACCGGATATCTTCGGGTGCCCGGTCAACCCGTTGGGCCGCGACAGCAATGCGTTGGTACACGATATCAATGGCGCGGCGAAACTCAGCTTCACTAGTAGCGACATGTACAGCAGTCTCAGGCGTGGTCATGACCAAAATGTAACATAGAGACAAAACATTTCCGCCTTTATCCCCTCCGCTGGTGGGGTTTTTGAGGAGTTTTGGTGCCCCAACCATCTGCCACACCGGATCCGGTCGCCTCCATTACCGCAAACACGGCTGCAGACATAGCCGAAGCGATCCGTGATCTAGTGGATACTGGCCAACTACGTCCCGGCGCTGGACTGCCGCCGGTGCGTACCTTGGCCGAACAACTGGAGGTCAACCGTAATACGGTGGTGGCCGCCTATGGCCTACTGGTTCAGGCCGGTGTCGCTGTGACTCGCGGCCGTGCGGGTACCCAAATTGTGGATTTGCAACCGCTGCCACAGGAGGGTTTTTCCAATGTGACTGGCATGCTCGATATCGCATCGGGCAACCCTGATCCAGCCCTGTTGCCCCCTGCTAGTAAGGCCTTGGCCGAACTGGCCGCCGATGAGCCGGTGCTCTATGGCCAACCGGTTATCGACCCTGATCTGGCACAATGGGCAACCGAAGTTTTATCCGCTGATGTTGGTACAGTCGAATTGACGGTGACGGCAGGTTCTGCCGACGCCGTGCAACGCCTGTTGGCTGATTCGCTGACCATTGGCGATGCCGTCGGCTTCGAGCAGCCATGTTTTTTGACCACGCTACAAACGGCACAGGCAGCAGGATACCGCCCGGTACCGATACCCGTTGATGCTCAAGGTCCAACCGTTGCCGGTCTGCGCGCGGCGCTGGATGACGGGATTCGGGCAGTGGTGGTCACCCCGCGGGCGCAAAACCCTACCGGCGCTGTCATCTCGCAAAACCGCGCCGATGAACTATCAGCATTACTGTGCGATTACCCGTATGTGTTGATCATTGAAGACGACCATTTCTGGCAACTTTCCCGCCATCCGTATCGTTCGATTATCCCGCCAAACCACCCGCGTTGGGCGCTGATCCGATCGGTATCAAAGTCCCTGGGCCCGGATTTACGCGTGGGTCTTGTTGGTTCAGATCCACTTACCGCCTCCCGACTGGGTGCCCATATCCGTTCTGGTGCCATGTGGGTTTCGCATATTCTGCAACGCCTCACGTATTTGCTGACCACCAATCCGGACACCCCGGCCCAACTTGAGCATGCCTGCACCGAATATGCTCGGGCCAATGCCCGCTTGATTGCTGCCCTAGATGATCATGGCATATCCGCCCGTGCAGCCGATGGGGTCAATGTCTGGATTGATTTGCATAGAGTCGCTTCCCCGGTGGTCCAGGCCATGGGAAACCGTGGTTGGTTGGTGCGTGATGGCGCCGAGTTTTCGTTAGATTCCAATGACGACGCAGTCCATCATATTCGGGTAACCGTCCATCAACTTAGCAACAACCAGCTAGATGAGTTTGTGGCAGATCTAGCTGCTGTACTGGGTGACTCATCGCCAATGACGTCATCCTAGAGATGTGATTTGGCTAATTTCTACTATGACCACTAGAGTATTGGTGGCTGTCTTGTACGATTTGCGATAAACATTGCGATGATGCCAGACAGTGCACGCGCATGGTGGAATCAGCAAGTCTGTTAGATTCGTATCCCTCGCGGAATAAATATCTCGCTGAGTCGAGATTGTACGAATATTGAACGAATTGGTTTTTCATCTCCACCACTGCACTACCCACAACACCGCCGCTTTTGCCGTGTTGTCTTCGCCGGTCCAGAACTTTGCGTGACCTTACCGCTAGTTTTTGATGCGCGATCTCTGTTGTCCCCAGCTCCACCTACTACCGCGCTGTGTTGCGTCCGCAGCATAGCGCCGGGCATGTTGTTGCCCCAAAAATTCCGTGTAGACACTGTTCACGCGGGTACAAGGATCACAAATGTGGTCCCAGACTGAAAAGGAAAGACGTTATGGCCACAGGCACAGTCAAATGGTTCAACTCCGAAAAAGGCTACGGTTTCATCGCCCCAGATGATGGTTCAGGCGATGTGTTCGCGCACTTCTCCGCTATTGAGGGCACCGGTCACCGGAACCTGCAAGAAGATCAGAAGGTCGAATTCGATGTCGAGCAGGGTCAAAAAGGCCTGCAGGCAACCAACATTCGCGGCCTCTAATCGTTAAGTGATGCGGTGACCGGCAGCTCCGGTTACCGCTACTTTGGCGGGCAACCCCGTGGCTTTCTACAGCTTCGAGGTTGCCCGCCATTTTTGTGTATTAACACCGACGGGCGGACCCCCGAAGGGATCCGCCCGGTATCCGGTTTTGAAGAAGTTACTTCTTCGGTGCCGGCACAACCGATAGGTTAACTTCGGCTAGCACCTCTTCGTGCAGACGGATCTGAATTGGGTAGGTACCCAAAGCACGAATGTCGCCGGCGCCAATGATGGAACGACGATCGATATCGCCTTTACCAGCATCGGAAACTGCTTTTGCGATGGCAGCGGTAGTAACGGAACCGAATAGTCGGCCAGAATCGCCGGCCTGCATCTGCACCTGGATAGGTGCCTCGGCCAGCTGAGCAGCCTGTGCCTGTGCGGCTTCAAGACTGCGCTCCTGACGAGCTTCACGGTTTGCTCGTAGCTGTTCTACTTCTTGCTGCGCACCTGCGGTCCAACGGACAGCTTCGCCGCGTGGGATCAAGTAGTTCCGAGCGTGACCATTGCGTACTTCAACAACGTCGCCGGCCGAGCCGAGGCCCGGGATCTCCTGGGTCAAAATGACTTTCTGATTCGCCATGATTTCTCTCCCTTGATCAGCGTTTAGCGGCCGGAACCGGAGTACGGCAGCAGTGCCATTTCACGGGCGTTTTTGATTGCCTGCGCGATTTTGCGCTGCTGTTGGACGGTCACACCGGTTACGCGACGTGCACGAATCTTGCCGCGGTCGGAGATGAATTTGCGTAGCAAAGCAACATCTTTGTAGTCGATGTAGTCGATCTCCGCTGTTTTGAGCGGATTCGGTTTTGGTTTCGGCTTACGAATTTCAGCCTTAGCCATCTTGGTGCTCCTTTTTATCTAAACCTGGAGCCCGCCAATCGGCGGGATGGTAAATGAATAGTTAATAACAGTTTTAGAACGGTGGTGGTGCGTCATTGCCGGAATCCCATGATCCAGCAGAGCCGCCACCACCCCACGGGTCGTTGCCCGGTGCGGGTTGTCCCCAACCGCCGCCAGCAGGTGCGCCACCCCAGTTTCCACCGGGTGCACCCTGGCCACCACCGCCGAAGCCTCCGCCACCTGAACGCGGTGTGCGGTTTACCTGTGCGGTAGCCCAGCGCAGTGAGGGGCCAATCTCGTCAACATCTAATTCCCAGTTGGTTCGTTGTTGACCATCTTTGGTTTCAAATGACCGAGCTTTCAGCCGACCATGCGCGATCACGCGAGTACCCTTGGTCAGCGTCTCTGCCACGTTTTCGGCTGCTTCACGCCACACCGATGCTCGAACCCACAACGTTTCATCATCAAGCCATTCACCGGTCTGTTGATTTCGTGTACGTGGCGTCTGAGCAATCGTAAAGTTTGCAACCGCGTGTCCCGCTGCGGTAAACCGCAATTCTGGGTCACCTGCCAGGTTGCCAACCACAGTGATATATGGTTCTCCGGCCATGAAGCGCTCCTATGCGTAGCAGGTAGTAGTGGTACTAAAACTTAGAGGGTAATTTTTTGATCTTCCGGGCGGATGATCTTCGTGCGCATCACGGTTTCGTTCAGGCCAAGCTGACGATCCAATTCCTGAGACTGCTCAGGGGTAGCGGTGAAGTTGACGACGGCATAAATTGCCTCGTTTTTCTTCTGGATCTCATAGGCCAGGCGACGACGACCCCAAACTTCGAGCTCGTCAACGGTTCCGCCGTCCTTGTTGATTGCATCAAGGTACTTACGCAAGGTTGGTTCTACGGTACGCTCGTCGATCTCTGGATCGATAAGCACCATTAGTTCATATGCACGCATGCGAACCCACCTCCTTTGGACTGGTGGTCACGGTCTTTCCGTAACAGGAGGTTCTAGTGCAAGCTGCTTCACCCATCTGGAGTGGAGACAGCAACCTCGCCATTATAACTGACAGGAGGCCAAAACTGAATTTCAGTTTGGGCGCTAGGCGCCGGGCTTTATGTAGCCGTGGCTACTCGTATATATAGGCCAGTACCTCTGCGGCCTGATCAACCGATTCGACGGTCACGTTTGATTTGCGTGACAGTTCCTTAAGCGGGTGGATAAGCGATTCTGGCCGGATCATGATGCTGGGTTTGCCCATTGCAATACCGGTGCTCAAATCCATTGCGGTATTCCATTGTTTATATTCTGTTCCAAACAGCGCCACAACAATATCTGCTTTTTGCAGCAGGACCTCGGTCCGCAAGTTATTGATATCGGATGCAGCTAAATCGCGAAAGTAGGCACTGGGTTGTGTGCCCTGAATATCTTCACCGACGCTATCGGAGCGGTCGTGTACCTGCTGAGGGTAAACAAACTCGAGGTCTAGGCCTTTGGCCTTGACGTTATCGATGAGATCCTGACGCCAGTTCGTGTGGATCTCGCCGGCCAAATACACGGTTAGTTGCAACTCAATTCCTATCTGTCTAAGAAGTAGTATCGTACGTCACACCATAGCAACAGTGGCCCAGCACCCCCAGGGCTTATGACTCTTGATAAAACGCTGTGGCCAGTTGTGCCAGATATTCTGGGTCCTCTGCACCACACATTTCTCGTGCCGAGTGCATCGAGAGCAGACCGATACCGACATCAATGGTTTCGATACCCAACCGAGTGGCAGAGATTGGGCCGATAGTAGAACCGGATGGCTGATTGTTGTTTGAGACGAACACTTGGTGTGGAATCCCAGCGCTTTCGGCCCAGCGGTTAAATTTTGCTGCCCCACGACCATCAGAGAGGTAACGCTGGGTGGCGTTGACCTTTAGGATCGGCCCGGCGTTTGGCTGTGGTCGATGCTCAGGATCGTGGCGTTCCGGGTAGTTCGGGTGCACCAAATGACCGCCGTCGGCAGATAACAACGTGGAATGGGCGATAACACTGCGGTGTAGCTGTGCGGGGATATTTTGACTGGCCAGGATCAGCTGCAACATCTCGTCTAACATTGGCCCACCGGCACCGGTGCGGGTTTCGGAACCGACCTCTTCGTGATCAAAGGCCGCCAATACCGTGATGTGCTCTGATTCGGCGTCTAAGATGGCGCGCAATCCGGCGTGGACGGACACCAGGTTATCCAGGCGTGGGGCGGCAAAGAATGCATCGTCAATGCCGAAGGTGGCCGGTGGCTGTGTATCGGTGAGGACTAAGTCAAAGCCTCGAATATCGGCGGGATCGATTGTGGTGTGCTGCGCCACGGCTTCGATGATGTTGGTCTGTTCGCCGATTCCAATAATGGGGACCAGGTGCTGTTGGCGGTCGAGTTTTAGTCCTTCATTGACGCTGCGATCCAGGTGGATGGCTAATTGTGGTATCCGGGCCATGGCGGGTGTATGCACCAGATGTGCGCCGTCGTCGGTGATGAGTCGACCGGCAAAAGCCAAGTCACGATCCAGCCAGGAGTTCACCAGTGCGCCACCATAGACTTCCACACCTACGCGGCTGTAGCCGGCAGAGGTGTTATCGGGTGTGGGTTTGACGCGGAAGGTGGGCGAATCAGTGTGGGCCCCAACAATACGGAACGTCGGGTGCTCGGGTA